>OLSN01002622.1_pt1 | contig 12793 bp, 14 predicted proteins | sample 1672411 | NCBI WGS metagenome assembly OLSN01 (sample SAMEA3136683, study PRJEB25190) | human gut metagenome | biome: human gut; feature: human-associated habitat; material: faeces | place: Austria | collected 2013
GCCCTCCATACGCCAGATGCCGGAATACGAGTACGCATACTCCTGCCCATCCTCCGGCTGATGGTAGAGATCGATGCGTCCGGAGTAGTCCGGGTCGCTGTCGCCCCAGCCGAACTCCATGTACCACTGCTCGCAGGTCCAATTTGTGTAAGCCAGCCCCCAGTCTGTGGGCGGCAGCCACCAGTCGTCCCCGGACGGCTCCCAGTCCTCGGGGTAGTCCAACCCGGTCACATAGCCCCAGATGCCGAAATCCATCAGCATGGGAAGGTAGTTCTCCCCGGTGGGCACGATAGGAATGCCGTATTCATCGGTCAGCGGGAGCCACTTCACCTCCACGCCATCGTTTGTCACAAGGACGATCTCCGTGTCCGGTTCATCCTGCCATTGCTCATAATTTGCGAATATCAGTACAGGCTGGGCACACTCCTCCCGGTAGAGCACCTCACCCGGTACAGGCCAAACGCCGTTACCGAGAGATTCCCAGGTGACATGGTTCACGGCAAGGCCGGTATTCTCATCCCGGGGAACGATGCAGAATAAATCCCCCCAACCTGCGCCGAGGATACGTTCGGCCGGTATATGCAGCAGAAACGGCATCGCCTCGACCAATCCGGCACAATTCTCCCCCAGCCAGTCCGACAGCGGGGTGGAGTCCCCCTGCTTCCTGTATCCCAGATAGGCGACCGCGCCGGCGTACTGGTCATCGTATGCCATGGCGTCATACAACAGGTTCAGGGACTCCTCCGCCAATTCCGCCTCCGCTGTTTCTTCCCCGCTGCCGGAGAACACACCCACCCCGGAATCTTTTTCTCCCTTGCTGCCGGAAAGGGTGCCCATCGCACCGTCCGTTTCCGTTTCAACGGGCGGTCACCGCCACCCGCATGGGCTACGAGGCGGTGCAGCTGCTGGCGGAGGGCAAGACCAACCGCATCGTCTGCGCCAAGGGCGACCGGATCACCAACGTGGACATCGACGAGGGCCTGGCGATGACCAAGACCCTGAACCACGAGGAGTTCGAGGTCATGACCGTCATGACCGGAAGATAAGGAAAAGAGCAAAAAAGAGACGCGCCGCAGCGCGTCTCTTTCTGTTTACTCAGCGTTGACTGGATATTGGTTGATAAGTCAACAATAGGAAATGTTCGGATTATGGTCGAACGGTCTTTGAAGTTTGTCGAGGAGTATGGTCCGATAATTTTGGAAGGATTCACATTCGAGGGCGGATATACCGATATAGTGCAGGCAGGCGATGGAGATTTCATTACGGAGGATACTTTGTGGGACTTTAAGGTTACTTCTGCATCAATAACGACGAGACACACCTTGCAGTTGCTTATGTACTGGAGGATGGGGCTTCGCTCTGTACATCCGGAGTTTGAAAAAATTGAATACCTTGGGATATATAATCCGCGTTTGAACCGGGTTTATAGATTATTCGTGAAAGATGTACCCGAAGAGGTGATACATACGGTGGAAAGAGATATTATTGGCTATGCGGATTAAAGCCCAAGAGAACGAAAAGAGGCAGGACCATTCCTGCCTCTTCCCTTATTCCATCTCCGGCCGTTCGTCGCCCATGAAGAACACCGCCACGGTGCCCTGTCCGGCATGGCTGCCGATGATGGTGCCGATGTCGCACAGGCGAATCTTCCCCTTCAGCTTCGGGAACCGTTCCTCCACGGCGTCCATGACCAGCCGGGCGTCCTCCGGGCACTGGCTGTGGCAGATAAAGCACTTGCCGTCATAGTCCCGGCCACCCTGGGCGTGCTGCTCCATGGTGTCCACTGTAGTCTCCACGGCTTTTTTCTTGCCCCGCACCTTGCTGTATGCCTTGATGGCGCCCTTGTCGTCCAGCCGCATGATGGGGCAGATGTTCAGCACCGTGGCCACCGTGGCCGCCGTGCCGGATACCCGGCCTGTCCGCCGGAACTGGGTCATATCGCTGGAGAAGAACTGGTGATGCACCTTGTTCCGGTTGTCCAGCACCCACTGGGCCACGGTGTCGATGTCCTCGCCCGCGTCCCGCATATCGGCGGCGTAGTCCACCAGCAGGCCGTAGCCGCTGGAGGAGCACAGGGAGTCGATGACGATCAGCTTTTGCCCGGGGTACTTGTCCTTCAGCTCTGCTGCCGCCAGATAGGCGTTGTTCACCGAGCAGGACTGCCCGGACGTGAACGCGATGTGCAGCACATCGCCGCCCTTCTGCAGCAGGCGCTCGAAGAAGTCCATATACCCCGCTACGTTGATCTGGCTGGTCTGGGGCAGCTTGCCCGCCTTCAGAAAGCCGTAAAACCGGGGCAGCGCCGCCGGATCGCGGCCCATGTCGTCGTCATAGGTCTGCCCGTCCACCACGTAGGTGTAAAACAGCACGGGGATGTCCCGGCTCTCCATGTACGAATAGGGCAGGTCCACCGTGGAGCAGCAGCTCAGTGTAAATTTCCGTTCCATTATTTCTCCTTTTTACTCCTTTGTTCTGCTGTGTCTGCGGCAGGGAAGGGGGCACGCAGAACGCCCATTTGTAATACAAGTTCATTATATGGCTCTGCCTGTTTTTGTCAATATGCGCTTTTCACGGATTGCAAAAACCGATGGGATACGCTATAATAACCACCTGACTACAATACAGGGAGCGATCCGTTATGATACTCGTACTGCAAAAGAACACCCCGGAGCCTGCCATCCGCCAGCTGCTGGCCCAGCTGGCTCTGCAAAACGTCAAGGGCGGCTGCGTAGCGGGGGAGACGTCCATCCTTCTGCCCCTGGTGGGAGAGACGTGGCGGCTGGACCCCGCCGCGCTTCAGGCCCTGCCCTATGTGCAGGAGGCCCGCCGTCTGACCCCGGCCTATCACCTGGCCGCCCGGAGCGCTCATCCGGAGAATACCGTGGTGCCGGTGGGCGATGTCCGCGTGGGCGCGGATTTCTGCCTGATCGCAGGGCCCTGTGCCGTGGAGTCCGCGCACCAGATACAGACCGTCGCCGCCGCCGTAAAGGCCGCCGGGGCCGTCATGCTCCGCGGAGGCGCCTTCAAGCCCCGCACCTCGCCCTACACCTTCCAGGGTCTGGGTGAGCAGGGCGCGGCGCTGCTGGTACAGGCCGGCCGTGATACGGGCCTGCCCACCGTTACCGAGATCACCGATCCCGCCCAGCTGGACACGCTGGCTGATGTGGACGTGCTGCAGGTGGGTGCGCGCAATATGCAGAACTTCGCCCTGCTGAAGGCTCTTGGCCGTACCCGCAAGCCCATCTTGCTCAAGCGCGGCACCTCCGCCACGGTGGAGGAGCTGCTGCTGTCCGCGGAGTATATCCTGGCCGGCGGCAACACACAGGTCATCCTCTGCGAGCGTGGTATCCGCAGCGGCCTGACCCCCGCCCGCGCCGCCCTGGATGTGTCCGCCGTTCCGGTGCTGAAGCGCCTGACCCATCTGCCGGTCATTGTGGACCCCAGCCACGCCGCGGGCCGCACCGATCTGGTGGAGCCGCTGGCGCTGGCCGCCGTGGCCGCCGGGGCCGATGGATTGCTGGTGGAGGTCCATGACCGCCCCGCCACCGCCCTGTCTGACGGTGCCCAGTCCCTCACCCCCGCCGCCTTCGCCCAGCTGGCCCAAAAGGTCCGCTGCCTCCGCGAAGCCCTGCAATAAGCAAAAACGACCGCCTCGGCGGTCGTTTTTTACATCCAGCAGCCCAAGGCCTTTTTCCACGGCCGGTACAGCCCGTAGCCGATCAGCCCGCCGGCGGTGTTGCAGATCAGGTCGGTGATGTCCGACATCCGTGCTGTGGGCAGCAGCGGCTGGACCAGCTCGATGCACAGGCTCAGCAGAAACGCCGCCCCCACTGTACGGAACACCCCAGCCTTTCCCCGGCGCACCACCGGCCACAGAATGCCGAAGGGCACCGTCATCAGCACGTTTAGAAAGACCTGCCGCTCTGCGTTGCCGTATCCCAGTCGCAGGTCACGGAACGGCTCCAGGTTCATGGGCGCGTAGGCATGGTGTATCCCCGGCATGGAGAGCACCGGCAGCACCGTCACCCACAGCACGCCCAGCATATACACGCTGAACACCGTGTACACCAGCACCCGCCGCCGACCTTGCTTCTTCCACCGGCCCAGCAGCAGGAGATACAGCCCCAGCAGCACGATCAGGTCCGGCGCGTACCTGGGCAGCGCCCGTATGAAAATGTCCGCCATGACCGCACCTCCCATCAGTATAGTATGCCCTATTATGCCCGCCTGTCCCGTGAAAGTCAACCCGGTCAAGCAAATCATAAGGCCCCCACCGTCAGGCGGGGGGTTCGTGAGGGGGCGCAGGTGCGCGGCCGGGGGGGACAGCTTTGAAAAATCTCCGATCTTCAGCATGGGGGGAACCTCCATCGTCTTTCCTTGAGCTCGTACCTATCCTATACCCTCCCACCATGGCAGAGTCAATAGGGGATATGAAAAAATTTTCCCCGCCCGCAGGCGGGGAAAATGTATGTCATTCCGCCGGGATCCGCACGGTGAATGTGCTGCCCTGCCCGGGCGCGCTCTCCACCGCCGCCGTACCGCCGTGGAGCCGTGCGATCTGGCGTACCATGTACAGCCCCAGCCCGGTGCCCTCGCCGCCGCTGCGGGCCGCGTCCACCTGATAGAAGCGCTGCCATATCTTTTCCTGCTGGTCCGGCGGGATGCCCGCGCCATCGTCGCTGACGGACAGCACGGCGCAGCTGCCCGTCCGGCGGACGGTTACACGGACGTGTCCGCCGTCGCTGCCGTACCGGAAGGCGTTGGAAATGAGATTGTTCAGCAGCCGGGTCATCAGTATCACGTCCATCCGTGCCTCCACGTTCTCCGGCGCGTCGCAGGTCAGGACCACGCCCTCCGGCGCGATCATTTTCTGCTGCTCACATACCGCCTCCGCCAGCGCTGCCAGGTCGCCGCGCTCCATGCAGGTCTTCTGGGTGCCCTGTTCCAACCGCGTGATATGCAGCAGCTGCCCGATGAGCCGGGACATTTGCTCCGCCTGCCGATGAATGACCGTCATGCCCTCGACGTAGTCCTCTGTGGTCTCCGCTGTACGCTCCAGCGTCTCACATTCTGCCAGGATCACCGTCACCGGCGTCCGCAGCTCATGGCTGGCGTCCGAGGTAAACTGCGCCTCCGCCTTAAAGGAGCGTTCCAGCCGGTCAAACATATCGTCAAAGGTCCCCGCCAGCCGGTTGATCTCACTCCTGCCTCTGGGCAGGCCGATGCGCCGCGACAGGTCCTCGCCGCCGGAGATGCTCTCCGCCGCCGCGATGACCTTCTCCATAGGCTTGAAGGAGCTGCTGGAGATGAGCCAGCCGCCGCCCACGCTCAGCACCACCAGCGCCGGCAGCACCGACCACGCCAGCGGCACGATGACCTCCATCACGCTGCCCCGGGCCGCGCTGTCGATGGTGCCCCGTACCCACAGGCCGCTGCCGCCGATCTCCAGCCAGCAGTCGTACACCAGATACGTCCCGCCGCTGCTGCCGACGACGGTGTGCAGCGCGTTTTTCTCCTTCGGCGCGCCGTCCGATACCTCCGCCGGCGCCGTGCCGAACAGCCGCTGTCCGTCCTCGTCGAAGATCTCCGTGTACACCCCGTGGGCGTACTGCTCCACGTCGCTGAAGTCCCAGCCTCCGTGGTCGAATTCCACATCATCGGCGTTCCGGTCCACCATGTACAGCAGCTCTGCCTCCGGCGGCCGCGTTACGGTGTTGCGGTTCATCAGCATCACGAACACCAGCATCAGTGCCGTGATGGCGATCATCAGCAGGGAGAACCACAGGGTCATCCGCCATTTGATGGATATGTTCCTCATGCGTCCTCCTTCAGCACCCAGCCCATGCCCCGCACTGTGTGCAGCAGCTTTTGTTCACCGGGCAGTTCCAACTTCTTCCGCAGATAGCTGATGTATACGTCCACCACATTGGTGCCCCCGGCGTAGTCCAGGCTCCACAGGTTGTCCTCGATCTGCTGCCGGGACAGCACCACGCCCTTGCTGCGGATAAGGTATTCCAGCAGCGCATATTCCCGGGCGGACAGCTCCAGCGTCCGGCCGCCCCGCTTCGCTGTCCGGGCGGCGGTATCCACCGTCAGATCAGCCAGAGTGTAGACGTTGGTACTGCCACTTCCCTTTTTCCGGGTCAGCACCCGCAGCCGCGCCAGCAGCTCGTCCATGGCAAAGGGCTTGATAAGATAGTCGTCCGCGCCCGCGTCCAGCCCGTCTACCCGGTCGGCTACGGCGTCCCGGGCTGTCAGCAGCAGCACCGGCAGGGCGCTGCCCCGGGCGCGCAGCGTCCGCAGCACCGTCAGCCCGTCCACTTTCGGCATCATGATGTCCAGCACCGCCGCGTCATAGGCTGCCGCGTCCAGATACGCCAGCGCCTCCGCGCCGTCCGGTACGCCGTCCACGGTATAGCCCACCGCCGTCAGGTTCTTCACCAGCATCCGCCGCAGCTCCGGCTGGTCCTCCGCGATAAGAATACGCATACGCCGTGCCCTCCTCCGCAAGCCACCGTCCGGCAGCAGAAAAAATATCCCGCCCGCCCATCGGCGGGCGGGACCTCTCGCTCACACCCAGTATACCAGAAAGTGTTTTCCCTGACAACCCTTACGCCGTCAGCATGGGCAGGTCAGCGGCGTCCACACCGCTGTACTTCCGGGTCAGATAGTCCTCGATATACGCCGCCTCCTCCACGGAGCGCAGGTCGGCGAAGCTCTCCAGATGCTTTTCGTAGCTGGCGGACACGGTCAGCGTCTCGCCGCAGTGGATCAGCTTCAGCACCACGCCGTTGTCCAGGGTGCGGCTGCTCTCCAGCGCGTAGTTGACGGGGGAAGCCTTTTTGATGATGTGAAAACGTTTCATATTCTTTACCTCCTGAAACTGTATTGTATATGTAGATGGCCTTGTGTTGATGTGTTGTGTGCCTCCTTAGGATAGCCTTATCTTACGTCCGGTTTATTAGAGGAACATTAAAGAAATGAAAATAATTTTTGAACGTCCCGCCCTGCCGCTTTTCAAATCCCACCCGCGGTGGTACAATACCCATAACAGAAATTTTGCCGATAAGGAGGCATTTCCTATGAAAAAGTCTGTTCTCCGTTCCTACGCCCGTCTCATCGCCCGCACCGGCGTCAACATCCAGAAGGGGCAGGAGGTGTTCATCGCCGCCGACCTGGACCAGCCGGAGTTTGTGGCCATGCTGGTGGACGAGTGCTATAAATGCAAGGCCAAAAAGGTCGTGGTGGACTGGAACTACCAGCCCCTGCAGAAGCTTCACGTCCGCCACCGCAGCCTGACCACGCTCTCCAGAGTGGAGGATTACGAGCTGGCCCGCTGGCAGCACTATGTGGACACCATTCCCTGCCGCATCTACCTGCTCTCCGAGGACCCGGACGGCCTGAAGGGCATCGACCAGGAGAAGCTGGCCAAGAGCCAGCAGGCCAAATTCCCCATCATCAAGCCCTACCGCGACCAGATCGAGAACAAGTACCAGTGGTGCATCGCCGCCGTGCCCGGCGAGGCCTGGGCAAAAAAGCTGTTTCCCGGTCTGCGTAAGTCTCAGGCGGTGGAAAAGCTGTGGGAGGCCATCCTCTCTACCTCCCGCGCGCTGGAGGGCGATCCCCAGGCCAACTGGGCGGCCCACAACAAGGACATCCACGACCGCCGCGACTACCTGAACAGCCTGCACATCCGCCAGCTGCGCTACAGGAGCGCCACCGGTACCGACTTCACCGTGGGTATGATCCCCGAGGCCCATTTCTGCGGCGGCAGCGAGCGCAGCCTGCAGGGCATTGTCTTCAACCCCAATATCCCCTCCGAGGAGTGCTTCATCTCCCCCAAGCGGGGCGAGGCCGAGGGTATCGTCTACGCCACCAAGCCACTGAGCTATCAGGGGCAACTCATCGACAAGTTCTGGATTCGCTTCCACGCGGGCAAGGCTGTGGAGTGGCACGCCGAGCAGAACAACGACCTGCTGACCAAGCTTATCACTATGGACGAGGGCAGCGCCTATCTGGGCGAGTGCGCCCTGGTGCCCTACGACAGTCCCATCCGCCAGTCCGGACTGCTGTTCTACAACACGCTGTTCGACGAAAACGCCGCCTGCCATCTGGCCCTGGGCATGGGCTTTGCCGACACCATTAACGACTTTGAGCACAAGACCTTGGCCGAGTGCCGCGCCCTGGGCATCAATGACTCCATGATCCACGAGGACTTTATGATCGGCTCCGAGGATATGGACATCGACGCCGTCTGCGAAAACGGCGATGTGGTCCCCGTGTTCCGCCATGGCAACTGGGCCTTCTGAAACAACAAATATCCCCCGGCTGCCGCCGGGGGATATTTCTTTTCTGCTGATGCATATACTCTCCCAAAAGCAAAAGGGAGGAACGACCATGGCACAGATCGAGCCCATCACTTGGTTCCGTAATGCCCACCCGGAGCAGGGCAGCCTGCGGGTGCAGGTATCCGCCGCCCAGGGCATATTCCCCATCCCTGGCGCGTCCGTGGAGGTATACCGCGACTTCGGCGCGGTGCGGGAGACGTTCTACTCCGGCGTGACCGACAGCTCCGGCATTGCCGACAGGATACTGCTGCCGGCGCTGCCCGCGTCGCTGGGACTGTCGTCGGACACGGCGGGCATCAGCGGAACGGCCTATACCGTGGCGGTGAGCCACCCGGACTACCACTGTCCGGAGCACCAGCAGGTGCTGGTGTTTCCCTGCATCGAGTCCGTGCTGGCGGTGACGCTGCCGCCGCAGCGAGAGGAGGGCTGAGCCGTGCCCTATCCTGTTGTTCCGGAGTACATCACCGTCCATCTGGGCGCGCCGGACGCCCCGGCGGAGAACGTCACCGTCACCTTTCCCCGCTATATCAAGGGCGTGGCCGCCAGCGAGATATACCCCACCTGGAACGAGAGCGCCATCCGCGCCAACGTGCTGGCGCAGATATCCGTGGCGCTGAACCGGGTCTATACGGAGTTCTACCGCAGCCGGGGCTATGACTTCGACATCACCAACAACACCCAGTACGATCAGGCATTCTCCCCCAATAAGGAGACGTTCGAGAACATCAACGCCATCGTGGACGATATGTTCAACAACTACATCGTCCGCCGGGGTAACGTGGAGCCCCTGTACGCCCAGTTCTGCGACGGCGTGCGCACCCAGTGCCGGGGGCTGTCCCAGTGGGGCAGCCAGGAGCTGGCGCAGCAGGGACGCACGCCCTACGAGATATTGCAGTACTACTACGGGCAGGACATCGACCTGGTGTACAACGCCCCGGTGGGGGACAGCACGCCCTCCTATCCCGGACGGCCGCTGACCGTGGGCAGCGTGGGCGAGGACATCCGCACCATCCAGCGGGAGCTGAACCGCATCCGCAAGAACTATCCCGCCATCCCCGCTATCGCCGAGACCAACGGCGTCTTCGGCGCGGATACCGCCGCCGCCGTCCGCGCCTTCCAGCGCATTTTCAATTTGACCCAGGACGGCATCGTGGGCAAGGGCACATGGTATCGCATCAAGTCCATCTACAACGGCGTCAAGAGCCTCTCCGAGGTCACCAGCGAGGGCCTGACCATCTCTGAGGCTCAGCGGCAGTTCCCCAAGGTCCTCCGCCTGGGCGATACCGGCATCGGCGTCCAGACTATCCGGTTCTATCTGGCCTTTCTGGGCTTCTTCCTGCCGGAGCTGCCGCCCATCCGCATCTCCGACGTGTTCGACGACGAGCTGCGGGACGCGGTGCTGGCCTTCCAGAGCACCTATGGCCTGACGGTGGACGGCGTGGTGGGGCGGAACACATGGAACGCCATCCGGAACGTCTATGAGCAGACGCTCTACCAGCTGCCGCCGGAGTACCAGACCTTCGCCCGGCAGATATACCCCGGCCGTTTTCTGGTGGAAGGCGACACCGGCCCGGAGGTGACGCTGCTTCAGACCCAGCTGAACCGGCTGGCGCAGCGGGACAGCGCCCTGCCCTCCGTGACCGCGGACGGCATCTTCGGCGCGGCCACCGCCGCCGCGGTACGCACCCTGCAAAGCCGCCTGGGGTACAGTCCCACCGGCGCCGTCGGCCCGGTCCTCTGGTCCTACATCATCACGCAGGGCCAGGGCTACGGCGTGTTTTGAAGAAAAAAAGAACCGCCCTCGGGCGGTTCTTTTCCGTCTTTCACACCATGCGGCAGCTCTCGCAGTCCTCGCAGGCGGGGAACTTACTCTTGTCGTAGGCGATGCCGTTCTTGTCGTAGTAGTCCTTTACCGCGGACTTCACGGCTTCCTCCGCCAGCACGGAGCAGTGCAGCTTGTGGGCAGGCAGACCGCCCAGCGCGTCCACGACCTCCTTGTTGGTCAGCGCCAGCGCGTCCTCGATGCGCTTGCCCTTGATCATCTCGGTGGCCATGGAGCTCGAAGCGATGGCGCTGCCGCAGCCGAACGTTTCAAACTTCACGTCCTCGATGATGTTATCCTTGATCTTCAGATACATCTTCATAATATCGCCGCATTTGGCGTTGCCGACCTCGCCGACGCCGTCCGCATCGGGGATCTCGCCGACGTTGCGGGGATTTTTGAAATGATCCATTACCTTATCGCTGTAAAGAGCCATGATGCTTGCCTCCTTTTATCTCAAAGCATGAACTGTTTTTTGCCGGATGTGAGGTCCTTCCAGACCGGGGACATGCTGCGGAGATATTCCACAACACGCGGGATCTCGCGCAGCATATGATCGACCTGCTCCTCGGTGTTCTCCTCGCAGAGCGTGAGACGCAGCGAGCCGTGCGCTACCTCGTGCGGACGGCCGATGGCGAGCAGAACGTGGCTCGGATCGAGCGAGCCGGATGTGCACGCGCTGCCGGAGGAAGCACAGATGCCCGCCTCGTCAAGCAGGAGAAGAAGGCTCTCGCCCTCGATGCCCTCAAAGCAGAAGTTCACGTTGCCGGGGAGACGCTTCGTCTCGTCGCCGTTGAGCGCCGCGTGCGGAATGGTCTTGAGTCCGGCGATGAGCTTATCGCGCAGAGCGCTTACATACGCCGCGTTTTTCTCGAGATTCGCGCACGCCTCGGAAAGCGCTGCCGCCATGGCAACGATGCTGCCGATATTTTCCGTACCGGCACGCTTGCCGCGCTCCTGCGCGCCGCCCTCGATCACATTCACCAGAGGGATGCCCCGGCGGGCATACAGCGCGCCGACTCCCTTCGGGCCGTGGAACTTGTGCGCGGAAATGGAGAGCATGTCGATGTTCTCCGCTTTTATGTCGATGGCGACATGGCCCGCCGCCTGCACCGCGTCCGTGTGGAAGATAACGCCCTTTTCGCGGCAGACCGCGCCGATCTCCGCGATGGGCTGGATGGTGCCGATCTCGTTGTTGGCGTACATGACCGTCACAAGGCAGGTATCCTCGCGGATGGCGCCGCGCACCTGCTCGGACGTGACGATGCCGTTTTCATGGACGTCCAGCAGCGTGATCTCGTAGCCGTATTTTTCCAGCTTCTTGAGCGTATGCAGCACCGCGTGATGCTCAAACGCCGTGGAAATGATGTGTTTTTTGCCCTTCTTCGCGCCAATGGCCGCCGCGGAGAGAATGGCCTGGTTGTCCGCCTCGCTGCCGCCGGAGGTGAAGGTGATCTCCCGTGCCTCGGCGCCCAGACACCCGGCGACCGTTTCGCGCGCCGCGGCGAGCGCTTCCGCCGACTTCTGGCCGAATGCATAAAGGCTCGAGGCGTTGCCGTACCAGGTGTCCAGATACGGCAGCATCGCGTCGATGGCCGTTTTGCTCATCTTCGTGGTCGCCGCGTTGTCCGCATATACAAACATGGAAAAAGCTCCTTTCAAAACCCTACTGTTTTTGTATGTTTACAATGTAGCATCATAAACATATATTGTCAATAGGTTTTTTCCGAGGAGCTTTTTCGCGCCGGGTTATTCCCCGGAATCGGTCGATTTTGCGGCAATATTGCCGTTTATGAGATCGGCGAGCGTGACGCTCTCCTTCGTGAAGCCCGCGACCTCCGTGGAGGTCATCACCTCGATGCCGCTCTCGTTGACCCTGCGGCGCAACTCGGTCAGCACCTCCTGCGCCGGGGTGAACGACGGAAACAGCACGTGCCAGCCCCGGAGCTTGCCGCCCAGTTCGGCCTCTTTCTCGATGATGACCGGGCTGACGCCCTGTTCCGCCAGACGCAGGGCCGTCTGCATGCCCGCAACGCCGCCGCCTATAATGATAACTCGTTTTTTCATTATTCTCTGATGTCGTAAATCGTATCCGTCGGGCAGCAGTTGACCACCGCCGACTCGGGTTTTCCGATATATTTCCCGTTGCGGCCCAGATACTTGGCCGCGGGATCGTACTCGACGCCCATCTTGTCCAGCAGGGGTTCCACGTCGACCTGGTGCATCTGCATGCCCAGCTCCCAGGGGTCGTAGCCCAGCACCAGCCCGGCCATCTCCTCGTAGGTCAGCACCGGGATTCCGTGGCCGTTCTGGCCGTAGGTCGTGCCCTCCATCTCGGCGATGGCGTACTGCCACTTGTCGAGGAACATCGCGCAGCCCGGACAGTTGGCCACGATGAAATCGGGCTTGTAGGGCGCCATGCTCTCCAGTTTCTTGTGCGAGTTGGCGATCGAATAGCCGCGGTTGGCCTGCACGAGGTAGTTGCGGAACCCGAATCCGCAGCAATGGCGGCGTTCGGGATAGTCGACGCACTCGCCGCCCCACGACTCGACCATGCCGGCCAGCACATAGGGGAATTCCGATCCTCCGATCCCGGATTTCGGAAATATCTTGGCGTAATGGC
>OLSN01002624.1_pt1 | contig 12791 bp, 9 predicted proteins | sample 1672411 | NCBI WGS metagenome assembly OLSN01 (sample SAMEA3136683, study PRJEB25190) | human gut metagenome | biome: human gut; feature: human-associated habitat; material: faeces | place: Austria | collected 2013
AAGCAGCTTGCGTATCATGTTAGTCCATCTCCATTTTATTCGTTTGCTATATGCGTTTCTCGCGCATGTATCCGATTATTCGGCGTCGTCGGCGTAGCGCCAGCTTATTTCATCCTCGCCGCCCTGCGACTTTATGGTCTCCATCATGCCCTTTACCAGCGCGTCCAGCGCGTCGGCGTCCTTGTACACCTGCGCGCTCACGTAATTGATGGCGTTAGTCGCGTCATCGCACACGTTCACATACACCGCGCCCAGCTCGTCCATGGCTTCCGTGACGTTGCATTCGTACAGATAGCCCTCGCCGTCCGTGGGCAAGTCGGCCAGCACTACGTTTTGCGGCTTGCCGCCGTTTATCATCAGCACGGCAAGATTTGGGTTTATGTCCGCGCCTATGCGTATGCGCAGCGTTATCTTATCCGCGCCCGCTATTATGGCTTCCTCTGCGTACTCGGCGCCGTCCGCCTGCTTTAGCACGTACTCCGCCATGCGGCCCTGATCCGCCGCCGCGAGCTCCACCGCCATGCCCTGCGCGTCCTCCAGCGCGGCGGGGCGCTCCGGCTTTTCGGCCTCCAGCGCGGCGGCCTCCTCGGCGCTTATTATGCTTACGCCGCGTATGCCCGCCTCGGACTGCGCGTCGTATCCGCGCGCCATTACGAAGTCCACGCTGTGCTCGCCCGCCTCGTCAAACACCACGCAGTCGGTACGCCACTGGGCCGCGTCCACATACGCGCGCCGGGCCGTGCCGTCCGCGTGCACGCTCAGCACGTCCAGATCGCTCGCCTCGGACGCAACGCGGTACTCGTATTTTAGCGCCTCGCCCGCCTGTACGTTCACAGTCAGCCCTATGTGCGCGATGCTGCCGGTGACGTCGCCGTTAGACGCGGCCAGCCCGTCCTCGCCCACCACGAAGGGCCACGTATCGTCGGCCGCATCCTGGGTCACGCTTATGCGCTCGTCGGCGATGCCCAGCGCCTTTTCCGCGTCGGCCGCCGCAGGGCGCTCTACATCCACTTCGCGCGATGTATCCACGTTCTCGCCGCCTATCAGCACGGGCGCGTCGTAGTCAGCCGCCGTGAACACGCTGAACAGGCCGCTGAAAGCCTCCGCGCTGGGCTGCGCGCCCAGCTCCATATAGCACAGCACGCCGTTTTTGTCTATTATCACGCTGAGCGGTATAGCGCCCTCGCGGTCGAAGCGCGAGTACATGTCGGCCGCGTCGCGGCCCATCATTATCGCGTCCAGCTGGCTGTCGGCCTTTATGGCCGCGATCGATTCGTCGGTGTCGCTCTCCTCTATGCTAAGCGCGACCACGGCCATGTCGGGCGCGGCTGCGGCGGCCTCGTTCATGTGCGGGAACTCGCTCATGCACGGGCCGCACCAGCTCGCCCAGAAGTTGAGCATTACCGCCTTTTTCTCCGCAAGCAGCTTGTAAAGCGAGGTCTCGGTTCCGTCGCTCAGCGTTATATCGAAGTCCTCTACGCTGTCGCCCAGATTGTACTGTGCCGCAAACGCCATGCCCGCGTCCGCCGCCGATATAACATTCGCGTCCTCGGGCGCGGTAACCGCCGCGTCCGCCGCCGCGCCCGCGCCCAGCGCGGATGCCATGGTCAGCGCCGTTATAAGCGCAAATACCTTTTTAGTTTTGAACATCAAGATTTCCTCCTGTTTTATAGTGCGTTACATGTGGAACGTTATGAAGTCGGAAAGCTGCGTCTCGCCGAATATGTCGGTCAGCTGGAAGCAGTACAGGTAATCCGCGTCGCCGCCGTCCAGCGATATGAACTCAAACGGAATATTGCCATCCTCGTCCACGATTATGGGGTCGCCGTCGAAGCTCGCGTCCTGCATCTCGCCGTCCGTATCCAGATACAGCATGGGATAGGTAGGTATGATTTCGTCGCCCGGCTCAAGGCGCTGGCTGCCGCGCGCGGGCAGGCCGTTTTCGTCATAGCCTATGCTGAAGCCCACGACCCCCCATTCGCCCTGAGCCTCGTTGCGCGATACCAGCAGGTAGCCCTCCTCGCCGTTGCGGCGCACCGGGATTATGCTGCGGCGAATGCCGCCGTTGACCAGCTGGTCGTACAGCACCACCAGCTGCTCGTCCAGCATAGGCCACGTGCCGTCAAACTGGCTCACGATTTCGCCTGTCTGCCAGTTGATACCGGCGTTCTGCATGGAGCCCAGCTCGACAAAGTAGGTGTCCTCGTCGTCGCTGAGGTCAAGATACAAAAGACCCTCGACCATGCTTAGGTTGGCGAGCGCGTCCTGATCCAGCGTCATTGAGCAGGCGTATACCGCGTCGGAATCGGCGCTCTGCCCCCAATCGCCGCTGAGCACGGTATCGGACGCGGCGGGCACGATCGTGCCTACATAGGAGGCGTCCAGCGAGGATTCGACGTCGGGCAAGCCGGCGGTCACGTCGTCCGGCTCCTCCATATCGTCCTCCACGGCCACGAACGAGCCGGAGGGCAGGAACACGGTGCTGGTCATGTCGCCGGTGAATACGTCGTTGGCGGTGGATACGGTGAGCTGCTGCGGCGCGTCCATGTTGAACACGTAATTGCCGCCCAGCCGGAGTGTGGTATAGCCCTGAACCAACGTAGTATAATTAGGATACGTTTCCTGGCAATCGTAATATTCGTCGTCGATGCCCTCGGCCGGGAAAAGTATGCTCAGGCCGGTCAGGTAATCGAACATGTCGGTGCCCACGTTGTAGCGCACGGCCTTCTTATACGCGCTTTCCAGCACGTCCGCGGTCTGCGGCGCGAACTGGCGCGTGGAGTCGATCAGCGCCATCATGTCCACCATGTCGGACGACGCGTCGTAGTATTCGCCGAATGAGTACATGCGGCTGCGCGCGCGGCTGAACGTGGACAGCTCGCCCGCGTCGAGCGCCTGCGCCAGATACGCGGCATAGCTCTCCATCGCGTTGACCACGCCTTCCATCGCGGGCAGGTAGATCACGCTCATGCTGAGATACTGGTTAGGATCGGTGTTGAGGCAGTCCTCCATGTAAGCGTCGGCCATCGCCACGCCCAATGCCTGATTATCCATACCGGGGTTGTCGCTGAGCGCTTCCAGCCAGCCGCTGTAATACCAGCCGTTGCCCGGCTCCAGTTCCTCGCTGGCGACCATATAGTCGGCATAGTAGCGCATGTGCGCCGCCGCCTCATACGTGGCCATAAGGCACGCGTCGAAGCCGATTATGTCCAGACGGAAATTGGGGTTGTACTCGGCGTACTCGTACAGCGCGTCGTTTATTTCGTGTATGCTGAGGTAGTCGTCGTTTGCCGTTTCGTCAAAGCATACGCCGGTAGCCGACCCGCCGCCGTGGTCCCAGAGTATCAGCACGTACCTGTCCGCCGGGAACGATTCGTATGCCCACGATATGTAGTCGTAAAGCGTCTGCTGGTCGCCCATGCTGCTCCAGCCGATGTCCTCCAGATCGTAGAAGCCGCCGTCCTTTATGCGGAAGCGGTTGATCGTGTTGGGCGTTAAGTCGCCGTCGTCCCACTGGGACGCGCCGCCCGCCTGAACGATTATATTGATGTCGTCGGAGAAGCTGGCCTCGCACATCTCGTACATGTCCATCACGCAATCGGACTGCAGGTCGGTGCCGCACATGTACATCATGACGGTGGTAGCAGCGCCGTCCGCCTGCGCGGGCAAAGCGGGCGCGCAGAAAACGAGCAGCATAAGTGCCAGCGTCAGCGCAAAAAGCCTCTTCAATTTATAGCCCTTCTTTCGGCATTTTTTATTATTTTACAATTTGCCGGAGCGCGTGTCAAGCGCACGCGGAGGGCTGACGCGCAAGATGTTGGGATTTGCGCATAAGATCGACGAGGTTATACCCTGTGGGCATCCTTGGGAATTACACTTTGGGGTGACTGATTCTGAGGGATGCTTGGGGGGTATGTTGGAGGGCGCTTTGGCTGATATATGGTATCATGGTTTTGTGGCGCGGGAGTGGCGGCGGACGGGTGGTTGTTGGGCTGGCGAAGTGAAAGTTTGTTAACTTTGGCTGCATGTTGTTGTATGTGGTGTTTTATAGAGGCGTTACCCAGAAGGGTGGAAAATAGCCATATGTTTCGGCTGACGATTTAGGGCCGCGCCATTTTTTATCGGCGCGGCCCTATAATTAAACTATTCTGTCTTTGCCGCTCCCATGCCCAGGGCGGTTTTTATACCAATCCCCGCATACGGAGCAAAAGCATAAAGCGTCTTCCATATTTCCAGCAGCGGAGCCGGCAGACGCGTCTCGATAATTACACGCCCCTGAAACGAAGGAATCTTTGTCTGTTTAAGCGAATGGCGCAGCGTATGCAACCGGTAATCGACAATATTTATGCCCTGCAAAATATATTGCATTGCGTCCGGATCGTCCAGCGGCAATTCGGGAAAACACATTCCCCACCTGTTCACAAGCGACTGAAGCATCAGCGATTCCTGCGGGAATATCGTGTATCTGCCGCCCTGCTTAAACGCAGTCGGGGTAAGCAGCTCAAATGAAAAGCGGTTAAGGTCAGGCATGGTTCTGGCGCGGTCTATCAGGCATTGCGCCGATTCGATCAGGCTTACATCGCGCTCGCCAAATGCAATCGTGCCCTGATGAAGCTGGGCGCCGGGTGCGCGCTCAAGTATGGGACTAAACGCCTCGGCCGTCTCGTCCGTAAGCAGATTGACCACCCATTGCGCGTTTTTGCCGTCATGATACACATACTGGCTGATCGGGCGCGTGCCCTGCTCATGCAGCGCATCGCCGTACTCGCTCGGCACGTTGGAAAGCAGCCACGCATAAAGCGGGTACGCCAGCGCAGGCCCGGCAAAAATGCCCGCCGTGTCCAGCGCGATCCTGTGCTGTACAATCATCTGACCATTACCTCACATGCGCCGAACGCGCTCAGCTGCTGCATATACTTGCCGTATTTCAGCGTATGCGGCGAAATGCCCAGTTCTTCATCCTCCCAGTGTTTGTGCTTATTGAATGCCGCATCCAGATATTTGCTCGTCCACTTGAGGCCATCATTAATGCCCAGATACGGATACGCCAGACTCTTTGAGAAAAAGCCCGCGCCCCCGCCCAGCATCAGTATGTTTCTGCCGGTAGGCTGTTCGCACTTTAGCGGTATATCGAAGCACCCTACGTACTTGCTGCTTTGGTATTTCGCAAACGCTTCTATCGCCTGCAAAATCTTTTGAACAGTCCACTCGCCTTTAAGTATGGACTGATCCAGCGTCATTTGGAACTTAATGCGCGTGCCCGGCGCAACGCATTCCCGGCAAAGGTTGATTACATTTATTCTGCTGTCGGCCATTACGTCCATCTTTAGAGCCAGCGCCATATTGTGATTGTCGATCGGCTGGCTGTCCGAAATCTGAATGCCGCGCATTATGCTGTTCACCGCATCGCCTGCGCGCCTGGGATCGGTTAATCCCAGAGTATTAAAATATCCCTCTTCAGGCAAGTAAGACGTTTTTATATCAAAGCCTTTTTTGCGTGGAAAGTCTTTATGCACTGGTTCTTTGGACAACAGGCTGAACAGCATCGCCGTGCGGATCGCGCCCTTCACACTGCTGCCGGGTATGTACGCCCGCTGATGGGCATCGCGCATGAAGCATTCGATGTCCTTCAATGAATGCTCCTCGTCCATCGCGTCGCTGGCATTTACCTCGTACAGTATCGCGGGCTTCACCTGTTCGCGCGTCAGTCGGCAGTCCTTGAACAGGAATGTGCTCAAATCGCCGCCCGGCTGCATACAATACATTTCAAACGCATCCACGAGTTCATTTTGAATCAGCATATCGAAAAATGCCTGTTCATCCAGAAACGCCACCATCGGCCTTTGCCTGCTGCCGGTAAATATATACTCCTTGCGCGGCAATTTGCGGCCGCTGCCAATGTGCACCAGTCCTTTTGTGGTCAGCGTCAGTTCATATACCTGCAAATGATCCCGTTCAATCAAAACGCCACCCCCAGCATAATCGGCATGGCATAGCGAAGCACCGGATGCGTACCCGCGTCCGCAGCGCTGTACAGCGCGCCATTGAACCGCCGCGTCAGCATTGCCCCGGCCGCCATGAATACCTGCGTACGCTTTCTGACCGGCGACTTTGCAAACGTATCCGACTGCACAAAGCCCGCGCGCCGCACGAGCTGGTACTGAGCATCCTCCAGCACGCCGTCCAGTTCGTCGTCATTCGGCAGACTGGTCGTAAGCAGCAGCCAATGCTTTGCGCTTTCGCAGTTAAGCGCCTGGTTCAGCCAGTTAATCTGCGCATCCGGCGAGTTTATAATAGGAAGCTCTTCCACCACCGTAAACGAGCCGTATCCGGAGCTTATCTTGCCGCCTATTCCGCTCATGCCCAGCGCCGTCATCAGTTTGCGAATCCGCTCGGCCTGCGCCACACTGCTAACGCCGACAATTGTATACAAGCCGCAATTGGGATAAAATCTGAATGCGCCGACCTGATACGGCCGCGCATCTTCACCTTCGACTATCGCAGCGGACGTACGCTCATCCGATATTCCGAAGCGCGCATCGCCGGGCGTATACAGCGAGTCGCCGCGGATGGAGCTTTCGAACGCGCCCATATCGGCAATCGGTATCCAGGCGAGCTTTTTTATCGCCTTGCGCAATTGAGCGGGCACATCGGCCTTATGATCGGATACCGCGCACGGCTTAGGCAGGTAATATTGGTCGTCCCGCCACGGCATACTGTCGCTGAGCAGCAGTTCGCCGCGCTGCGCCGATTCGATCAGATCATGCACGCCCCGTTCGCCCCACAGCGACAGCGCCGTATGGCACAGCGCCGAAAAGAAAGTATCCGCCCGAAAATGATCCGCCGTGGTATACAGTGAGAGTGCGGATTCCGACTGGCCGAAATGCACCGCGCCATCGAATTTCAGCTTATACAGGAAGTAATCCATAATTTTCCACCTTGCCGAATATTTCATTCAGCTTTTCAATCGGGAAGTCCGACTCCACGCACGCAAACTCAAAATGTTCAAACCCTACGCGCCCGCTGCCGCGCGAACCATGGCCGCCCAGATAATCCAGCTGAAGCAGCTTCATCGCATGAGCCAGCTGTTCCATATCCTCATTGGTCTCATCCGGGGTCATCACGTCGTATACTATGCGCACGCCGAACTTGACGCCCGCGACCACGCGCTCTATCTGGCGCAGCTTTGCTATTGACGTCGCGCGGTCGATTGCGTTTTCGGTTTTTACTTCGGTAAGTGCTATCTCCTTAAATTCATCGCCGCCAATTACGAAGCAATCCGAAAATTGGAGCCGCGACCGGCGCACAGGTTTGGCGGAACCAAACATTCGCAAAATCACTTCGTTATCGTCGTCAAATTTGGGCAGTTTAACATCGCGGCAAATGCTGCGCGCAAGCATTGTGCGCAGTTTGCCCTTCAAACTGCTGCCGGGCACAATGGGCTTTTGCGTCATAGGATCGCGCACCACCGGGCTGTCAACCGCGCCTATCGCGGAAAACGCGTCGGTTGCGCCAATGTGCATACCAGTCAGAACCTTAAGATCACAGTGTATGATAATCTTTCCGTACATTATTTGTCACTGCCTCCCAAATAGCGGTGATATGCCACCAGCGCTTCCATATAATGTGCATACCTTATCATCTTCTCGCGGTTATCGCCTACGCCCTTTAGATATTCCAATAGTCTGGCCTGTTCGATAAACGTTTTTACATCCGGCTCACGGCCTGCATCGTAGACCATGCGCACGCGCAGGCGCATGATTTTGAGCTTGCTTTCGGGCGAAATTTTTTCATCGAATCGCAGACTTTCTACATTATAAATATCGTTTACCAGCGTCAAAAATCCGCGCATTTTGGTCGTGGTTATGCGGCTGCGATTTGAGTGAATCGTACGCATGACATTTTCCGCCGCATCCACATAATCCTCGGGTATGGGCATCGGCCTTATCTCGGCAGGCAGCCGGCTTTGATTGCTATATTGACCGCCGCCCTGCTGATTGCCGCGGCCTGCGCCCTGAACAGGATTGCTGCGATTGTTCCCGCCAAAGCTATTATATGGCATGTCATTCATCCGCCTTTCTGTTCATATATACGTACAGGTAAATCGCCGTGATCAGCTGCATACGATCCTGCTGATTGCACGCCCACGCATACATCTTTTTTGAAAAGTCATTATACAGCGCGCGATAGCCGCTGTCCCGGCCCGGCTGAAGCCGCGCAAGCAGATATGCGTAACGCGCCAGATTCAGCCTGTCGCTCTCCGCCATGCGCAGAAGCTTGGTCATGCGATACAAAAATGCCATGCCGCGTTCGTCCTGACCCGTGAAGAATCGGTTGACCAGATCGTACTTTTCCTGCATGACCTTTTGTGAAAGCACCGGCCACGAATACGTATGCGCCTGATTGGGATCAAACAGCGAAACCGAATTTTTGCCCGGCTCGTCCTTGGCGCGCTGTTCCAGCGCCGCCGTCTCGTCGGCCGCCAGTCTGATCGGATACTTCTCGCCATACATGCCTATGCCGCCGCTGATCGTAAGCGCGCCGCCGGTGAACGCGGCGAACTGTTCATGAATTCGCTGCGCCGCCTTAATCACATGATTCCATGCGCCGATGATGAATACGTCGTCGCCGCCCGAGTATACGACCGATACTTCAAGCGCCTCGCCCTGAGTAAGCACCTCGCGCATATATCGCTTAAAGAACAGCGACAATTGCCGCGAAAGCGCCGCCGTGCGCGACAGCGTAACGAAGCGGTACCTGTCCGTCACATCCGCAGCCGCATCATCTTCAAAGCCCGCAACGAACGCATGGCCGAGGTTGTCCACGTCCAACCGGCACACTGCAAGCCGCCTTATGCCTTCTGAACGCTGTGCCAATTCGGCATTTTGGTTGCTGGCGTAATAGTCGCATATGTCCAGCCGCGCGCTGTACGCCATGCCGGTATACGCGCGATTTTTTGTATACACGCGCATTACGCTGCCTGTTTTCAGCATATCGCGCGCCGTTTGTTCGTCGGCAAGGCTCAGATACGCGCCGCCGGGCAGCGGCAGATCGTACTTATCCGCGCCGCGCGACACCACGTATGCCACGCGCGCCTCATCCTGAATTTTTATGGACAGCTGTTCAAACCGCGCGCACCAACGACAGCGATCGTCTTTTATCGCGTCCGTATTGCCGCAGACCTTGCACTCGCGCCCGTCCAGACCCGACTGCGGACGGTTGAGCCGCCTGATCTGCCGCGCGCTGTAACGCTTCATCTTGTGCCGTCCGACTGCTGAAGAAACCTGCTGAAAAATCGCCTTATACGGCGCATTTTCTGCGGGCGTATTGGTTAAATCGTCGGCTGAACATTCAGCCCAGCCGTGCGCCACGAACAGCGCCGTGCCAAACTGATCGATCAGCCAGTCGTTCGTGCAATCGTTTACATCCTGCACTGCCTGCTTTGCGGCTTCGGTATTTGGCAGGAGCAGATAGCAATGCCCGCCGCCGCTGTAAATCAGGTTTACGCGGCTCAGCCCGCACGCGCCCAGCACAGTATCGACGTAATGTTCCATCATCAATTCAAGGAAAAATGAACGGCTTCTGAGCGACTTTTGCGCGCCATCCGTTGCAACAGTGTATATAAACTTTTGTATGCCGGACATATCCGCCGTGTACATCAAAAACGCAGGTTCCGTTCGAAATACCTTTTCATTCTTAAAGACATGTTCCTTGAAATTCGTAATGCCGTTGTCGATTAAATACTCGCTGATACACGCGGCGACCGCCGCCGTAATCTTCATATGGTCGTAAAGCGATATATCCGGGCTTTCGCCGGTAAAGGTGCTGGACGGCACGTTTGCCGTGCAGGCTTCGATAAGCGCAAGCAGCGAATCAATGTAACTTTCGGAAAACTCTATACCCTGCAAACCCTGGCTAAAGATATTCAGCAGCGCGCCATACTGTGCCGCTGCAGCCGGCAGCCGCTCGCCCGGCAGATGCAGCTTTCCATCATGCGCACATGTCGCAAGCGCAAGTCCCTTATGTTCTCCGTTAAGATGCGAAAACGCCGAATTAAGCGGCAGCGTACGATCGAAGCGCACGCTTCCGGCCTCGCCCTCGATTGCGCGCCTGTCTGCCGCCGCAGCCACGTTGTCGGCCACGCAGACTATATAGGCCGGATCGTCATCCGCAATTTTGGCCTGCCTGAGTGCTGAGGCGTGATGAAACCTTACGCAGTTAAGCACGCCGCGCCATTCATCGGATTGCAGCCGCGAACGCAGATACTCATAGCCCGCCGATGCGTGATCGCGATTATCGCCCGAACGATAACAAAGCTTGCCCACATCATGAAACATGCCGCCGAATGCGCAGCTTAATGTTCCAGCGTGCAAATAATCACCTCCGACATAAAAATCAAGGCGCAAAGCGGCGTGCATCATGCACTTAACAATGCGCCTTCCCGTTTATCCTAGTTTAACACATTACGCACTGTTTGTAAATAGATGGATGGCAAAAATGTCGATTTTTGTTGGGAATGGTGGCCCCTCGCGGGGATAAAGAAAATCAGAACTATCGATTAGCACTATTCGGCATGTCGAACAGTTTCCGTCCCCTCGCGGGGATAAAGAAAATCGGCAAAAGCACTCCAATTGCATTTCACTTACCTATGCAGTATAACATACCAATCCTTTTTTGCATAGGCCAATATATGCACTTCATGGAATTTATTGCGTTTGTTCGGCTTAAAACAGACTCAAATATGGTGCGAATCCGCTTTTTTGAGCCTGTTTTAAGCTGCATTTTTTTGTCTTTCGCACATTACAGCCGGCGCATGATATAATCCGCGCACCGGTCGTATACTGTGAACAGCTCCTTATCGCACATATCAGGATATGCGTTGGCCAGCATTCCGCCAAATATGCGCACCAGTTCAGCAGCGCTGTACGCCTTTTTACTGTCATCGACGCAATCGCGCTTTATGTCCGCATCTGTTACGGCGTGAAGCTGATGCGCCGCGAGGTTGCGCTGTTCGCTGTTAAGATGCTCGCAGGCTTCGAACACGCGCAATACGTGTTCCGGCAATTTATTGAGTATGCGCAGCAGGCGCGCGCCCACGAACAGGCTAATGTCGCTGCTTTCCAGCGTTCTGCCGCAGCTCTGTTCCAGTTTTTTCATCTCGTCCGGCATTACCCTGCGCATAATGTCTGCATTAAAAATTATCCGACCGTTTTTGCGCCTTTCGATAACCGCCTTGACTTCATCGGGCAATTCCAGCAAAAGCTGCTGAACCATCAGGCGGGTCAGGAACGGGTTAAGCCTTAGCACAAATTCCGAATACCGCCCGGTCAGCTGCAGATTGCGCAGCAGCAGGTAATACTCGCTTACCTCGCGATATTCCGCGCTGGCCGTCTGTCTGGCCGGATACAGTTTGAACGGAAGTTCCAGCTTTTGCGCGATGTTATACGCTTCTGCGATTTGCAAGTCATTGCGCCGCGCCAAATGCCTGACAAGGGGCAATACGCCCAAAGGCAGCTGCTCGCCGATTGACTCCAGCGCGCGATAGTCCCGGCGCGCGAGCAGTCCGCGCATTTGCGCGCGCACGCGGTCGCGCTGTATGGCAATCATTTGCGGCTCGCTGCATCGATTTGGCGCGCCCGGCAATTCATCTTCATTCAGCTCCAGTTCCGTTTCAACGGAATAGTTGGGCGAATTTGTGCGTTCGCTTTTGCCGGAGCTGTTTTCGGGAGTGCTCACCTGCACGCCTTTTATGTCGTTATACCGGCTGCTCATAGCCAGTTGGGCAAGCACAATCTGCATCTGCGGCGTGCCCGAGCTGAGGTTAATCAGCAGCTGGCTGTTCGGGTTTTCGCGGATTATATTTTCAAACAGCTCAGTCAGCGGCCCGGCAACCAGATCCATGTCCGAAACATCCACAATGCCGCTTTTTATGTAGACCGCCTCGGCATTATAATCCTGCCAATGCTCATTGGCATAGCGAACCGTCTTTGCGAACCGGCTGTCGCGGTTTTCGAAATCCTCTATTTCCTGCGACAGGAATATATAAACCTTTTGCGGCCTGTAATAGCGCATTATGTGCAGCATACCGCCGTCATGGTACCCACGCACGGGATCGGATGTGCCTACGCAGGACAGGAGCACTCTTTCGGGTGTGGACATCGCTTTTCCTCCGTATTTATGTAGTCGGGACAAGTTAATTTTTCGCAAATCAATTTGCTGCGGCTAATTTCGAATCAGGATTGCGCCATTGCCGCTAATTTTAGCACAGCAGCCAATGGCATACTGAGACGCTTTGTCCCCTTGCGGGGATAAATAAAATCATTATTGGTATGTGTGATAATTTCTCTTGTGTGTTTCTTGTTACCGTCCCCTTGCGGGAATAAATGAAATTCAAACTATATGACGCGCGATTTACGGTGAGCATTGTTACCGTCCCCTTACGGGAATAAGCAAAATCTGCACATTGAAAGCCGGATACCGATACGCCTCAGGTTTTCGTCCCATTACGGGGTAAACAGAATCAACATACGACAGAGAATGAAGCGTGCGGGGATTATATAAAAAAGTTTTCGTCCCCTTGCGGGGATAAATAAAATCTTTAGGAGGGTCTAGTATTAAAACTAAGGTTTGTGGGTTTCCGTCCCCTCACGGGGATAAGCAAAATCGCCTTAGCGCCAATTATGTCACGAGCGACATTCGCTTTATTCAATTTTCGTTCCCTCACAGGGATATAGGGTGTCAGCAAAGTAATGAAAAAAGCTCCAACTTCTGTTGGAGCTTCAGTGCGGGAA
>OLSN01002630.1_pt1 | contig 12767 bp, 7 predicted proteins | sample 1672411 | NCBI WGS metagenome assembly OLSN01 (sample SAMEA3136683, study PRJEB25190) | human gut metagenome | biome: human gut; feature: human-associated habitat; material: faeces | place: Austria | collected 2013
GCCAGCTGCTGCAGACCTACGGCACCTACGAGATGAACGGCATCGCTTTTGCCGACGTGAACGAGGTGTGGTGGCTGGAGACCATCGGCGGCCACCACTGGATCGCCCGCCGTGTGCCGGATGACGTGTATGTGGTCATGCCCAACCAGCTGGGTCTGGACAGCTTTGACCTGACCGACGCCCTGGGCGAGCAGAAGGAATACATGTGCTCAGCCGACCTTGCCGAGTTCATCGCAAAGAACCATCTGGACCTGTCGCAGGATGGGGCACTGAACCCCCGCGATGCCTTTGGCAGCCACGACGACTCTGACCATGTGTATAACACGCCCCGCGCCTGGTACATGCTGCGTACCCTGAACCCCACCACCTGGGTGTGGGACGGTCCGGATGCCGATTATACCCCCATGTCCGACGATCTGCCCTGGTGCATGGTGCCGGAAAAGAAGGTGACCCCGGAGGACGTGAAGTATGTGCTGTCCAGCCACTATCAGGGCACCCCGTATGACCCCTACCGCAGCTACGGCGACAAGGCCAGCAAGGGCGCATACCGTTCCATCGGCATCAACCGCAACGACTTCATGGCCCTCATCCAGATGCGGCCTGACGTGCCGGAAGACATCCGCGCTGTGGAGTGGATCGCCTACGCCTCCAATGCCTTCAATACCATGGTGCCGTTCTACGCCAACGTCGAGCGCACCCCGGCCTATCTGGCCTGCACCACCGGTGAAGTCTCCACCGACAGCTTCTACTGGGTGAGCCGGATGATCGCCGCCATGGCCGATGCCTCCTACGCCAAGAGCCTCATCCATGTGGAGCGGTACGAGGAGGGCGTCCTCTCCGCCAGCCGCGCACTGCTGAACCAGTACGATAAGAACATCGCTTCGGCCGAGGAAAGCCAGCGCGCCGCCCTGCGGGAGGAGGCCAACACCGCCATCGCTGCCGAGCTGAAGAAGCGGGCTTCCGATACGCTGGATAAGGTCCTCTTCGAGCTGAGCAGCGGCATGAAGAACGCTTACGCCCGTTCGGACGCCTAAATCGCATCAGACCCGGAAGGAAAAATCATTTCCGGCAAAACCAAAACCGTCAAAAACGGTCAAATCAAACCACAAAACCGTCATCCGCCCCGAAGCTGACCGCTCCGGAGCGGATTTTTTGTGCTCTTTTATGGGCTGTATCCCACTTCTTGTGCAGAATGCATGATTTTGACGGAAATATTTTGGCAGATAAACTGACGGAAAGTGATTGATTTTGACGGAATATTTGCTATAATACAGACAGAAACGGTCAAAACGATTCAAACACAAGCAGAAACGTGCAACAGGAGGGATGAAGATGTTGGCAGAGGAGCGGCTTTCCCGCATCATGAAGCTGCTGAGCCAGCAGCGCACCGCGACGGTGCAGGAACTCTGCGAGGCGCTGGATGCCAGCGAGTCCACCATCCGCCGCGATTTGAACGAGCTGGACAGGATGGGCAAGGTGAACAAGGTACACGGCGGCGCAACGCTGCCGGACAGCCAGTTCCTCGCCGACGAGCCGACGATGGCCACGAAGGAAACGCTGGCCGTCGTCCAGAAAAAGTGTATCGCAAAGGCGGCAGCGGCCCTTATCACTGCAGAGGATTTCGTCTTTCTGGACGCCGGCAGCACCACGCTGGCGCTGGTCCGGGAGCTGAGCGGCCCGGCGCTGGACGCCCGGTACGTCACCAACGGCGTCGCTCACGCCCGTCTGCTGGCCCAGAAGGGCTGCAAGGTCTTTCTGGTGGGCGGTCTGCTGCGGCCCGAGACGGAGGCCATCATCGGCGCTGCGGCCCTCCACAGCCTGCAGCAGTACAACTTCACGAAAGCGTTCCTGGGGGCAAACGGCGTGGCGCTGGACGCAGGATTCACGACCCCTGATCCCGAGGAAGCGGCTGTCAAGGCCGCGGTCGTGCGCCGGGCGAGAGAAGCCTGGTTCCTCGTGGATGACTCGAAGTTCGCCCGCATCTACCCGGCGGTCATCGCCGAGCTGTCCGGCGGCGCGATCCTGACGAATCATTGTCCGAATCCGAAATACAGACAATTCACTCTGGTAAAGGAGGCAACAGAATGATCTATACCGTGACATTCAACCCGGCCATCGACTACGTCGTGCGGCTGGACACGCCGCTGGAAGTGGGCGAGGTGAACCGCGCCAAAGGCGAGGACTGCGTGCTGGGCGGCAAGGGCATCAACGTGTCCGGTGTGCTGGCCGAGCTGGGCTGCCGGAATACGGCGCTGGGCTTTGTGGCTGGTGAGACGGGTGCGTGGCTCGAGCGGGGTCTGGCCGCGCAGGGCATCAACACCGATTTTATCCACCTCGAGCAGGGCATGACCCGCATCAACGTCAAGATAAAGGCGGGGCAGGAGACGGAACTGAACGGCGCAGGCCCGGACATCCCCGAGAGCGCCATGGAGCAGCTGGAAGCACAGCTCGATAAGCTGGCCGAGGGCGACATCCTCATTCTGGCGGGGAGCATCCCGTCCAGCCTGCCCCAGACCACCTACGAGCGTCTGCTGGCCCGTCTGGAAGGCCACGGTGTGCATACGGTGGTGGACGCGACCCGCGACCTGCTGGTGAATGTGCTGCAGTATCACCCCTTCCTCATCAAGCCCAATAATCATGAGCTGGGTGAGATCGTGGGCCGCACCCTCACCACCGACACCGACATCACCGCTGCCGCCCGCACCCTGCAGGAAAAGGGCGCCCGGAACGTACTGGTGAGCATGGCCGGTGACGGTGCGCTCCTGCTGGACGAGAAGGGCGAGGTCCACCGCATCGGCACGCCCAAGGGTAAGGTGGTCAACAGCGTGGGCGCAGGCGACAGCATGGTGGCCGGTTTCGTGGCAGGCTACCTGCGCAGCGGCAGCTATCTGGAAGCCCTGCGTCTGGGTACCGCCTGCGGCAGTGCCACTGCGTTCAGCCTCGGGCTGGCAAAGAAGGAAAAAATCGACGCCCTGCTGGCGACGATTTGAGCGATAGAAGGAAACAAGGAGAGGAGACACACTATGCGAATCACGGAATTGTTCACGGCACAGTCCATCGCGCTGGACGAAGCCCAGCAGGACCGCAGCCAGATCATCGACCGTCTGGTGGAGTTGCAGGCGACCCACGGCAACATCAGAGACAAGGAAGCCTACAAAAAGGGCCTGTATGAGCGCGAGGACGAGGGCTCGACCTATGTGGATAACGGCATCACCGTCCCCCATGCCAAGTGCGACTGCGTGACCCGGCCCAGTCTGGCGGCCCTCCGCCTCAAGACCCCGGTGCAGTACAATGCCGAGGACGACGGCAAGACCGATCTGCTGTTTGCCATCGCAGCCCCTAAGAACGGCAGCCTCCACGTGGATATGCTGGCCCGTATGATGCAGATGCTCATGAACGAGGACTTCGTGGAGAAACTGCGCACCGCAAAGACCCCGGAAGACTTCCTCGCCGCCATCGACGCGCAGGAAGAAGCCCAGTTCGGCGACGAGAGCTTCACCGACCAGGAGATCGAGCAGGCGGGCTACCGTGTGCTGGCCGTCACCGCCTGTGTCAACGGCATCGCCCACACCTACATGGCCGCTGAAGCCCTGAACAAGGCCGGTGCCAAGATGGGCGTGACCATCAAAGTCGAGACCAACGGCTCCGACGGCGCAAAGAACATCCTGACGAAAGATGAAATTGCAAACTGCGACGGCATCATCGTGGCAGCGGAGAAGAAGATCGAGACGGCCCGCTTCGACGGCAAGCCGGTCCTCTTCACCCGCGTGGACGACGGCATCCACAAACCTGAAGAGCTCATCCATAAGATAACCTCCGGCGAGGTGCCGGAGTTCCACGCTAAGGGCGGCGCACAGGCCGCGGAGGACGCTTCTGCCTCCGACAGCTTTGGCCGCAGCCTCTACAAGAACCTGATGAACGGCGTCTCCCATATGCTGCCCTTCGTGGTGGGCGGCGGCATCATGATAGCGCTGGCCTTCCTGCTGGACGATTACAGCATCAACCCCTCCAACTTCGGCATGAACACCCCGCTGGCCGCCTTCTTCAAGACGGTGGGTTCTGCGGCCTTCAGCTATATGCTCCCCATCCTGGCGGGCTTCATCGCCATGTCCATCGCAGACCGTCCGGGTCTGGCTGTCGGCTTCGCAGGCGGCGTGCTGGCCATGAACGGCACCAACTTCGCCGGTATCGCAGCCGGTGAGACCACCGGCATCTCCGGCGGCTTCCTGGCCGCTCTGCTGGCCGGTTTCGTGGCCGGTTATGTGGTGGAGTTCCTCAAGAAGATCACGGAGAAGCTTCCCGCCAGCCTGAACGGCATCCGTCCCATGCTCATCTACCCGCTGGGCGGCATCCTCATCGTGGGCGTGGTCATGTGCGGTATCAACCCCATCATGGGCATGATCAACACCGCCATGACCAACTGGCTGAACGCCATGGGCGGTACCTCCAAGGTCCTGCTGGGTGCTATCGTGGCCGGTATGATGAGCATCGACATGGGCGGCCCCTTCAACAAGGCGGCTTACGTCTTCGGCACCGCAGCCCTCGCCTCCGGCAACTATGAGGTCATGGCCGCTGTCATGGTGGGCGGCATGGTGCCTCCCATTGCCATCGCCCTCTCCACCACCTTCTGCCCCAAGAAGTGGACTCCCGACGAGCGCCGCAACGGCATCGTGAACTACGTCATGGGCCTGTGCTTCGTCACCGAGGGTGCCATCCCCTACGCCGCCGCCGACCCGCTGCGCATCCTGCCCAGCTGTGTGGCCGGTGCGGTCGTCGCCGGTGCGCTGTCCATGACCTTCGGCTGTGCCCTGCGCGCCCCCCATGGCGGCATCTTCGTGTTCCCGGTGGTGGACCACGCGGTGCTGTACTGCGTGGCGCTGGCCGTGGGCAGCGTACTGGGCGCGGTGATCCTGAGCCTGCTCAAGAAGAACCGCACCGACGCCGAGTAAAAAACGCCATTTCCTCCCATTTGGAGATACCATAAAGCCTGCAGAACCGCCCCGGAGCTTTCCGGGGCGGTTTTGCGTTGTTTGTGCAAATGTGTCGAAAAATGGCGGGAAACTTTGGTGGGGCGAAAAAGTCCGAAACTATTGCAACAGAATAGGGAGGGGGGGTATAATGAAGATGAGGTGCCACGCCTTCGGGGGAGGCACCCGGACAACAAAGAGAGCGAGGGATAAACAATGAGAAAAAAGAGTACGAGACTTCTCAGTGCAGCACTTGCGGCGTGCATGATGCTGTCGGTTCTGCCGGTGGGCGCGTTTGCGGCGGAGCCGGGCACAGAACCGGAGAATGCGGTGACCGCGCAGGAAGAAGTACATACACTGAATAAAAACGGCGACAACATTACTTCCGGCGGTACGTATACAATGGAGGGCGGCGAGTATACCGGACCGATCACGGTAAATGTTCAGGATGGCAAGGACGTGATCATCAACATTACCGGTAGCGTGACCACAAGTATCGAGGATATGTTGATCAAAGTGGTCAAAGGCCATGTGACGATCAATGGTGGAAACAACGTGACTGTGGAAAATACGAGAGAAGAGAAGGGATACAGTGACGGTATAGGTTATGTACTCATCGGCCTTTCCAGTACGGATGATAATACAACGGTTGAGATCAACGGCGGCACATATAAAAGGACGTTAGGTGCCGCAGTCGGATGCGCTTATTCTAGCAAGGGAACCCTTACCATCATCAGCGGTACTTTTGAGACAAGTATGGACGGTGTGGTAGTAAATGCTGCTGATGGTTCTGCAGCAGTAATGCAGATCGAAGGAGGTACATTTATTGGACGAGAGCGGGATGATTATCATCCCGCTGCCTACGCACTTGAAAACTATGGAACAACGATCATCAAAGGTGGCGATTTCCAAGGTTATGAGGGTATGGTTGTTTACCAGTCTAAGGGAAAGCTGCAGATTGACGGCGGTACGTTTGAGTTAATGAATCCAGATGGGAGTAGTGTGATATATATTAAGAATGGCCCATCGAATACAACGATTACCGGTGGATATTTCAAAAACCTCCAAGGCTGTCGGTGGGGGGACGTAGTGAATTACGAGTCCTATATGCAAGGAGCGGAAGCAAATGAATTGCATATCACAGGCGGCACCTTTGAGATAGAAGGAGAGAATGTAGATGGAATCCGCGTAAATAATTGTGGATCCATCACAATTGAGAATGCAACGATCAGGGTAAAGGCAACAAGTGGCAGAGGCGCTGGAATTGAAAAGCTCGTGGACTCCGAAACTGCGCTGAAAGTGAAAGATGTGACAATTGAGAATGCCGGCTCATCGAGAGACTTCAGCGATATTCTACTGAATAATTATCGTCCGGGACCAGTGGATTTTGAAATAACGGAAGATTTTACCCACAAGGCGGTGGTAGATGCAACCGACATAGAAGAGGGCTTGCAGGTCACCACAAAAACTGCTACACACTACCAGAAAGACCTGAAGCTGGTCAGCGCAGACCCGAATTACATCATTGACTACCAGAAAAATGATGACGGAACGGAGTACCGCTACTTTAATACACGCGAGACGGGTAAGTATTATGTAAACCCCATCCATGCTACCATGGCGGCTGCGGATGGCACCGAGATGCGGCCTTACAGCCAGTTTGAACAGGGTGATAAAGTGACCTTGACCGCCTTCTCCAACGAGGGGGACCAAAAGTTCACCGGCTGGAAGGTGGAAAAAATTGCGGCCGAAGGCGTGGAAGACGTTTCGAGCCTGATCGTGGCGGACTCCGAAAACCCCGAGACCGCGACCCTGACCATGCCGGACTACGACATTTTCGTGACCGCCGAGTATGAACATGAAGATGAGAGCGTTGACCCCGGCACGAGTGATACCGACTACGGCGGAGACATCGCGGCCGGTGTGGTCATTGGCGGCATTGCGGCGGTTGGCGCATACGAAGTGGGTACCGGCCTGTACCGCATTACCCAGATGGACGACGTGGCCATGCCTGCAAACCGCCTTGCCCTGGCTAAGCTGCTGTGGGAGCGCGCCGGAAAACCCGAACCGGAAAGCACGGCTCTCTACAGCGATCTCAGCGCTGAGGACGAAGACGCCCAGAAGGCCGCCCGCTGGGCCGTGGAGCAGGAACTGCTGAAGGATGACACCAACGAGGATGAGCAGAAGTTCCACCCGGCCTTCCCCGTGAGCAAACTGCGCGTCTGCCTGACCTGGGAAAAGGCAAAGCAGAAGGGCCTCTTTGACCAGAACACCGAAGCATAACCCCTGAAAAACGCAAGAAAGAGCCGCCGCACGAATTGCCGTGCGGCGTTATTTTATTATCAGGAGATGTTAAGCAATGATCGCAGTATTGAAAAACGGCACCACGCCCTCCCAGATCCAGCACCTTGTGGACTGGCTCAAAAATATGAATCTGGACGTTCACATTTCCGAAGGTTCGGAGGTCACCATTCTCGGTCTGGTCGGCGACACCAGCCGGGTGGACATCGATCTTCTGAAAAGTCTGGAAATGGTGGAGACCGTCAAGCGGGTCTCTGAGCCGTTCAAGCAGGCCAACCGGAAATTCCACCCCAAGGACACCATCATCGAGGCGGGAAACGCCCGCATCGGCGGCGGGTATTTTGCCATGATCGCAGGCCCGTGCAGCGTGGAATCCGAGGAGCAGATCATTGCCGTCGCTTCCGCCGTCAAGGAATCCGGCGCATCCATTCTCCGGGGCGGCGCGTTCAAGCCCCGCACCTCCCCCTACGCCTTTCAGGGCATGAAGGACGAGGGCATCCGGCTGCTTCTGGAGGCCAAAAAGGCCACGGGGCTGCCCATCGTCACGGAGATCATGAACATTTCCACCCTCGATCTGTTCGCCGACGTGGATATCATTCAGGTAGGTGCGCGGAATATGCAGAACTTTGATCTTCTGAAAGAGCTTGGCAAGACCGACAAGCCCATTCTGCTGAAACGGGGACTTGCCAACACCTTGCAGGAGCTGCTCATGAGCGCCGAATATATCATGAGCGAGGGCAACAGCAAGGTCATCCTCTGCGAGCGGGGCATCCGCACCTATGAGACCTACACCAGAAACACGCTCGATCTGTCTGCCGTTCCGATGCTCCATGAGCTTTCGCATCTTCCCGTCGTCGTCGACCCCAGCCACGCGACCGGTCTTGCCCGTCTCGTGACGCCGATGGCACTTGCCGCAACGGCAGGCGGCGCAGACGGTATCATGGTCGAGGTCCACAATGACCCGATTCACGCGCTGTGCGACGGCGCGCAGTCGCTCGACCCGGCGCAGTTTGACGCGCTGATGACTGACGTGAAGCGCCGCGTCGCGTTTGAGGAAAAGACGCTGCTGTAACGCGCGAAAAAAAGAGCCGTATCGTTTTGCCCAAAATCAGGAGGGCGGCGATACGGCCATTTTCTTGTCTTGAAAGGGGCACGGATTTGGGGAAACCTCACGCGCGGCTGTGTCCCGCAGGTTCGCGCCAAAACTGGGCGGTGGATAGGCCGTCCGGCCAATCAAACATCGCGTCGGCCTGTTCCCACGTTTCGCGGGAGACCTCGGCCTCGCGCTTCTCGGCGGAGAGCCTGCGCGCCAGGGTGACGAAGGGCACGAGAAAATCGAAATTGCGCTGCTGCTGCAGACAGGTGACGTGCGCCATGATTGGGCATGCCTCCGCAAAACCGCTGCGGATAAAAAGCGGCTTGAGTGCCGACGGGTCATACCGGGCGATGCAGGGCTCGAGCGTCACGCGGCCGGGGGAGAGGTAGAGCATGGCATACAGCGCCATGCCCGGTACGCCGTCATCCATGCAGCCGACGCTGCCCACCACATCGAGCGTCAGGTTCGGCAGGCGGTAGTGCATGGGGTTGTGGCCGTGGCCGCAGACGATGTGCGTACCCGGCTCGAAGGCCATGGTGTTCAGTCGTGGAAGCGCGAGCGTCGGGTTGTGGACGGGAAAGCGGTCGTCCCCCGGCATCGCGTGGCAGAGCGTGATGCCGGAGAGCGTCAGCTCCTTTTCAAAGGTGATTTCCTGCGGGGTGAGGCGGTCGGCGTTGAAGCGGAGCGACGCGAAATTCGCCCCGGCATACCCGGGTTCGCCGCGCATGACGGAGAGGATGTAGCCCTCGTGGTTGCCGTGCAGGCAGGTTACGCCCTCCGCACGGAGCAGGCGCAGGGTGTCGCACGGCGCGGGGCCGAGGTTGACCTGATCGCCCAGAGAGACGATGCGGTCGGGCTTGTGCTTTCGGCGAATATCGGCGATGACGGCCTCTGCGGCCGGCAGATTGGCGTGAATATCGGCCATGAGCGCGATGGCTTCCATAGCGTCCTCCTGATAAAAAAGTGGAATAACCGGATTTTCTATGATATAATTCTGGATGAGAAAGAAAAAATCCTGCCGAATGTTTCACGTGAAACATTTTGGCGCGGCGATCCGCGGACGGCGCGGTATCGGCTGGGATGTTTCACGTGAAACAATTTTGGGGCGAAGAGAGGGTCGCGGGATGAAGATTTTGACCGCAAGGCCGCACAGGCTGCTCGCCGCGTGCGTGGATCGACTGGGCGAGGCGATGGCGCGGGGAGAAGGATGCATGTTTCTGGTGCCGTCGCAATACACCTTGCAGGCGGAGCTGGAGATCATGGAGCGGCTGCACGTCAGCGGTTCGTTTCTAATTGACGTGCTTTCGCCGAAACGGCTCCAATCGCGCGTCTTCGAACTGGCGGGCATACCGAAGCAGACCCTTTTCGACGAGCGCGGCAAATGCATGGTGCTCAGCTCGATCATCGAGGCGCAGAAGGACGAGCTGAGCGTGTATCGCGGCGCGGCGCAGAACGGATCATCCGGCTTCACGGCGCGCATGTCCAACATGATCGCGTCGCTCAAGCGCAGCGGCCTGTCGGCGGCCGATGTGGCGAGGAGCACCGAAAGCATGGACACGGAAAGCCCCGCGCGGGCCAAGCTCGGCGATATTGCGCGGATCTACGCGGCCTACGAGCAGCGGATGGCGGGCGAATTGGCCGACGCGGAGGATATATCGCGGGAGATGTGCGCGCGGTTCGAGGCCTCCGGCGTGTTCAAGGGGCAGAATGTGTTCGTATACGGTTTTGACATGATTACGCCGACGTTTGCGGCGGAGCTGCTGAGCATTGCACCGCTCTGCCGAACGCTGACGCTGGCCATCGAGACGGACGCGAACGCCGCGCCGGACGGACGGCTCTTTGCGCCGGTCAATTTCAGCTTGCAGCGGCTGGAAAGGCTGGCGAAGGAACGCGGAATCGCCGTGGCGCGCGAGACGCTGGATGCGGAGCTGGACGCGCCGCGGGATATCCGGCTCATGGAAAAGCGGCTGTACGCGCTGGGCACAGCGCCCTGCATGGACGAGCCGACGGCGATTGAGCTGCTCGCGGCGAGCGGAAAGCGGCAGGAGGTGCATCTGGCGGCGGCGAGAATACGCCGTCTGGCGGCGATGGGGGAGGACGTTTCGCAAATGGCGGTTGTCTATCCCAAACAGAGCGGATATGGCACGCTGCTGCAAAACATTCTGCCGATGTACGGCCTTGCGACATATGTGGCGGAAAAACGCAAGGCGGGCGCGCATCCGCTGAGCCGCTTTATCCTCGGCGCGCTGGCGGCGATTTCCGCCGGATGGCGGCTGTCGGATATTCTGGAATGTGCGCAGAGCGGCTTCTTGGGCTTGACGCAGGAGGCGCTGGATCGCTTCTGCGCGTATTGCGAAGGGGCGGATGTGCGCGGCGAGGCCATGCGCAAGCCGTTTCGCTATCCCAAGGGCGTGACGGAGGAGGCGCTCGGTGCGCTGGAAGAGAGCCGAAAGCAGGTGATGGAGCCGCTTTTGGCGCTCCAACACGGCTTGCAGGCGGCAAAGACGGCGGACGACACCATCCAAACCATCCTGACGCTGCTGGAAAGCGTCCATGCGTATGAAACGCTGGAAGACATGCGCGACGAGCTGAACGCCGTCGATCTCGAGGCGGAGGCGCAGGATTGCGCGCAGGTCTGGAACGCGATGATGACGACGCTCGACCAGCTTCACACGCTGCTCGGCGGGCAGGCCGTTCCGGCGAAAATCGTGCTGGAGCTGCTTCAAAACGGTCTTTCCGCGCTCGAGCTGGCGGCGCTTCCGCCTGCGGACGGCGCGATCATCTGCGGCGAAATCGGCAACGTGCGCACGGCACAGGTTCGGACGCTCTTCGCCATCGGGATGAACGACATGCCGGGGAGCAGCGATAACGGCCTGCTCACCGTCGACGAACAGATGGCGGCGCAGGAGGCCAGCGGCGCGTATCTGGGCATGACCCCGCAGGAGAGCGCCGCGCTCGGCCAGCTCGACGAGCTGAAGGCGCTGTCCGGGGCGAAGGAGCGGGTGATCGTCTCCTATGCCGTGGCGGATGAAACGGGGCGCGCGCTGCGCGAGGGCGCGGCGGTGCAGGCGCTTCGAAGGCTGTTTCCCAACATGCCGGTTTACGGCGGGCTGGCGCAGGAGGAGCGCGAGGCCATGCTCTGCGCGCGAACCCCGGCGCTTGAGGCGCTGGCGGTTGAGCTTTCGGAGGTTGCGGACGGGCGGCGCGAGCTGGGCGGGGCGTATGCGGCGGCCGCGGCGGCGCTCTCTGCGGATGAAACGGGGAAGCAGGCGCTGCTCGGCGTGACGCGCGGGCTGGGCGATCCCCCGGCAAAGCGGATGACGGGCACGTTGGCGCGCGCACTGTACGGGCGGCCGGTCAGCAGCGTCTCCCGGCTGGAGACGTTTGCCCAGTGCCCATATCAGCATTTCGTCCGATACGGCCTTGCGCCGCAGCGGGAGCAGCAGCCGGGCGTGGACGTGGCCGAGCTGGGCACGCTGTACCACGAGGCCGCTGAGCGCTTCACCGAGGCCGTGACGGCGCGGCCGGAATTTCCAGAGGTGCCGCAGGCGGTCTGCGACAGGCTGATGGATGAAGCCGTTTCGCCGCTGATCGACGCCTGGCGGGAATCCCCGATGGGAGAGAGCAAGCGCGGCGAGGCGGTTGCGCGGAGGATTCGCCGAACGGCCAAAAGGACGGCGCGCAACATCCTCTCGCAATACGCGGACAGCAGCTTCCGCCCGCTGCGGATGGAGTTTGTCTTCGGGCAGAACGGCCTGTCGCCGATTGTGCTTGAATTGAGCGACGGCACGTTTGTCTATCTGCAGGGGCGGATCGACCGCGTGGACGTGATGACGGGCGGCGGCCTGCGCGTGATTGATTACAAGAGCGGCGCTCGGAAGTTTGATCCGACGCTGGTTTACTGGGGCTTGCAGCTCCAGCTCCTGCTCTATCTGGCGGCGGCGCTGTCGCGCGTTCCCGGCTCGCATGCGGCGGGATTCTTCTATTGCCGAATCGCCGATCCGACGGTCAAGACCGAATCGCGCATCCGCGAGGAAGTGGAAAAGCAGATCGCCAAGAAGCTGTCGCTTCAGGGCATTTCGCTCAGCGACGTGGCCATTCTCCGCGCGCAGGGCGGCAGCGTCGCGTCGATGGTCACCAAGGACGGCAAGCCGAACGGCCGTTATGCCGCGTCGATGGTGGACGAGGCGGGGATGGAAAAGCTGCTGGATTTTGCAAAGCGCAAGGCAGCGGAGCTGGCGGGGGAAATCTATCGCGGCGAAATGGACGATTCGCCCGTTGAACGCGGCGCGTTTAACGCCTGCCAAAACTGCGAGTATTCGGCCATCTGCGCCTTTGACCCGATGCGAAAGCCGCGCAGGCGGTTGACGGCTAAGAAATTGGACGACCTTCTGTAAGCGCGG
>OLSN01002634.1_pt1 | contig 12745 bp, 7 predicted proteins | sample 1672411 | NCBI WGS metagenome assembly OLSN01 (sample SAMEA3136683, study PRJEB25190) | human gut metagenome | biome: human gut; feature: human-associated habitat; material: faeces | place: Austria | collected 2013
AGCACGCGGTGGTCGCGTTTTTCGACCTGGTAGTAGCTCTCGAATATTTGTTCCTGAACGTCTTTGGGAATTCCTCTGCCGCTGTCCTTGACGGAGATTTGAACCATGGTTTCTTTCTCCTCTTTAATCAGTTTGGCACTCAATCTGACGTATCCGCCGGGTTGTGTGTATTTAAATGCGTTCGAGAGCAAATTATAAAGAATCCGTTCCAGTTTGGAAGGCGAGAACCAGACTTCCTCTTTGGTATCTTCCAGACTGACGATAAAGTCGATTTCCCGTTCTCCGGCTACGATGTCGAAGATATGGGAGAGTTCCTCCAGAAAGTGCATGATATCTCCTTTACGGACGCTGATATGCATCTGTTTCATTTCGATTTTACTGAATGTCAATAGTTCGTTAATCAGATAATTCATCCGGTTGGCGTTGCGGTAGATAACTTCCAGTTTCTCCTTGTCGTTGTTACTAATCTGCGGCTGCTGGATCAATCGTTGTAGAGGTGATAAAATCAGGGTTAATGGTGTTTTCAGATCATGGGAGATGTATGTGAAGAAATTTATTTTCTGTTGATTCATGTTCTCCATGTTGACACGCTGTTCATGTTCCGTTTTCAGTCGCATGAGCAGGATAATACGCGTTTTGGTATATCGGTAGGCGGCGTAGATGATTAATAAGGAGAGCAATGCATATACAAAATACGCTCCCGGCGATAGCCACCAGGGTGGGAGGATTCTGATGGCAAGGTCCTTTTGTCCCGTTTCGTCCCAGTGAATACCGTCTTTGCTGGCTTTGATCTTTAAAATATACCTTCCTGAAGGCAGGTTTGAAAAGCGTACCTGATGCTGGTTGCCCACAAACTGCCAGTCCTTGTCGATACCTTCCATTTTCATGGCATATTGAGTGTTGTAGGTATATTGATAATTCAGTCCGGAATATTCGAGACGCAGGGATTGGGCCTGGTCGTGTGTCAGGGTAATCTCTGTCAGTTCGGAGATGGAGGAAGGAATGGACGCTTTCTCGTTGTTGGGCGACATATATTCGCTGTTGCTCCATATAGCAGTCAGGGCAATGTTGAAATGAGGATTGACGGAGCGTACCTGTTCCGGATAAAAAGAAATCATGCCGTTGATGGTTCCGAAATACAGCTCTCCGTCGGGCTTCTTACAGGCGGAGGAGTAGTTGAACTGGTTAATCGGCAGTCCGTCGGCTGTGGTATAACGGTCGATATTTTCCATCTGTGGATTGATGCAGCAGAGCCCGCTTCCGGTTCCTACCCAGATGTTGTTCATTTCATCTTCTATGATGCCTTTAATGGCATTCGAGCCCAGCTGCTCTTTGCTGTAAGAAGCGATGATGCTTCCGTTGCGGTCTGATACATAAAGCCCGTTGTTGTCTGTCCCTATCCATATCCGTTGGTGTGAATCGGGGTAGATATAGGTTACATAGAGATCGGTGTGCGGCAAGATAGGGAGTGAGGTAACTTTCAGCGTACGGGTATTTATCTGGAACATACTGCCTTTCCGGGTTCCTGCCCAAAGTATGCTGTCATTGAATTGTACCAGGTTGAAAATACGGAGCGGTGAAATCTTTTCCGGACGGGCATTGGCTTTTTTCTTGTCGATCAGGAATAAGCCTGAAGGCCCTCCGTACCAAACGTGGTCGTTCTTGTCTTCGATGATGCAGAAGCCGGACGAAACCTCTTCCGACAATAGATTATAGTCTACCGTACGGTTTAAATGCGGTATATAGTGAAGAGCTCCTTTCAGGAACAGTCCGAGCCATAGGCTGTTATCTTTGTCGAGCCATAAAGAATGTATGTTCTTGGCGTAGATTTGCATCTGTTTGTGAAGCCGTTCGGCGCGGGTAATCTCTTTTTTACTGTTCAGGTAATTCAATCCGCCATCCTCCGTAGCGATGTACAATCCGTTGTCCGGCGCATTGATAATCTGGCGGACTGCTTTTCCGCTCAAATGATTGAAACTGCCTCCGTATGGATATATCCGGAACTGGTCGGAGCCGAATATATAATAGTTGACCCCTCCGAAATAGGTTCCCACCCACATGTTGTGGGCCTTATCCTGATAAAGACTGTAAATGGGCGAATCGTTCAGGGCACTTAAATCCCGTTCGGATTGTTCGTAGTGTGCAATCAGTTGGTAGAGTTTGTTGAACACGAAGATGCCATACTCCGTTCCTACCCATATATTCCCGGTATGGTCGGTTGACGCACACCGGAAATCTTTTACTTCCAGATCTTTGGAGAGATTGCACAGAGTATTGCTTTGTATGTGGTAAACGAAGAAATCATTATTGGTATTGAATAAAAGCTGGTTGGACGAGATCAACACGGCATTGTTACATTGCTGTGCAAAAGGCTGGATTAGGGTAGGGAGCGAAACGAACTGTTTCTTCTCCAGACTGTATCGCATCAGTCCTTTGTTGGTGTCAATCCATAGGGTTTTATCTCCGTCTTCTGCAAAATATCTCACATGCGGTTTCTCTTCATTGAGAAGGAAAGGAACGAACAGGCTGTCCTGTTCATTGTAGTGGTAGAGTCCGTTACTACAGGCCGCCAAGAGCATCCCGTCACTAGTGTTCAGGAAACAAACATCATCTTTGGTATTTCCTTTAATCCGGTAACGGGTAAAATCTTCCGTCCGGTAGTCGTAGCTGCAGATACCCTGATCGGTGGAGATCCATAGAACGTTGCGGAGTGAATCGTTATACAGACGGGTGATAAAGTCGTGGCAGAGCGAGGTGCTGTCGGCCTCATTGTGTGCAAACAGGTTAATATTATAACCGTCGAAGCGGCACAAGCCGTTGCGTGTGCCGAACCAGATGAATCCGTGATTGTCTTGGGTAATCGCATTGATAGTATTATGCGGGAGTCCTTCGGCTATGCTTAGTTGTTTGAAGCGTATATTATTATATTGTATCTGTCCTGTCGACAGGCTGGCGTTTAAGAGCACGAGACTAAAGGAGAGGACGATTTTAAGGGCAGTGGTTCTCATGGCTTTACGGATTTAATTTCATGACCAAAGATACGTTTTTTTTTGTTTGGAACAGTCGTAGAATTGTTCAAACGGGCAGCACTCATGTTCAGTTTGCTGTCCGGCAGCTGATTTTTATACATGATTGCAGGTATTAAGCATTATTTTTCTGTTTTTCTTGGATAGAAAAGACCACATTTGCAATGTGAAACTCTAAAAACACAATGCTATGAATCATCCGACATTAAAATCCCTTACGTTGGGTATCGGTCTGTTCTTCACATTACCTCTGGTATATGCGAATAGTTCTTTTCCGTCTTCATCCGATGGAACATTGTACATCAATAAATCGAAAACCCGCAAAGTGGCTCCCGTAAAGTACGGTTTCCATTATGAGGAAATAGGAATGATGGGTGAGGGCGCCCTGCACGCCGAACTGATACGTAACCGTTCGTTTGAAGAAGCAACACCGCCTGCCGGATTATCAGTAAAGAACGGGTTGTATGAAAATGTTCCGGCTCCCCGTGTTAAAGAGAAGAAAGTGTTTCAGGCCGATCCGTTGATTGGATGGACGACTTATCCGTTATCATATACTCCTGTATTTATCAGTCGCACGGATGAAAATCCGATGAGTGGGGAAAATAAGTATTCGATGCTGGTTAATGTCACGGAAGATATTGCGAACCATCCGGATGCCCTGATTCTCAACCGTGGATATTATGGAATGAATCTGAAAACAGATACGTCTTATCGCCTTTCCCTGTTTCTGAAAAGCAGGAATTATTCCGCCCCGTTGCGTGTATTTCTAGTTGACGAACTGGGACAGCAGGTGAGCAATGTGATCGAAGTGAATGTAGGGAATCGGGACTGGACAAAATATACCGGTGAACTGAAACCGGAAAAGAACGTCCGGCGTGGAATGTTTGCCATACAACCGATGTCGAAAGGACAATTTCAGATAGATGTCGTTTCCCTGTTTCCCTCTGATACCTGGAATGAGGGGAAATCCGTATTCCGTAAAGATATTGTTCAAAATCTGAAAGAGTTTGCTCCCAGTTTCATTCGTTTTCCGGGCGGATGCATCGTACACGGAGTCAATGAAGAAACGATGTATCACTGGAAGAAGACGCTCGGACCGATCGAAAACCGTCCGGGACAGTGGAGTAAATGGGCGCCTTATTACCGTACGGACGGAATCGGTTATCATGAGTTTTATGAATTGTGCGAATATGTGGGGGCCGATGCGATGTATGTCATGCCTACGGGCATGATTTGCAGCGGTTGGGTAAAGCAAAGTCCGCAATGGAACTTCAGGCATATTGACGTCGATTTGGATGCGTATATTCAGGATGCGTTGGATGCCATAGAGTATGCTATTGGCGATACGACTACGAAGTGGGGAGCCGAACGTGCAAAGAACGGTCATCCCGCCCCTTTCCCATTAAAATATATCGAGATTGGAAATGAAGATTTCGGACCTGTATATTGGGAACGTTATGAAAAGATCTATCAGGCATTGTCCACTAAATATCCCGATTTGATTTATATCGCTAATAGCGTTATCCGGGTAGTGGGGAGGGAGAATGACGACAAACGGAAAGATATTCCCAATTTTGTCAACCCGAAGAATGTCAAAGTGTTCGATGAACATTATTATAACTCGATTGAATGGGCTTGCGAACAGCATTATCGCTTTGATAATTACAAACGGGGTGTTGCCGATTTATTTATCGGCGAATTGGGAATCAGCGGAAAATATCCTTATAACTTGCTGGCTACCGGGGCAATCCGTATGTCAATAGAGCGTAACGGCGATTTGAATCCTCTGTTTGCCGAACGTCCGGTGATGAGGCATTGGGATTTCCTGGAACACCGTATTTTCCTGCCGATGTTGATTAACGGAGTGGACAGTAGCGTAAAGACTTCTTTCTTCTATCTGGCGAAGATGTTCAGGGATCACACGTTTGATGTGTGCCTGGATGCAGCGATTAAAGATATGGAAGGTATGCAGAATATCTTTGTAACAATGGGATATGATACGGGCAGTAAGCAATATATCCTGAAACTGATAAACCTGCAGGATAAGAAAGTCACTTTGCAGCCGGAAGTCTCCGGTTTCAAACGTCCGGTCAAGGCTCATAAGACAAGCCTGGTACTGGTTCCGGGAAAAGAAAACACACCGGCTACTCCGAATGAAGTCAAACCAGTGGAGACTGAAGTCGGACTAGACCTGAACAAACCGCTCGAATTGGAGGCCGCTTCTATGACTGTGTACCGTTTTTAAATAGGAGAACCATAAGATTCAATAAGCAGATATGAGAGATTTAAACAAAAGAATATGAGGTTTACATAAATAGGAAATTAAAAGAAGCAAAAATGAAAAATACACTCTTTTGTATTACAGGACTTGCCATACAGGGGTTGGCTATGTCAGCCGCGGCACAAACCGACAAACCGAATATTGTGGTCATTATGACCGACCAGCAACGTGCCAACTTGTGCGGCAGGGAGGGTTTTCCTTTGGAAGTGACTCCTTATGTAGACCAACTAGCGCAGGAGAATGTATGGTTCAACAAGGCATATACTGTGATGCCGGCCAGTTCTCCGGCCCGTTGTTCCATGTTCACCGGACGTTTCCCTTCTGCCACTCACGTACGTACGAACCACAATATTCCCGACATCTTCTATCAACAGGATTTGGTAGGAGTATTGAAAGAAAACGGATATCAGACAGCATTGGTGGGCAAGAATCATGCTTACCTGAAACCTGCCGACTTGGACTTTTGGTCTGAATACGGACACTGGGGAAAGAACAAAAAGGCGACTCCCGCCGAGAAAGAAACTGCCCGTTTCCTGAATCAGCAAGCCAGAGGCCAATGGCTGGAACCCTCTCCAATCTTCCTGGAAGAGCAGCATCCCACCAAAATCGTGAACGAAGCACTGGCATGGATTGAGAAACAGAAAGAAAATCCTTTCTTCGTATGGGTATCCTTTCCGGAACCCCACAACCCTTATCAGGTATGCGAACCCTATTACTCCATGTTCTCGCCCGACAAACTTCCCGTATTGAAGACATCACACAAGGACTTGGCAAAGAAAGGAGAGAAATACCGTATTTTGGCGCAACTGGAAGACGCGTCCTGCCCGAACCTGGAACAAGACTTGCCTCGAATCCGTGCCAACTATATCGGAATGATCCGGTTGATAGACGATCAGATCAAAAGATTGATCGAATCATTGAAAGCCAGCGGACAATATGAAAATACCATCTTTGTTGTACTCTCCGACCACGGTGATTATTGGGGAGAATACGGATTAATCCGTAAAGGAGCCGGACTTTCCGAAAGCCTGGCACGTATTCCGATGGTATGGGCGGGCTATCAGATCAAGAATCAGCCTGCACCTATGGATGGCCACGTGTCGATAGCCGACCTTTTCCCTACATTCTGCTCTGCCATCGGTGCCGAAATACCGGCAGGCGTTCAGGGACGTAGCTTGTGGCCGATGTTGACCGGGAAGGCTTATCCCAAAGAAGAATTCTCCAGCATGGTGGTTCAACAAGGCTTCGGTGGAGCTGACGTCGGACTGGACGCTTCCCTGACTTTCGAACAGGAAGGAGCATTGACTCCCGGCAAAATAGCCCACTTTGACGAACTGAACACCTGGACACAAAGTGGCACTTCACGCATGATAAGAAAGGATGACTGGAAACTGGTAATGAATCATTATGGAAACGGTGAACTTTATAACTTGAAGAAAGACCCTTCGGAAGTTCATAATCTGTTTGGTGAGAAGAAATATAGCGAAATTCAAACGGAACTTCTGACCCGGTTGCTGGCATGGGAATTACGTTTGCAGGACCCACTACCTCTTCCGCAAAGACGCTATCATTTTAAACAGAATCCATTTAACTATCTTAAATAGGAAGAATACGTAAACATAAAACAGGAATATATGAAATTGATTGGACGATTAGGATTGATCTTGCTTACAGGATTTATTTCCATCTGTACAGCATCAGCGCAGTTATATGGAATGGCAGATACAAACGCTCCGGAACTACGTGTTCCGACATCTGTAAAGCCGGCATTTGATTATTGGATGAGGGACACTTGGGCTACGCTGGGTCCCGACGGTTATTATTATATCACAGGAACGACCTCTACCCCCGACCGTTACTTTCCGGGACAGAGGCATTGCTGGGACTGGAACGACGGTTTGTACCTGTGGCGTTCCAAAGATATGAAGTCCTGGGAAGCCAGGGGACAAATATGGTCGATGGAAAAAGACGGAACCTGGCAAAAGAAGCCGAAAATATATAAAGCGGGAGAGAAATATCAGAAGAAATCCATCAACGGTGATCCGATGGACAACCGCTTTCATGCAGTGTGGGCTCCGGAAATGCATTATATCAAAAGCGCGAAGAACTGGTTTATCGTTGCCTGCATGAATGAGTCGGCAGGTGGGAGAGGTTCTTTCATTTTGCGGAGCAAGACCGGAAAGCCGGAAGGACCGTACGAGAATATCGAAGGTAATAAAGATAAAGCCATCTTCCCGAACATCGACGGAAGCTTGTTCGAAGATACGGACGGCACTGTCTACTTTGTCGGGCACAACCATTATATCGCCCGTATGAAACCGGATATGAGCGGATTTGCCGAGGAACTGAAAACATTGAAAGAGAAAAAATATAATCCGGAACCATATATTGAAGGAGCGTTTATCTTCAAATATGATAACAAATATCACCTCGTACAGGCTATATGGTCGCACCGTACGTCGGAGGGAGATACCTATATCGAGAAAAAGGGAGTAACCTCACCGAAGACACGTTATAGTTACGACTGCATCATCTCGACCGCCGATAATGTGTATGGTCCCTATAGCGAACGCTACAATGCCATCACGGGAGGAGGACACAACAACCTTTTCCAGGATAAGGATGGAAACTGGTGGGCTACCATGTTCTTCAATCCGCGTGGGGCACAGGCGGCAGAGTATAAAGTGACGTGCCGTCCCGGATTAATTCCGATGATCTATGAGAATGGTAAATTCAAACCCAACTTTAATTATAATACCAAATGAAAACTTCTTTATTGATAGCAGGCAGCCTGGCTCTGGTCCCGATGACGTATGCGCAGGACAAACCGAATATTATTATCATACTGGCAGACGATTTGGGCTTCTCCGATCTCGGCTGCTTCGGTGGTGAGATTCATACACCGGTGTTGGATAAACTGGCAAAGAATGGCGTCCGTATGACGCAGATGTATAACAGTGCACGCAGTTGCCCGTCGCGTGCCAATCTGTTGACGGGACTTTATCCGCATCAGACAGGATTGGGACACATGGACGGCAGTCATCCTGCCTGGCCGAAAGGATATTCCGGTTTCCGTTCCAATTCGGATAACGTCACGATTGCGGAAGTCCTGAAAGATGCCGGATACTTTACGGCGATGTCGGGAAAGTGGCATCTAGGGAATAAGTCGAATCCCATTCTTCGTGGTTTCCAGGAGTATTACGGTTTGTTGGGCGGATTCAACTCTTTCTGGAATCCGGCGGTATATACCCGTTTGCCGAAAGACCGTACGCCCAGACACTATGAGGAAGGAACTTTCTACGCTACCAATGTGATAACGGATTATGCGATTGACTTTATCGACCAGGCACATCAGGAGAAGAAACCGTTGTTCCTGTATCTGGCTTATAACGCTCCCCATTTCCCTTTGCACGCACCGAAAGAAGTGACCGATAAATATATGTCTCTCTATATGCAGGGATGGGACAAGATTCGTGACGCCCGCTGGAAACGGATTGTTGACCTGAAACTCATGCAAGGCAAACCGGCACTTAGTCCACGTGGTGTAGTTCCCGAAAGTCTGTTTGAAGATGAAACGCATCCGCTACCTGCATGGGACTCATTGACGAAAGATCAGCAGACCGACCTCGCACGGCGTATGTCCATTTTTGCTGCTATGGTAGATGTGATGGACGCGAACATCGGCCGGGTAGTAGATGAATTGAAGAAGAACGGTGAGTTGGACAATACATTTATCATGTTTATGTCCGATAACGGAGCTTGTGCCGAATGGCACGAATTCGGTTTCGACAAACAGACCGGAGTCGAATACCATACCCATACCGGAGAAGAACTCGACCAAATGGGTTTGCCCGGAACCTATCATCATTACGGTACAGGCTGGGCAAATGTTTGCTGCACGCCGTTCACGCTGTATAAACATTATGCACACGAAGGAGGTATTTCCACTCCGTGTATCATTTCCTGGGGTAATCATGTGAAGAACAAAGGCGGACTGAATCATCAGCCTGCACAATTCTCCGATATCATGTCTACTTGTGTGGAACTGGCAGGAGCCACTTATCCGAAAGAATATCAGGGAAGAGCGATTCTGCCTACGGCAGGTCAGTCTATCCTTCCGATTGTGAAAGGAAAGAAGATGCCCGAAAGATACATCTATGCGGAACATGAAGGCAACCGCATGGTGCGTAAAGGTGACTGGAAGCTGGTTTCCGCCAACTTCAAGGGAGATGAATGGGAATTGTACAACATCAAGGAAGACCGTACCGAACAGCACAACCTGATCGGTAAATATCCTGAAATGGCAAAAGAATTGGAAACAGCCTATTTCGAATGGGCGGACAAGAGTGATGTTTTGTATTTCCAGAAAATGTGGAATACCTACAATAAGAATCGACGGAAAGATTTTAAAGAATATAAAACCCGCTAATGCTTATGGATAAGAGAATCTTACTAACTCTGGCTTTAGGAGCCATGTCGCAGGTGTTTACCCATGCATGGGAGCCTAAAGGAGATAAAATTAAAACAGTATGGGCTGAACAGGTGACGCCGGAAAATGTGTGGCAAAGTTATCCCAGACCACAGTTGCAACGGGCAGAATGGATCAATCTGAACGGATTGTGGAAGTATGCCGTAACGGATCAGAACACGCCTCGGAAGAATGTTTCCTTTGAAGGGGAAATTCTGGTCCCGTTTGCGATTGAATCATCTCTGTCCGGAGTGCAGAAAACATTTCTTCCTACGGATAAATTATGGTATCAACGTGAGTTCACCTTAGATCCTTCCTGGAAGAACAAATCTACTATCCTGCATTTCGGAGCAGTGGATTATGAATGTCAAGTATGGGTGAATAACCGGTTGGTCGGTACACATAAAGGAGGAAACAACCCGTTCTCGTTCGATATTACTAAATACCTGAAGAAGAGTGGTCCTCAAAGCATTGAAGTAGCCGTCACCGACCCGACGGACACGGAGTCTATCTCCCGAGGAAAACAGCAACTTAACCAGGAAGGTATCTGGTACACGCCTGTATCGGGCATTTGGCAAACTGTGTGGCTGGAAGCGGTGAATAAAACCTATATTCGTCAGGTACTTCCTTCCACTGATATTGAGAGAAAATCCGTGAAGCTGGCTTTCGATATAATCGGAGCCAAAGGCAATGAAGAAGTGAAAATAGAAGTGTTGGATGATGGCAAAGTAATCAAGACGGTGGAACAGAAGTTGACTAATGCGATAGAAATAGACGTTCCGAACGCTGTCTTATGGTCTCCCGAATCTCCGAAACTGTATCATTTGAATATTGTCTTATCCAATGGAGGACGTGTTTTAGACCGGGTAAAGAGTTACTTTGCCTTGAGAAAAGTAGATGTCCGTAAAGATGAGTGCGGATATAACCGTATTTGCCTGAATAACCAACCCATCTTCCAATACGGTCCGCTGGATCAAGGCTGGTGGCCCGACGGATTGTTGACTCCTCCTTCCGAGGAAGCGATGCTGTGGGACATGGTGCAGTTGAAAAAGATGGGATTCAATATGATCCGTAAACATATCAAAGTAGAACCGGAGCAATATTATTATTACGCTGATTCCCTGGGATTGATGATGTGGCAAGACATGGTTTCCGGTTTTGCTACGTCAAGGAAGAAGGAGGAACACGTCAATCCGTTGGCTACTACTGATTGGAACGCCCCCGAAGAACACACCCGCCAATGGCAAAAAGAAATGTTCGAGATGATCGACCGTCTCCGTTTCTATCCCTGTATCACTACCTGGGTGGTTTTCAATGAAGGATGGGGACAGCATAACACGGTGGAAATCGTAAATAAAGTGATAAAATACGACGATACACGCCTGATAAACGGAGTGACCGGCTGGACGGACAGAGGCGTAGGCGATATGTACGACGTACATAATTATCCTGTCACTTCCATGATTCTGCCGGAGAACAACGGCAACCGCATTTCCGTACTGGGAGAATTCGGCGGCTATGGCTGGGCGATCAAGGAACATATCTGGAATCCGAATATGAGGAACTGGGGGTATAAGAATATAGACGGAGCAATGGCTCTGATTGATAGTTACGGCCGTCTGGTATATGATTTGGAAACGCTGATTGCCCAAGGATTGAGTGCGGCAGTCTATACACAAACCACTGATGTGGAAGGAGAAGTGAACGGCCTGATTACTTACGACCGGAAAGTAACTAAAATACCAGAAGGCTTGTTACACCTGATGCACAACCGTTTGTATGAAATCACCCCTGCGAAAGCTGTTACTTTGATTGCAGACAGTCAGAACGGAAGCAAGAATACCCGCCTTGTCAGTCTGAACGGTCAGGAGCTGAAAATGACTTCTTTGCCTTTCGACTGTCCTCCTCGTTCTACGGTAGTATCAGAAGCTATTTTTAAGGTGGATAAGGATTTCAATCATCTGTCTTTATGGCTGAATGTTGCCGGAGAAGCCAAAGTATGGCTGAATGGAGTGGAAGTCTTTGCGCAGGAGGCAAAGCAGACCAGGCAATATAATCAATACAATATCAGCGATTACAGCCGTTACTTGCGAAAAGGAAGTAATTTGTTGAAAATTGAAGTGAAAGATAGCAAGAAGATGAGATTCGATTATGGGTTGAGGGCTTATTAATCAGATTCATATTCTACTTTGTGAGTTTCTTGCTATAAAGTTGAAAGGCAAGTGAATATCTGCAATATCAAGTTAATGTATGAGCCCCATAGCGATGTCACTATAGGGCTCATTAACTATCATTTTTCCGGCTCACTCGTATGGGCACATTTCTTTATAACAAACTTTCTTATTGAAATTTCTTATCTTCTTCGAGGAGCTCTTGGCTACATTGCTCCGGTGCCAGAGGGGTAAAGAGTTCTATCAGGTTTTCTTCGGGATCGCGCAGGTATAGGGTACGCATCCCCCAATCGGGCATATCCGTAGGTTCGGTGATAAACGTCACGCCTTTTGCTTTTAGATCGGCAAAAGTTTCGTCGAGGTTATCTACACTGAATGAAACCATTAATTTCTCACGCATCGCAACGGGCTGTTGCTTATCTGCATTGCCTACCGCAGGTGCCATCCAGTCGGATACAAAAAGGGTGAAGCCTTCTATCCCGTCAGCTACTTTAAAATTGGCATATCCGCTATTTTCATCTCCCCAGGATGGCTCTAATCCGAGTTGTTCGGTGTAGAACTTGAAGCATTTGGCGAAGTCTTTCACTAATAATCTTACGTTGCTGAATCTCATGGTTTACTGATTAATAGTTTGTAATTTGTTTCTTATATCAAAATGCAAATATAATCATTCTATCGGATGACGTTTCATGAATCCGTATTTACCTCAAAACTGTGCGAAAATAAAGTAAACCGGTATCAAAATGAATCACCATTCAACCAGTGATCCGCACCGTTACTCATCCCCCGTGACCTGTTA
>OLSN01002638.1_pt1 | contig 12729 bp, 12 predicted proteins | sample 1672411 | NCBI WGS metagenome assembly OLSN01 (sample SAMEA3136683, study PRJEB25190) | human gut metagenome | biome: human gut; feature: human-associated habitat; material: faeces | place: Austria | collected 2013
CCTTAGCCTCCTTTTCGGACTGAGCGCCCAGGTTGATGGTGATCTTGCCGCCGTAGTTGCCGTACTTCTCGATGAACTTGTCGCTGATTTCACGCAGCAGATCCTGATCCTCTTCAGCGCCCCACATGGTCAAGGTAACATCCTGAGCGAAGGCAGCGGCAGCAGCCTGGTCGAGAACATCGCCCTCAGCAGCGGTGCTCTCTGCGGTGCTCTCGGCAGTGGAGGAAGCAGCTTCAGCGGTAGAGGTTGCTGCGCTGCTGGCAGAGCTGCCACCGCAGGCTGCCAGAGACAGGGCCATGACGCCGGCCATGGCAAGGCTCAATTGCTTTTTCATAGTTGTGTTCTCCTTCTTCTTGTTTTTGCTCGTTGCTCAAACAATTCGCAGTGCTGCGCAATCATGTTGCGCATCTGCTTTACAATATTTAGGATACAAGATTTTTGCGCTGGTGTCAATGTACATATTTGACGGTGTTTGGGATAACTTTTTGTAAGTTTTTACCTATAAAGTTTCGCGCTTTTCTACCATTTAGCACCGTTTTGCGCAATTTCTTGTTGCGCAAGCTGCCTTTTTTGACAGATTTATGCAAATTGTAGCATTACTTTGTCGATTCCCGCAGGATAACCTGATAGCCCTGCACCTGGCGCAGCGGGATATCCTTGCCCGCCATCACATCCAGCAGCATACGGCAGGCCGTAGAACCCAACCGCTCAGCGTCAAACTGCACGGCCGAGACGGCCGGGGTCATACCAGCCAGCAGCTCGCTGTCGTACAGACTGGCCAGTCGCAGCTGTTCCGGCACACGGATATGGCGATTGCGCAGCTCGCGCATCAAATCAAAGGTAATGCGATCATCGCAGCACAGCAGGCAATCCGGGTGCTGCTCCAGCACAGCCTCCAGCGCGTCGGTGCGCTGCTCGTCGGATTCAATGCCGGTGCGGATCAGCGACTGGTCGGCGGAAGCACCAAATTCCGCCAGCCCGCGCAAATAGCCGCGCAGGCGGTCGGCGTTGACAGTGTAGGTGCCGCTGCCGCCCAAATAAGCGATGCGGCGCGCTCCCATCTGGAACAGCACGCGGGTCATCTCGCTGGCAGCGCCCAACTGGTCGTTATCAGCCTGTGGTATATCGTCATTTTCGATGCGGCCGATGGCAACAAAGGGCACACCGTACTGCTGCAGCAGGTCAATGCAGGGGTCATCGCTTATCGTGCGGGAGAGGATGACGCCGTCCACTTTATGGCTGGCCAGCTGGCGCTCCAGCTGGACGGTATCGGTATCGCTGACGTAACAGAGCAGCAGGTCGTACCCGCGCTGCGCCGCCATGGTGCAGACACCGCCCATACACTTGCGCAAAAACGGCAGGTCCAGCTGCATGAAGTGCTTTGGTATCACCAGCGAAAGATTGTGTGTTGCGCCGGGATCCTGCCTGCGCACTGGGGTGCTGCTATCACCCCCCGGGCGGCCCACATAGGCAAACACCTTGGCGCGGGTCTCCTCGCTCACACGTCCTTTGCCTGACCATGCACGCGATACTGTTGTTTTTGATATGCCAAGTGCCTGTGCGATCTCCTCGATTGGCGGACGTCCATCCCGTCCCTGCCCCGTAGCCATGGGCTGTACTCTCCTTTTCTTTTGCGCAACTTCTTAGCGAAAAGCCGCGCAATTTGATTGTGACTTCTTCAAGCATACGCACCTGCATAATTTTTGTCAAGCCGCAGAACCGCCAAAAAGCCGGGCCAAATTTCGGCACAATGTACACTTGTCTAATTTTCAATTCATAATATTTTAAATTCATAGTATTTTAATATGTTATCTATTGCTTTTTGGCGGTTTATCGTGTAAGATAGTGGTATAGTTCAGCCGGGCTCTGCCCATACTGACAAACACACGATAAAAGGAGGAATTTCCCTATGGTACAGGAAGTTCATCATAACGATTTGACCGCTGCACTGGCCGCCCCCGTGGCCGTACTGGATTTTAACGCCACCTGGTGCGGCCCTTGCAAGATGCTGGGACCCGTGCTGGAAGAAGTAAGTAATGAAATGGCCGACAAGGCTGCCTTTTTCGGCATTGACTGCGACGAAAACCCGCAGCTGGCCGCGCAGTTTGGTGTGAGCAGCATCCCCTGTCTGGTGGTGCTGAAAAACGGCAAGATGGTTACCCATCAGGTAGGCTTCCAGCCGAAACCGGCGCTGGTTGCCTGGCTGAACGGCGTGCTTTGATTTTTTATACGGCTTCTGGCGTGGCTCACCACCTTGCGGTGAGCCACTTTTTTTAACGGAATATCGCCGATAAGTGTTCCTTTTGGAGACCCAAAAGGAACCGAAAATGTTCCCGCCACTTCCGATAGCGCGCGTTTGACGGCTGCCCGCCGCTGATTCCTCTACAATGGCACACGGCCCCACCAAAGCTTTTTGGCTCCCCTAGAGGGGAGCCCCCGCGCAGCGGGTGAGGAGTGGCTACTTTAGCAGCATACTGCCTCAGGGCCATCTCTCAGTCACCTTCGGTGACAGCTCCCCTCAAGGGGAGCCAATACTCTTACTACATTTGTAGGGGGCGGCGTTCCCCAACGCCCCGTATATGCCATTACAAGAGGGCGATGCCGTTTCCCGGCACCGCCCTCTTTTTTATGGAAATATTAAAAGTTCCTTTGCCTACTTTCTTTTCAAAGAAAGTAGGTCAGCTCTCGTCGTCCTCGTCCACAGGTTCCAGCTGGACCAAACGGGTGCTGTATTTCTCCAGCTCCACGCCATCGATGTCTACGCTGTGGTCGTTGCAGTTCTGCATAAATACGAAATCACCGCGGCAAGTGGCCAGCACACCGGCGGGCAGCTGCTCCGGCCAGGCAGGCTGCAGGCCTGCTTTCTCGCATACCTGCGCATAAAAGTCATTGTAAAAATCCGCATTGAAGCGGCTGGCCAGATAATACGCCTGGCCCTTGCCAAAGGCATGCACAGCAACGGCGGGGCAGCCGGCGTAGTAATCCTCCGCATACAGCATCAGCGGGGTGGCGGGATCGGTGTCGTTCAGGGCAGCCACCTCGCACAGGATGCTGCCGTCCGCTTCCATCGCGCCATCGTCAGTGGCAGCACAGTGGCAGGTCTCACCATCGTACAGGGCGTCGATCTCCTCCCGGCGCAGGCCCAACAGATCGGTCAGGCCGTAGGGGGTGTCGCCCAGGTAGCGCAGATCGCTCTCATCCACCACGCCGGTCCAGTAGGTCACCACCACGGTGCCGCCCTGGGCCGTGTAATCGCAGAGTGCCTGCGCAAATTTGTTGCGCAGCAGGTACTGCATCGGCACAATGACCAGGCCGTAACCGGTCAGGTCGCTTTCCTGGTTAACGAAATCCACGGTGATGCCGCGGCGGGCCAGGGCGTTGTAGTGGCAAGCCAACTCTTTCCAGTAGCCCAGGCCGCAGTTGCGCGGTCCGCAGGAACCTTCCAGCGCCCACTTGTTCTCCCAATCATGCACGATGGCCGCCTGCTTGACGCGGCGAGTGTCCGCCACAAAGGCCATCTGCTCCAAAGTCTCGCCGACTTCGGCGGTCTCGCGGAAGGGGCGGGCATCCTCGCGGCCGTCATGGCCGACCACTGCACCGTGAAGCTTCTCCTCGGCACCGCGGCTAGCACGCCACTGGAAGTAGCAAACGCTGTCCGACCCATGGGCCACAGCCTGCAGGGCAGACAGCTCGGCGATGCCGGGGCGCTTCTGCTTGCTGACAGGCTGCCAGTTGGTAAAGCTGGGGCTGGACTCCATCATCAGGAAAGGCTTGCCCTTCAGCGAATAGTACAGGTCGTGCATCATCGCCGTGTCCAGGGCAGTCTCCTCGACGGTCTCGGTGGGCTTGTGCCAGGTGGGGTAGTTGTCCCAGCTGGCCACGTCGATCTCTTTGGCAAAGTCAAAGTAGTTGATGTCGTTGAAGCGGTACATCATGTTAACGGTGAACTCCGCCTTGGGGGCCAGTTCCCGCACACAATCGCGCTCCCACTTGTAAAAATCGATGCTCTGGTAGCTGACGAACCGCTTCCAGTCCAGGGCCAGACCCTGCACGGCGTTCTCTCCATGGGGCGCCGGGCTTTCGATCTGGCTCCATTCGGTGTAGTTGTGGCTCCAAAAGGTGGCATTCCAGGCTTTGTTCAGCGCGTCCAGGCTGCCGTAACGCTTCTGCAACCAGGCGCGGAAAGCGTTCTGGCATAGCTCGCAGTGGCACTCGCCGCCAAACTCGTTGCCGATGTGCCACAGGATCACGGCCGGGTCATCACCGAAGCGCTCGGCCAGTTTGCGGTCGATGATGGCCACTTTTTTGCGGTAGATCGGCGAAGTGTAACAGTGGTTCTGGCGGCGGTTGTACAGTTCGCGCACGCGGTCGCCGCGTACACGGCGCACCTCGGGGTACTTCCGGGCCAGCCAGGCCGGGCGTGCGGCGCTGGGCGTGGCCAGAATGGTGGAGATACCGTGGGCGTACAGGTTGTGGATGATGTCCGCCAACCAATCCAAGTGAAACTCGCCCTCCTGCGGCTCGATGGTGGACCAGGAAAACACGCCCAGCGTAACTACGTTGACATGTGCTTTTTCCATCAGTTCCACATCTTTGGCCAGAATATCCGGGCGGTCCAGCCACTGTTCCGGGTTATAATCTCCGCCATGGAGAAGTTTATCGAACGGCATAGTTTTTCCTCCGCTTTGCGTTTGCATAAAAAGTAATGTGCGTCTTTGATGTTCAGTATAGCAACAAACCCCACGCGGCGCAAGCCGCCTGGGATAGATATTTGTTGCATCCAGCCGGAAAAAGGACGCAAAAAAGCCCTCCCGCACGGGGAGGGCCTGCCATAATTTTGCTTATTTTCCGTAACTGGCCAAAAATTTGCGGGTGCGTTCCTCCTGTGGGTGGTCGATGACCTGCTTGGCGTCGCCCTGTTCCACCACCACACCGCCATCCATAAACAGGATGCGGTCAGCCACATCGCGAGCAAACTTCATCTCATGCGTCACGATGATCATGGTGGTCTTGTGCTCGGCCAGATCGCGCAGGACCCGCAGCACCTCGCCCGTCAGTTCGGGGTCGAGGGCCGAGGTCGGCTCGTCAAAGCAGAGGATGTCCGGCTGCAGGGCCAGGGCACGGGCAATGGCCACGCGCTGCTGCTGCCCACCGGAAAGCTGGTGCGGGTAATACCCCGCCCGGTCGGAAAGCCCCATCTGGGCCAGCAGTTCCCGGGCATGCGCTTCCAGCTCGTCGTGGATCTGCTTGCGGTTCTGCTTGTAGTCCGGGCGCTCTTTTGCCAGCAGTTCTCCCGCCAGCATCACATTTTGCAGCGCCGTATACTGCGGAAAAAGGTTGAAATTCTGGAACACCAGTCCGAAGTGCAGCCGCTTTTTGCGCAGCACGGCCTCGCTCTGGGTGCGGGCATCGTCCGCGCTCCACAGCGTTTCGCCCGCCACGGTGATAGAGCCCGTGTCGGCAGTCTCCAAAAAGTTCAAACAGCGCAGCAACGTTGTTTTACCGGAGCCGGAGGACCCGATAATGGCCAGCGCCTCACCTTTTTGCAAGTCAAACGAAATATCTCGCAGCACGGCGGTGCTGCCGAAGCTTTTGCCGATACCGGCAACTTCCAACAATGCCATAGCCGTGCCCCCTTAGCGGAAATAGTCCAGCCGTTTTTCCAGCCAGCCAAAAAACAGCGTCAGTACGCCAACAAATATCAGGAAAAATACAGCCGTGGAGAACAGCGGCCAGATCAGGCCCTTGGCACTGTACTCCTTGGCCATCATGATGATGTCCTTGTTGGCGATGACGTTGGCCAGGGAGGTATCCTTGACCAGGGTGATGATCTCGTTGCCCATAGGCGGCAAAATGCGCTTAACCACCTGCAGCAGCGTGACCTTGAAAAAGATCTGGCTGCGGGTCATGCCCAGCACCTGCCCGGCCTCGGTCTGGCCCTTGGGCACAGCCTCAATGCCGCCGCGGTAAATTTCCGAGAAATAGCAGGCGTAGTTGATGGCAAAGGCCACCACAGCCGCCACCAGACGGCCGCTACTGCCCGATGGCCACGGGTTGGTAAAGCCCATCAGGCCGGGGCCTAAGTAGATGACCAGAATCTGCAGCATCAGCGGTGTGCCGCGGATCGCCCAGACAAAGGTTTTTACCACGCCGCGCAGCGGGGCAAAACGGCTCATCGAGCCGAACGCCACCACCAGGCCCAGCGGGATCGCAAACAGCAGCGTCAGCCCGAACAGCTGGCAGTTCAGCCAGAAAGATTCGGTCAGGCGTCCCCAAATAACAGCCCCCTCGCCCATCACTCGGCCAGGGTCAGGCTGTACTTGTCAGCCAATTTCTGCATGGTACCGTCAGCTTTCAATTCGTCAAACGCAGCGTTGACAGCCTCGGCTACATCGCTGCCCTTACGGAAAGCTACACCGTATTCCTCGGCGTTCAGCTCGTCCTTGATGGCCAGGTTGGCGTAATCGGTGCCCTCACCGATCATGGCGGTAGCCAGGGTCAGATCCAGCACGGCGGCGTCGGCGGTGCCGGCGGCTACTTCCATCAGGCAATCGGTCTGGACGCTCTTGCTCACGTAGTCAGCCTGGGACAGGCTCTCGTCATCCTGAATGGCGCTCTCGCCGGCAGAACCAGCCTCGGCCACCACGGTCTTGCCCACCAGGTCAGCAGTGGAGCTGTAGTCAGCGTCGGACTTCATCACGACGACCTGCGCATTTTTGGCGTAAGCCTTGGTGCAGACGGCGTTGGACTGGATCTCATCGGTCAGGGTCATGCCGTTCCAGATGCAATCGATGCTCTTGGCGTCCAGCTCGACGATCTTGGTATCCCAGTTGATCTCCACAAAGTCCGGCTCCACACCCAGCTTTTCGCAGACGGCGGTGGCCAGCTCTGTGTCAAAGCCGGTAAAGTTGCCGTCGGCGTCGGTGTAGTTCATCGGCTCGTAGACGGTGTAACCGATGGTCATCTTGCCCTTACCCTGGATGTAGGCCAGGTCGCTGTCGGCAGCGGCCTCGGTGGTGGAAGTAGCGGCGGAATCAGCTGCCGGGGCAGACGACGAAGCGGCACCGCCGCAAGCGGCCAGGCTGACCGCCATACCGGCAGCCAGCGCCATGCTGATGAGCTTTTTCATAGTTGTGACCTCCTCAAAATACTTTGCACAGTTCCCTCTCACGCTTGCTTTATCGATTCAGGGTGATAAAGAAAGCGTATGCTACAATTTTACCGCAAACTGTAATTTTATGCAAGTTTAAAATGCAAAAAGGCGGATAAATCGGCAGTTAATGCGCCCAAAATGCAATCAGACTCGTACCATATCCCGGGAAATATCCTTAAGTGCAGCCGCACCGCACAGCCGCATGGTGTCAGCCAGCTCGGCCCCTAGCTTCTCGGTCAGGCAGGCAACGCCCTCGGCACCGCCGCCATACACCGCCGTAACGTAGGGGCGGGCAACCAGCACGGCGTCTGCGCCCAGCGCCAGCGCCTTGAACACATCGCCGCCGGTGCGGATGCCGCCATCCACAAACACTTTGGCACGGCCTGCCACGGCTTCCACGATCTCCGGCAGCACTTCCTCGGTGGCTGGGCAATCGTCCAACACGCGGCCGCCGTGGTTAGACACTACGATGCCCGCCACACCGGCCTGCACAGCCTTTTCGGCGCCCTTGGCGGTCATAATGCCCTTCAAAATAAAGGGAACGCCCGCCTCCCGGGCGATCTCCTGCAGCTGCTCCACGGTCTTGCTGCCCGCCGGCGGGGTCAGGTTCTGCAAAAAGGGCAAGCCCGCTGCATCAATGTCCATGGCCAGCGCAAAGCAGCCGGACTCGCGTGCCATCGACATTTTCTTTGCAACGGTGGCGTTATCCCAGGGCTTGACCGTGGGGATGCCGAAGCCGCCATTGGCCGCAATGGCCGCGGTGGCCCCCTCCATCACCTTGGGGTTGGTGCCGTCACCGGTAAAGGCTGCAATGCCCGCAGCCGCACAGGCAGGGACCAGGATGGCATTATAATCCATGTCATTGTACTTGTCGCCGTAGTGCAGCGTCATCGCGCCCACCGGCCCGGCAAAAAATGGGTATTTAAATGTACGGCCAAACAGCTGCAAGCTGGTATCGGGGGTAAAATTCTCGTGAATGGTGTCCATATTCAGCCGCACATTGCGCCAGGCGTCAAAGTTGCGGATGGCCACGGTGCCGCTGCCCTTGGCGCCGGGGCCGGGGATGTTGCCGCCGCAGGCACGGCCGTTGCACACGGGGCAGGCTCGGCAGGGGCCCATCTGCCCGCGGGCGGCCTGCAATAGCTCTGCGTAATTCATGATTTTGCCTCCTTTAAATAAAAGGCCTCCGGCTTTGCGCCAGAGGCCGCAGTCCCTTACAGAACCTTGCTCAAAAAGTCGATGGTGCGTGGTTGTTTCGGGTGGTCGATGACCTCTTCGGGGGTGCCCTCCTCCACGATGTAGCCGCCCTCCATAAAGATCACGCGGCTGGCTACCTCGCGGGCAAAGCCGATCTCATGGGTGACAACGACCATCGTCATGCCGTCCGCCGCCAGCTGTTTCATAACCTGCAAAACCTCGCCGACCATCTCCGGGTCCAGCGCCGAGGTCGGCTCGTCAAACAGCATGATGTCGGGGTTCATCGCCAGCGCACGGGCGATCGCCACACGCTGCTTCTGGCCGCCGGAAAGCTGTGCCGGGTAGGCTTCGGCCTTTTCGGCCAGCCCCACGCGGTCCAGCAGGTGCAGCGCACGCTCCTTAGCCTCGGCTTTCGATGCCTTTTTCAGTTCCACCGGGGCCAGCATCATATTGCCCATGACGTTCAGGTTGTTGAACAGGTTGAAGTGCTGGAACACCATACCGACGTTCTCACGCACTTTATTCAGGTCAGTCTTTTTGTCGGTCAGGTCGTGGCCGTCCACGACGACCTCACCTCCGGTGATCTCTTCCAACCGGTTCAGGCAGCGTAAAAAGGTGGACTTACCGCTGCCGGAGGGACCGAGGATGACGACGACCTCACCCTCATAAATATCGGTCGAGACATCTTTCAGCACTTCCAGTTTGCCGAAGTTTTTCTTCAGATGCTCAACGTGAATTTTAACATTGTTTTTATTGACGCCCACGGTTGAGCCTCCTCTCTACCTTTTTGGCCAGACGGGACAGCAGCGTAATAACCACCAGGTACATCACAGCAACAATCGTCCATACCTGGAACGCGCTCATCGTGTTCGCAACCACGTTTTTGGCGGTGTTGACCAGCTCGGGGAAACCGATGACCGACAGAATCGAGGTGTCTTTCAGGGTAATGATAAACTGGTTGATGATCGAGGGAATCATCGTACGGATTGCCTGCGGCAGCACCACGCGGTACATGGCGCGCCAATAGGGCAGGCCCAGGCTGCGGGCTGCCTCCATCTGGCCTTTATCCACACTTTCGATACCGGCACGGATGATCTCTGCCATATAAGCGCCGCAGTTCAGCGCCAGACAGATGGTGCCCGCCTGTAGTGCCGAGAATGTAATCTGCCCTTTCATGCCCAGCATCGTATTCAGGTGCAGGATATTGTTCAGCAGCATCGGCACGGCAAAATATACATAAAACGCCAACACGATCATTGGCACACCGCGGATGATATCCACAAACACGGTGGCAATGATGTTGCAGGCCCGGTTTTTCAGCACGCTTAAAATGCCGAACACCAAGCCCAGAATACAGGCAAAGAACAGACCGCACAGCGCCAGCAGCAGGGTTTGCCCCATTGCCGCCAGCAACAGTCCGCCATAGTTGGTAATGATTCTAGCCAAGTGGCAGCACGCTCCTTTTCCCTATCGCAAAAATGCGGGGACCTCCTGCGAAAACAGGCGTCCCCGCGCAAACCTGGTTCAGTTGTTTATGGCGCAGATCTTAGCCCAGGTACTTGGCCAGGATCTCGTCATACTTGCCGTTGGCCTTGATATCGGCCAGGCCAGCGTTGAACATATCCAGCAGTTCCTGGCTGTCTGCGCTGAAGATCGCAAAACCGTAGGGGGCGGGGTCACTGGCGGTATCGTCCAAAACCTTCAGGGCCAGGCCGCCGTCCTTGATGGAAGCCTTCATGATGGGGGTATCCTCGAAGCAAGCCACGCACTGGCCGCCCAAAACAGCCTGGTACATCGTGGGGGAATCCTCAAAGTAGGTGATGTTGAAGCCGTACTCATCCTTCAGGCTTTCGGCATAAGTAGCGCCCTGGGTGCCGGTCTTGACCGCAACGGTTTGGCCGTTCAGGTCAGCAAAGCCGGTAATGTCGGAGTCCTCCGCCACGGTCATGGTCTGGGTGGCATCGTAGTAGCCGTCAGAGAAAGTCCAGCCGGAAGCCTTGCGTTCATCGGTGATGGAAGCGCCAGCGATCATACCATCGGCCTGGCCAGCCTGGCAGGCAGCGATAGCAGCATCCCAGCCCAGGCTCTTCATCTCGTAGTCAAAGCCCTGGTCCTCGGCGATGGCCGCAACAATATCAACATCAATGCCGACAAAGTTGCCGGAGGCATCGGTGTACTCAAAGGGCTTAAAGACGGTGTCGGTAGCGATGACCCAGGTTTTGCCGGTGGCATCGGTGGACTCTGCAGCGGCTTCGCTGGAAGCAGCCTCAGAGGAAGCTTCGGAAGTGGCTTCAGACGGTGCAGCGCTGGAAGCAGCGCCGCCACAGGCAGCCAGAGAGAGGGTCATGGCAGCAGCCATGCCGAAAGCAAATAATTTTTTCATGTTGATACGTTCCTTTCCACTCCATAAAATGCTCCACTGCCGCGCAGCGGGCAACCGCTTAAAAACAGAAAAGGGCAATAGGGCCCAACTGGTGCCGCTATCGCCCTTGATAGTTTTTAAACCGTATGTGAATATTATATCATCTTTTCCTTAAAAGTCAAGCCGAAGCCGCGTTATTGGGTTAATAAAATTAAGCCTTTTTGATTTCTCGCAAAAGAAAGTATGGTTTTCAGCATAAAAATGCAAAAAGAGGGGCAGATACCCCTCTCCCGGTCCACTCAAATCTCAAATGTCCTTCGCCGCACAAAGCAAAATTTCCAGCGCCTTATCAATGCCCAACTTGCTGGTGCACAGCGTCAAATCGTAGTTGCGGCTGTCGCCATACACACGGCCGGTATGCTTGACGCAGTAATTTTTGCGGGCGCGGTCGGCCTTGTCCATGTCAACTTCCAGCTGGTCAAAGGGGGTGTCCGGCATCAGCTTGCGCATGTGCAGCAGGCGCCAGTTACGGTCGGCATGCACAAACACGCGCAGGCAGTGGTCGAACTCGCGTAGGATGTAGTCCGCATTGCGGCCAACGATAACGCAGCTTTCCTTGTCAGCAATCTCGCGGATGGCCCGCACCTGAGCGTCCCACAGTTCCTCGCTCAGCGGGCGCTCGTAAAAGTTGAACAGGCTTTGTGTAAAGCCGAACTCGTGAGGCACACGCTCGTCCCAGCGGCGCACCTGTTCCGGCGTCAAATGGGCGCTGGCCTTGGCCGTGCGCAGGATGATGTCGCGGTCATAGTAGGCGATACCCAGCTCCCGAGCCAGACGGCGTCCCAGTTCGCCGCCGCCTGCACCAAATTCTCGTCCGATCGTGATGATTTGTTTCATAAAGGGTTCCTCCTTCTGCGGGCTGCTCTACAAGCCACCTGTTCTGCTGCCTTTATTGTAACAAATCTACAGCGATTTGCAAGAGGCATATACAAAAAGTACCGTTTTCTAATTCCCCATCACCGTCTCCTATCTCCATCCAATACAATATATTATAAAGCAGTACTATTCTACTTTTATTTTATCTTTTGCGAATTCTAAAGCCATTCCAATCAATTCATTTCTAGAACGGTTGGTTTTTCTGGATAGTTCATCGTAAAAGTCTACAATTGATTTATCTACTCGTATTGTAAACATCACAGGCTCTGTTCGCTTGGTTATTTTAAGTTCATCCATAATATCACCATCCATTGATATTATGGTTTATAATTTCGTCTTATCATATATCTAATTTATGTTGCATTTTAAACACATTTGTGCTATTCTTATAGAAAGATTTGCCGCGGAGCAAAAAAAGAAGGAGGAAAATTTATGACATCTATCAAGTACATGACATCCCTGCTTACCTTCTACCTCAAAGGTGAGATTCGTACAGAAAAGAATTTCATTCAATTTAAAACTCCAAATACTATTTTAGGGCTAATTCCTCTCGGTGCCAAAACTGAAAAGTTCACAATTGACCAAATTTCTTCAACTACAACAAACTTTCGCTTGCGACTGAAATATTTGATTTTTGGTATATTTTGGCTCCTTATTGCAGTATCGTGCTTAAGTGATTCCGACACCCTCGCGGCTGGCCTAATTTGTCTACTCTTAGGCATCAATAATATCATTGATGCCTTTGAAATCAATCTCATTGTAACGACCACCGCAGGAAAAGAACAGCTAACTGATTTTATTATTTTTGATAAAAGTAAAGCTGAAATGGCCGAGCAAGAAATCAATAAAATGATTTCCAATCGTCTCGATGATACAAATAACCGTCAGCAGACCAATCGTATTGTTTCCGCCATTCAAGAGAAATAACAAAAAGCCGAAAAACTTTCCACCGGATGTTTTTCGGCTTTTTCTTTTTTGTTCTTGCCCTCGAACCAAGCCATTCTCGTCCCCAATGGTGCACAAACGGCAGTTCCCTCAAAAACAAGCAATAAAAAATACCCCGCAGCTTCGTGCGAGGTAT
>OLSN01002639.1_pt1 | contig 12727 bp, 12 predicted proteins | sample 1672411 | NCBI WGS metagenome assembly OLSN01 (sample SAMEA3136683, study PRJEB25190) | human gut metagenome | biome: human gut; feature: human-associated habitat; material: faeces | place: Austria | collected 2013
TGCGAAGAGCTGGTTGGCGAGCTTCAGAAGAAGCACATCATTTAATCGGAAGGAGAAAACTGAACAATGGCTGATTTCAATAACACCAACCTCGCCGATTTTTCCGGCGTATGGGTATTCTGTGAGCAGCGTCAGGGCAAGCTGCAGCCGACCGTACTCGAGCTGATCTCCGAGGCACGCAAGCTGGCTGACGACATGGGCACCGAGGTTTGCGGCCTGCTGCTCGGCGGCAAGGGCGTAGCTGATTCCATGGCGAAGGAGCTGGGCGCTTACGGCGCTGACAAGGTTCTGGTTTGCGAGAGCGACCTGCTTGATACCTACACCACCGATGCATATGCAAAGGTTCTGTGCGACACCGTTATGGCTAAGAAGCCGGAGATCCTGCTGATCGCCGCTACCAACATTGGCCGTGACCTCGGCCCGCGCTGCGCAGCTCGTCTGCACACCGGTCTGACCGCAGACTGCACCCACCTCGACGTTGACGTTGAGAAGTACGCAGCATTCCTCAAGGAGGCTTCCACCCTGCCGCAGGCACAGCTGGACGCACTCAACCGTGAGGACCGCAACCTGAAGATGACCCGTCCGGCATTCGGCGGTCACCTGATGGCTACCATTATCTGCCCGCGCTTCCGTCCGCAGATGGCTACTGTTCGTCCGGGCGTACTGAAGAAGGGCGAGTACAACGAGGCTAAGGCTAACGCAGTAGTCGTTGAGCCGGTAGCTTTCGAGCTGTCCGATGCAGACATCAAGACCAAGGTTCTCGAGGTCGTTAAGGAAGCTAAGGAGCTGGTCGATCTGACCGGCGCTGAGGTTGTCGTATCTGTTGGCCGCGGCATCTCCAAGGACGTTGACACCGGCATCAAGCTGGCTGAAGAGCTGGCTGAGGGCCTGGGCGGCGTTGTTGGCGCTTCCCGTGCCGTCACCGATGAAGGCTGGCTGTCTGCTGACCATCAGGTCGGCCAGACCGGCAAGACCGTGCATCCCCGCATCTACGTTGCCCTGGGCATCTCCGGTGCTATCCAGCACGTGGCCGGCATGCAGGACTCCGAGACCATCATCGCCATCAACAAGAACGAGAACGCCCCCATCTTCGATGTTGCCTCCTATGGCATTGTCGGTGATCTGTACAAGGTCGTTCCCGAGCTGATCAAGGAGATCAAAGCTGCCAAGGCTTGATTGAATCGTAAAGCGTAATAAGGGCCGCACCCCGCATAAGGGCGCGGCCCTTTTTGCATGCAAAATGCTTTTGCAACATACTTTTGTTAAAAAAATGTTTACAAATGCGCCATAAAGAGGTACAATAAAAGCGTTGCGTTTTGCGGAAAATATCGGCGCAGCAAGGATATATGATTTATAAATCGGAGGTACATCATGGAAAAACTCTTCCACCTGAAAGAGAACCACACGGATGTCAAAACCGAAGTCATGGCCGGTATCACGACCTTTATGACGATGGCCTACATCCTGGCGGTCAACCCTAACATTCTGTCTGCGGCCGGTATGGATGCCGAAGCCGTGCTGATCGCCACCTCGTTGGCAGCGTTTGTCGGCACCATGTGCATGGCGCTGATGGCCAACTACCCGTTCGCGCTGGCCCCGGGCATGGGCCTGAACGCCTATTTTGCCTACACCGTTGTGCTGACGATGGGCTACAGCTGGCAGATGGCCCTGCTGGCCGTCTTTGTGGAGGGCATCGTCTTTATCATCCTCTCCCTGACCAATGTGCGTGAGGCCATCTTCAACGCCATCCCCATGACGCTGAAATCCGCCGTCAGTGTCGGCATCGGCCTGTTTATCGCGTTCGTCGGCTTGCAGAACGCCAAGCTCATCGTCAACAGCGATTCCACCCTGCTGACCTACCAGCACTTCAAGGGCGAGACCTTCCACAGCGTCGGCGTTGGTGCACTGCTGGCCCTGATCGGTGTGCTGATCATCGCCGTCATGCTCATCAAGCAGGTCAAGGGCGCCATCCTGTACGGCATCCTGATCACCTGGGTGCTGGGCATCGTCTGCGAGCTGGCCGGTATCTACATCCCCGATCCCGACGCCGGTATGTATTCGGTCATCCCCACCGCTTTTGTCAGCTTTGATTTCTCCTCTCTGGGCAAAACTTTCGGCCAGGTGTTCAATCTGGACTTCTCTAATTTCAACATCGTCAACTTCATCGTTGTCATGTTCGCATTCCTCTTTGTTGACCTGTTCGACACGCTGGGCACCCTGATCGGTGTTGCCTCCAAGGCTGACATGCTGGACGAGGACGGCAAGCTGCCCCGCATCAAGGGTGCGCTGATGGCCGATGCCGTCGCCACCAGCGTAGGCGCTGTGCTGGGCACTTCCACCACCACCACCTACGTCGAAAGCTCTTCCGGCGTTACCGTGGGCGGCCGCACCGGTCTGACCGCCACCACCACCGCGGTGCTGTTCCTGCTGGCCAGCATCTTCAGCCCGCTGTTCCTCACCATTCCGTCCTTCGCCACCGCCCCGGCGCTGATCGTCGTCGGCTTCTACATGATGGGCGCTGTCGCCAAGATCAACTTTGACGACATGACCGATGCCATCCCGGCGTTCCTGACCATCCTGGTCATGCCGCTGGCCTACAGTATTTCTGAGGGTATTGCCATCGGCATCATCTCCTGGACGCTGATCAACGTCCTGACCGGCAAAGCCAAGGAAAAAAAGATCACCCCGCTGATGTACGTCCTGACCGTGCTGTTCATCCTCAAGTATATTTTCCTGTAAGCTAATAAAGCAAAAATCCGCAGCCCGTAAAAAGGCTGCGGATTTTTTGCATTATACTAAATGGGCACCCTGCGTTTGGCAGCGCCTTATCTATTTATAAGATGCCGCGTCCCAGCGTGAAGGTCAATCCGCCACCGCCGGGGCGGACAGCAGCTCCGGTGGTAACTCACTCTCGTCCTCATTGACGAGGGAATCATCGACATCGAATGTCGCATTAAAGGCCTTTGCGGCAGCATCCGCCAACAGATCGACATCGACCAGTTCACTGTCTGCCATGACATACAGCAGCTTATCATCAAAGCTGACCACGCGGGCCTTATCTGCCTCCACGCAGACCCACTTGCGCATGCTGATGTTTTCCTCCATCGAATCGGCAATCTCACGGGCATCGGCCTTGTCCCTGAGGCGCAGTAGCACCAGGCTGTACGCCTGGCTGCCGGTCATCGGCTCGCTGATGACCGCTGCGTCCACCTTGCCCACATTGTTGGCGGTCAGCCCGGCCAGGTAGCCGTACCAGGTCTCGTCGGTCAGGTCGATGCCCGTTGTCTCCATGCCCATCAGCTCCACCGGCTGGATCTTATAGATCGCATCCACCATATCGCTCAGCTCGGCGTCCGGTGCAGGCTGGGCACTTTCATCGATTTCTGGCTCGGGGTCAACACTAAACTCCGGGTCAATCTCCATGCCTTCCTCCGGGGTGGTGGCAGGTGCGTCCAGGCCCGGGGTGGGGGTGGGCGTTGCCTCGGTGGTCTTGTTGCCGCAGGCTGTCAGGGCCAGGGCGGCCAGCAGGGCCGCGGTCAGGGTCAGCTTTTTCATAGAAGAATTCCTTTCTCGGTCAGTATTTCGTGGGGAGAAAATCGGACGTCCCAGCCCTCGCAAGGCAGGTCGCCCAGCAGGGCGGCTGTGGGGCAAACCAGCAGCCGCCTGCCTTTATAATGTGCAAGGAAGCGGTCATAATACCCGCCGCCGCGCCCCAGCCGCACACCGTCCGGGCTGGCAGCCAGGCAGGGGATCAGCGCCAGCGCGCCATCCCCCAAATGGGCGGTATCAAAGGCAGGCAGGGAAGCGGGCGCTTCCCAAATGCCATAGGTCCCCGGCTGCAACTGCGAAAGCGCTGTGATCTCCACCCAATCCATCTCGGTGCGGCTCAGCACCCGGGGCAGCAGCAGACGCTTGCTCTCGACCAGCGCCTGCCGCAGGATGTCGGCGGTGTCCGGCTCGTCCGGCATGCTGGCAAAGGCCAGCACCGTGTCGGCGTGCTGCCAGGCGGGCAGGGTAAACAGCACCCCGGCCATTGCGTGCCCTACGGTATGCAGGTCCACGGCGGCGCGGCAGGCTTTGGCAAGCTTGCGGGCTTCGGTTTTGGTCATGGCTGCGGCCTCCTTTTTCCCATTATTGTACCACATCCGCCCCTTACCCTACAAGACGGCAAAACGCGCCCAATGTTACACCCTGCGCAAAATTTGTTTAAAATATGTCCGCCATCTTGCCCAGTGGGCCAAACAGGAGTATAATATATACTGTATCGCTATGTGTATACTATACTGTAATTAAATAAAGTCAATTGTCGAAAAGGAGAATAAAAAACATGGGTAAGTTTAATTTTGTCAAGACTGACATCCCCGAGGTGCAGATCATCGAGCCGACCGTTTTTGGTGACGACCGCGGCTATTTTATGGAGACCTACCAGATCGACGATTTCGCCGCTGCGGGCATCGATAAGCCCTTCGTGCAGGACAACCAGAGCCGCTCCACCAAGGGCGTGCTGCGCGGCCTGCATTTCCAGACCAAGCACACCCAGGGCAAGCTGGTGCGCGTGACCATGGGCGAGGTGTTCGACGTTGCCGTCGACTGCCGCCCCAACAGCAAGACCTTCGGTAAGTGGGTGGGCGTGACCCTTTCCGCCGAGAACAAGAAGATGCTCTGGATCCCTGAGGGCTTTGCCCACGGCTTCCTGGTGCTGTCTGATGTGGCCGAGTTCTGCTACAAATGCACCGACGTCTACGATCCCACCGCAGAGGGCGGCATCCCCTACGACGACGCCACTGTCAACGTCCAGTGGCCGGACTGCGGTTGCGAGCATAAGACCAGCGCTAAGGACAAGGAGCACACACCCTTTGCTGACCAGAAGTTCGAGTATTTTGAGAAGTATTGAGGATAAGCCGTGCAGAACCTGAAAAATAGCTTTGCGGGCTTTTGGAAGTACCGCTACCTGCTGCAAAACCTGATCACCCGCGACTTTAAGCTGAAATACCGCCGCAGTGTGCTGGGCGTGGCCTGGAGTGTGCTGAACCCCCTGCTGACCTGCCTGGTCATGTGGGCCGTGTTCGGTGCGCTGTTCAACCAGAAGGGCCAGGGCATCGAGGATTTCCCGCTGTTCCTTATCATCGGCCAGCTGATGTTCAACTTCTTCCGCGAGAGCACCACCATGGCCATGGAAAGCGTGCTGAAAAACGGCCCGCTGCTGCGCAAAGTGTATATTCCTAAGTACATTTTCCCGCTGGAAAAATGCTGCTTTGCGCTGGTCAACTTCTTCTTCAGCCTGGTGGCGCTGTTCATCGTGGCACTGCTGACCTGGTCCCACATTTCCGTCAATACCGTGCTGCTGGCAATCTATCCCATCGTCATGCTGTTTGCGTTCAGCCTGGGCGTGGGGCTGATCTTGTCCACCATGTACGTTTTTGTACGTGACATCATGCATATTTGGGAAGTCTTCTGCACCCTGCTGGTCTACGGCAGTGCCATCTTCTACGACCCGCGCCAGATGGAAAGCTGGATGCAGTACGTTATCAACCTCAACCCCATTTATTGGTACATCACCTCGGTGCGTTCCTGCGTGATGTGGGGCGAGGGGCTGACCCCCAACATGGTGCTGATCCCGTTCCTCTGCGCCGCCCTCAGCCTGGGCCTGGGCGTCTACGTCTTTAAAAAGAATCAGGACAAATTTGTCCTGTACATGTAAGGGGGCAGCGCTATGGCAGAACAGAAACCCATTATCTCCATCGACCATGTGTCGATGCGCTTCAACCTTGCCAAGGAAAAGCACGAGAGCCTGAAAGAATATTTTGTGGCGCTGCTGCACGGCGGCATCCGCTTTGATGAGTTCTTCGCCCTGGATGATGTCAGCTTTGACATCATGCCCGGTGACTTTTACGGCCTGATCGGCCTGAACGGCAGCGGCAAATCTACATTGCTCAAGGTTATTTCCGGCGTGTACAAACCCAGCGCGGGCAAGGTCACCGTCAACGGCACCATTGCCCCCCTGATCGAACTGGGCGCGGGCTTTGATATGGACCTGACCGCGCGGGAAAACATCTATCTCAACGGTACGGTGCTGGGCTATACGCCGAAATATATCGACTCCAAATTCGATGAGATTGTAGAGTTCAGCGAGCTGGAGGAATTCCTCGATGTGCCGCTGAAAAACTACTCCTCCGGCATGGTGGCCCGCCTGGCTTTTGCCGTGGCAACGATGACCAAACCGGACATTCTGATTGCGGACGAAATTCTGTCGGTCGGCGACTTCCTTTTCCAGGAAAAGTGCGAGAAGCGCATGGCCGAGCTGCTTTCCGGTGGTACGACTGTGATTCTGGTCAGCCACTCCATCGACCAGATCGAGCGCATGTGCAACAAAGTCGCCTGGCTGGATCACGGCCACCTGCGCCGCCTCGGCCCTACCGCCGAGATCACGGCAGAGTACCGTAAATTCGAGAAAAAAGACGCCATGCCGGCCAAAATCACCGAGGAATAACGATGAGCGAGAAACCGAACAACGAACGCCCCGCCGACCTGGCCGTACAGGACAGCGTGGGCGGTATGGCCAAGCGCCTGCTGAACCCTGCCCACCTGCGCAATCTGGCAAAGCGCGGCGCCGCCACCCTGCACGAGCAGGGGGCCGAGCAGCTTTGGCGCGATGTGAAGTTCCGCGTCGGGCTGGCGCTGCACCATGACGATTGGCGCCACCGGGCGGATATTCCGCTGAAACGAGAGCTGAAAGCCCAGCGTGCGGCGAACCTGCAGGGACCGAAAATCAGCATCATCGTGCCGCTGTATAACACACCTGCGAAGTTTTTTGATGAAATGCTGCGCAGCGTGACCCGCCAGACCTACCAAAACTGGGAGCTGGTGCTGGTGGATGCCAGTGACCCGGACAAGCGCCTGGAAGGCCGCCTGCCCAAAAGCGTGCCCGGCACCATCGTGTATGAGCCCATCGAAAACGGCGGCATCGCGGCCAACACCACGCGCGGGTTTGAGTTGGCCCACGGCGACTACATTGCCCTGCTGGACCACGACGATGTGCTGTACTTAAACGCCCTTTTCGAGGTTGTGCAGACCATCCAAAACACGGGTGCGGACTTTGTCTATAGTGACGAGATCGTACTCTCGGCGGATTTGAAAGAGTTGGGCGGCTACCACTTCAAGCCCGATTTTGCGCCCGATTACCTGCGCGGGGTGAACTTTATCACCCATCTGGCGGTGTTCAGCCGACCGCTGCTGGATGCTGCCGGTGCCTACGAGTCCAAGGAGTTTGACGGTGCTCAGGACCACGACCTGATCTTGCGCCTGACTGAGAAGGCACAGCGCATCGAGCATATCAAAAAGGTGCTGTATATCTGGCGCGGCCACGCAGGGTCCACCGCCGCAGGCATGGAGGCCAAGCCCTACGCTATCGCGGCGGGGGAGCGGGCTATCGACGCCCAGCTGCAGCGCCTCGGCCTGCCCGGCCGCGCCATGGCCGTGCCCGCCGCGCCGGGGGCGTTCCAGGTGCGGTACGAGCTGACGGGCAATCCGCTCATCAGTGTGCTGATCCCCAACAAGGACCACACCGATGACCTGGACCGCTGCCTGACCAGCCTGTACAAAAACGCCGGGTACGATAATTTTGAGGTCATCGTCATCGAGAACAACTCGACAGACCCCGCTACCGAGACCTATTATCAGACTATCCCCGGTCGCTTTGCGCGCTGCAGGGTGGTGCGGTACAAGGGCGCGTTCAACTTCTCGGCCATCAACAATTTTGGCGCGCAGTTCGCTGACGGCGAGCATCTGCTGCTGTTGAACAACGACATTGAGGTGCTTTCCCACGACTTTTTACGGGAACTGCTCAGTTACAGCCAGCGCCCCGACGTGGGCGCGGTGGGCGCAAAACTCTACTACCCGGACGACACCATCCAGCACGCCGGTGTGCTGATGGGCATCAACGGCAGCGCGGGCCACAGCCACAAGAGCTATCCCCGCACCGCCGTGGGCGACATGTACCGCCTAGTCACCACCCAGGACTACATGGCCGTTACCGGCGCCTGCCTGATGACGAAAACCGCGCTGTACCGTGCCAACGGCGGCCTGGACGAGGAAAAGTTTGCCGTCGCCTACAACGATGTGGACTACTGTTTAAAGCTGTGGCAGCGCGGCCTGCTGAACGTCTATACCCCCCGCGCCGAGGCTTACCATTACGAAAGCAAGAGTCGAGGTCTTGACACGTTAAGTGAGAACGCCAAGCGCTACGAGCGCGAGAAAGCCAATTTCTACGCCAAATATCAGCAGTATATCGACAATTACGATCCCTATTACAACCCGCATTTCAACAATTTGTTTGAAAATTTCGGGTTGAAGTGAGGAGGTGTTTTGCATGGAAAATAAGTTTGATACCCAGTTTTTAATCGAAGGCCACGACCTCGACGAGGACGCCATCCACGACGGCATTTTGAACAGCGCCAAGGGCGATTGCCTGTTGGTCGTCGGCGACGAGGATGTCGTCAAGGTGCATTACCACACTGACACCCCATGGAAGGTTTTGGAGTACGCCGCCGCCCTCGGCGAATTGAACACCATCATCGTAGAAAACATGGAGCGCCAAGCAAAAGGGTTGCACGGGTAGGTATAATGGAAAGCGCGTTGCCAAAACGGAAAGTTCATCATCTGCGCGGTTATGATTACGGCCGGAACGGTGCATATTTTATCACGATTTGTACGCATCAGCGTAAAATATTGTTTGGCACAAACCGTGAACCCGTAGGGGCGGATTCTATATCCGCCCGCATGGTGGCGCGCGTTTTCCGGGAGATCATCGGTCAATATCCTACGGTTCAATGCCATTATTTTGTGGTGATGCCCAATCATTTTCACGCCTTAGTGGAGATTCAACGGCCACGGGCGGATATGGAATCCGCCCCTACGGTTATCAGCATCGTGCAGTCGTTCAAGCGATATTCTACCATTGAGTACATCCGCCTTGTCAAAGGCGGACAGGCTGTACCGTTTGATAAACGCCTTTGGCAGCGTTCTTTCCATGACCATGTTGTCCGCAACGAAACCGATTTCCGTATGATTGCGGAATACATTCAATCAAACCCCCAACTCTGGCACAAAGATTGCTTTTATGAGGAGCCACCCCATGAGCCTTGAGACAAAACGCATCAAAGAACTGTTCGGCTATGCGCGGACCCTGACAAAGGAACAGGGCGTCGGCGTGATGGCCGGGCGGGCCGCCGGATTTTTCAAGCGGCGGTTCTTCGGCAAAAAAGCACGGTATCTACCCGCCAAGCAGACTCTGGAGGCCCAGCGGGCCGACGCCGCGCAGAACGCCCACGGCTGGCCAACCATCAGTATTCTGACGCCGCTGTACAATACGCCGCCGCAGTTTTTGAACCAGCTTCTCGACAGCGTGCAGGCACAGACCGCACCCAACTGGCAGCTTGTGCTGGTGGACGCCAGCGATGCCGCCCACGCCGATGTGGGCCAGACTGTGCAGGCCCGCGCCGCGCAGGATGCCCGCATTGTCTACGCCAAAATCGAAAACCAGGGCATTGCCGCCAACACCAACGCCGCCGCCAAGCTGGCCACCGGCGAGTATCTGGCGCTGGCTGACCACGATGATATGCTGGCCCCCCACGCAATCTACTGCATGAGCAAGGCGCTGGCCGACAGCGGCGCAGACTTTGCCTACAGTGACGAGGCCCTGTTTGAGAAAGCGCCCGAGCACCCGCGGATTGGCCACTTCAAGCCCGACTATGCACCTGAGTACCTGATGGCGGTCAATTATATCTGCCATCTGGCGGTCTTTAAAAAGGCGCTGTTTGACGCGGTCGGCGGCGAGCGGCCTGCGTGTGACGGCGCGCAGGACCACGATTCGTTCCTGCGCCTCATCGACGAAATGCAGCGCCGTGACCCCGCCGCCAAGCCGTTGCATATCCCGCAGGTGCTCTATTACTGGCGCGTGCACGCAGCTTCCACCAGCGGCGGCACAGCCGCCAAGCCCTATGTGGAGCAGGCCGCCCAACGCGCCGTTGCCGACCATCTGGCCGCAACCGGGCGGCAGGGCAGGGTGGAGGCCGGGCGCTTTCCCGGCACATGCCACATTGTGTGGGACATCCCCAAGCCGGAACCGCTGGTTTCCATCCTGATTCCCAACAAGGACCACACCGATGATTTAGAGAAATGCCTGCACAGCATCTACGCCAAAACGACCTATGAGAATTTCGAGGTCATCGTCATTGAGAACAACTCCGCCGACCCCGCCACGGCAACCTACTACAAAAGGCTGCCCGACCGCTATGACCATGCCCGGGTTGTGACCTATAAGGGCGGGTTCAACTTCAGCCGCATCAACAACTTTGGCCGCAAATACGCCGCCGGAAAGTATCTGCTGCTGCTGAACAACGATGTGGAGGTCATCAACGGCGATTGGCTCACCCAGATGGTGGGCGAGTGCAGCCAGCCCGGCGTGGGTATCTGCGGGGCAATGCTCTATTACCCGGATGACACCATCCAGCACGCCGGTATCATCACCGGGCTGGGCGGCTATGCCGGGCACAGCCACAAGTACCACAAGCGCGGCGGCAGCGGGTATATGTTCCGGCTGGCCACGGTGCAGGATTTCTCCGCCGTGACCGCTGCCTGCCTGCTGGTGCGCACCGCCGTCTACGATGAAATGCACGGTCTGGATGAGGAATTTACCGTTGCCTACAACGATGTGGATTTCTGCCTGCGCGTGCGCGATGCCGGGTATCGCATCGTCTGGACGCCCTACGCGGAGCTCTACCATTACGAGAGCAAGTCCCGCGGCTCTGACGAGAATGACCCCGCCAAAAAAGCCCGCTTTGACGCCGAGCATGACCGCCTTTACGCCGTGCATGGGCGGGAGAATATCCTGCATGACCCCTACTACAGCCCCTCGCTCTCCCTCGATTATGAGGACTTCCGCGAAAGCGGCGATTTGCGGAATCTGAAGTAAACTGCAGCCGCGCCCCCCTTCCGGCCCTGCGGGGCCACCTTTCCCATAGGGGAAGGCTTGGGGCTTACGGCAAGCAAAACAGCGCCCGAACATTTTTTCGTTCGGGCGCTGTTTTTTATTTTTCTTTCTTGTCAGGCGGATACTCGCCCTGCTTTTCGGCTTCCAAGCGGCTCAGGCGGGCTTCCAGCTCGGAAATGCGCTGGTTGACGATATCCGGCAGATCCTGCTGGTCCAGATCGTCCGCCGGGCAGCACTTGACATTGCCCACGCGCACAACCTCGGCGGGCACGCCGACCGCGGTAGCGTTGGCGGGCAGGTTTTTCAACACCACACTGCCCGCACCGACACGGACGTTATCGCCGATGTACACCGGCCCCAGCACTTTGGCACCCGCGCCAATCAGCACGTTGTTGCCCAGCGTGGGGTGGCGCTTGCCGGTGTCCTTGCCGGTACCGCCCAGCGTCACACCGTGATAAATCGTGCAGTTATCACCAATTTCGGTGGTCTCGCCAAAGACGATGCCCATACCGTGGTCGATGAACAGCTTGCGGCCAATCTTCGCGCCGGGGTGAATCTCAATGCCGGTCAGGTGCCGCGCCAACTGGCTGACCAGCCGCGCCAGAAAAAAGCACTTATGATTATACAGAAAATGTGCAATCTTATGCGTTACCAGCACATGAAAGCCGGGGTACAGGATAATAACCTCCGCCACATTGCGTGCGGCGGGGTCCTTATCGCGGATATTTTTTGCATCTTCCCAAAGGCCCATAGTCCGTTCCTCTTTACTTTACCATACTTGTTTATACTATAGCACAAATCTCTGCAAAGCGCAACGGCGTGCGGTTTTATCATTTTATACAAAAGTCGGCGCAAAAATCCATAAAATCCTTACTTTCGCGTTTTGGGTGTTTGCATTGACACTGCCGCCCGCACATGGTACAATAAGTAAAACCTACGTAAAGTGCCGGGAAGGAGTGTGCCGTAATGATGATGCAGTTTGTTTCTTGCTTCAAAATTCACGGTGCAGTGTTTTTCCCTGCCGCGCATTTAAGTATGCCTTTTTGACTTTTCCCTTTTTGGGAAAAGTTTTTTTTTGCAAAAAATGCCGTGTCACAGAGCTACAGGAGGTCCACACCATGCTCATCCGCAATGCTAAGAACAGCGCAGGCAAGCCCGTTGAGGTCTGGCTGCGCGAGGGTAAGATTGCCGCAGTCGGCCTGGGTCTGCTCGTCCCGGAAGGGGAGGAGGTGCTCGATGCCAAGGGCCGCACGGTTCTGCCCGCCTTCATCGACACCCACTGCCACTGGCGCACCCCCGGCTTTGAGTACAAGGAGGATATCGCCACCGGCTCCGCTGCCGCTGCCGCAGGCGGGTACACCTTCGTGAACCTGATGCCCAACACCAAGCCGGTCTGCTCCTCCGCCGAGATTGCCCACGCCGTGGAGGCCGAGGCCGCCCGCGTGGGGCTGTGCGATGCCAACCAGACGGTTTCCATCACGAAAGATTTCGACGGCAAAACACTTGACCATCTGCTGACCCTGCCCGAGGATGTCAGATTCATCACCGAGGACGGCAACGGCGTGATGAACAACGCCGTTATGGCGCGCGCGTTCGCCATTGCCACCGAGCGCGGCCTGACCATTATGTCCCACGCCGAGGACCGTGAAATCAGCCCATGGGACTACCGCCTGGCCGAGAACATCGAGACTGTGCGCAACTGCCACCTGGCCGAGTACTACGGCACCCGGCTGCACA
>OLSN01002640.1_pt1 | contig 12724 bp, 9 predicted proteins | sample 1672411 | NCBI WGS metagenome assembly OLSN01 (sample SAMEA3136683, study PRJEB25190) | human gut metagenome | biome: human gut; feature: human-associated habitat; material: faeces | place: Austria | collected 2013
AGGGCGCGGATGGGTTTGCCGTGGCCTTGTGCGGCCAGGCGCTGCAAGATGGGCACGCCGAAGGCACAGGTCTTGCCCGTGCCGGTCTGGGCGCTGCCCAGGACATCCCGCCCGGCAATACCGGCGGGGATGGCCTTTTCCTGGATCACGGTGGGCGTCTCATAGCCATACTCGGCCAGAGCGGTTTGAATGGGCGCCGCGATCCCAAGGGATGCAAAGGTTGTCATAAAACGAATAGCTTCCTTTCCTGCGCCCCCTTTCCGCTGGGGGGCGCGTTGGGTTTTCAGGGTTCCTCTTCGAGGAAATAGGTGGCTTCCATGTCAGCCACAGACAGGGCGAAGGCCAGAGGATACTTGGCAAAGGCTTTGCCGACCAGGCGGCTGTCTTCCGTCCCGGAAAAGCCCATGTGCCAGCGGATGGCCATGGCCTCTTCTCTCGTCAGCCGGACGAAGCCGTTGACCACATAGACGGATTTCTCCCCATGGCCATAGGGCAGAGGGTCTTCATATTGATACGTGGGGACCTTGGTCCACTTGCCGTCCTCCCCCTTCACGTTGCGGGTGGAGGGCTTGTAGCAGCCGATCTTGCACACGTCATGCAGCAGAGACACCAGGGCGATGGACTCCTGGCTGTACTCCAGCCCATACAGGTCCGTGACCCGCTCGCGGGCCAGGTAGTCCGCCAGGCAGTGGTAGACGTTCAGGCTGTGCTCACACAGGCCGCCGGCGTAAGCCCCGTGGTACCGGGCGGACGCAGGGGCGGTGAAAAAGTCGCATTTGTTGGTCAGGTAATCCAGCAGGGCCTCTGCCCCGTCCCGGTGGATGTGCTCCTGAAACAGTTCGATAAATTCTTCCTTGGCCGACATGGCTGCAAGACCTCCTCTGACGGATGGGCGGCGGTCTGCCGCGCCCGAATACTTTATTTTAGCACAATCCAGGGGGATTTTCACGGCTTTTTGCCGCTCCCCAGAAAAAAGGGCACCTGGCACAAATCCAATAGGGGGAGACGCTGGTTTTCTTTTCACTTTGGCCTTAGGATGCAAGCTCTTTCCCATATTTGACCAAAAGATAGTCGAATTTTAGGGCTTTCTTGCAGAGATTTCTCTCGTTTCCTCTTTACAATTCCTCTTTTTCTTGTAAAATGAGAATACGCACATTCCCCGCCCCTGACACAGGCATAATCATGATATAAGATCGATCTCACAAGGAGGTGTAAGTTATGGCGATGGTATTTGACGTTGCAAAGTATATTCTAGAAAAGCAGGGCACTATGTCCACCATGAAGCTACAAAAACTCTGTTATTACGCCCAGGCATGGTCTTTAGTTTGGGATGATGAGGAATTGTTTCCGGAGGAATTTGAAGCCTGGGCAAATGGCCCCGTCTGCCGGGCCTTATATAACGCACACCAAGGGCTGTTTAAAATTTCTTCTCACAATATTCCAAGCGATAAGCTGACCAATACTCTGACAGAAAATCAAAAAGACACCATCGACCACGTCTTAGAACACTATGGCAAGCAGGATGCTCAGTGGCTCAGCACATTGACCCATATGGAGGCCCCTTGGCGCGATGCCAGAAAGGACTGCGCTCCGGGTCAGCGCTGTGACAACATCATCACGAAGGCCAGCATGGTAGAATACTATGGCTCCCTCTAAGAAAAAGAAAATCGCAAAATCGGCCTATGATCCCGTGAAAACAAAGCAGGCTAAAGAAATTGAAAACCCAACTAGCCTGCTCTCCTGCCACCCTTCTTGGAGCTTTGCCTCCGCAGACCAGGAAGGACCATGGGCTTTCTCCAAAGACCGCCTGCACGTATCTTTCTGGGAAAAAGTGTTCCCCAAACTGATAGACTGGGAAAAAATGACTTGGCAAGATATTTTTCTGGCCGCAAAAAAGCAAAACCATCATATCCCCACCGAACAGCTCAACAAACGCGCGATGGATCGCTTAAAGGAATTACAACTTTTTCCGGAGGACCTGCTCTCTCTGCGTTTAGGCGGAACCTTACGGCTATATGGGTTTCTTTCTGGTCCTGTTTATGTTATTTTGTGGTATGATGACAACCATGGCGACAACGACACTTGCGTTTGCCGCTCTTATAAAAAACATACGTAATCAATCAACTGGCGCACTTTTCTCTTGCGGAAGCGTGTGCCAGTTTTTTATCTCCCCGCGAAAAACCAGCGGAGGCAACACGAGCCTCCGCTGGTACAGTCGATCTTGATTCGGTTTTCATAGGGTAGATGGGAACAAACTTGCTCCGGTCTGCCTCACGCAAACAGAGCAGGGAAAAGCAGGAACAGGGAGATGATGCCGATGGCCAGGTTGCACACGCCGGCCAGCTTGGTCAGGGCGGGCTTCTCGGTGTACCAGGCGGGGATGAGGGTGATCAGCAGCAGGTCGATCACCACCAGGTCCACGCCCAGGGGCCAGATGAGGCCGTCCTGGAAGGCACGGATGGTAAAGCCGATGACCAGGATGAGGGCGGTCAGGAAGAAGTGGGCCATGACCTTCTTGTCGCCGCCCTTTAAGAAGAAGAAGCCAACCAAGATCCAGAACAGGCCGAAGAAGCTGAAGACGGTGCCGAGATAGATGCTGTGGTCACCGCCGACAGAGAACAGGTACATACACACGCCGGTGAAGAGCTGGGTAAAGCCGCCGAAGAAAACGGCGATGTAGCCCAGGCTGCGGGTGAGCTTGGCGTGGTCAGCGCCCTTGACGCCGACGCCCACCTGCTCCAGGCCGAAGCAGATGACGGTGGCAAACAGACCAAACAGGCCGATGGCTTCCGGGTTCACAGGTAACATAATAAAAATCCTCCTTGTATGAAATGGGTATAAAACCGATCAACTGCCCCAAGGGTACCTAAAACCCGAAAAAAAATCAACCTATTGTCTATATACAAAATGATTAAAAACATTTCTTCACAGACGCGACGCCCTTCCTGCATCATAAGCTAGGAAAGGGCAATTTCTTGCATTTCGACGCTTTTCCTGCACTTTTTTCTATATTTTCCCAAATTTTAGCTTCATTCGCAGAGCTTTATGCATTTATTGTGCATTTTCACAGGAAACTACCTGCAAAGCGCCTCCTTTCTGCCGGTTCCTCCAAAGAAAAGAGGATTTGTCAAGGTAGACAGTTCTGAGGGTCCAGCCGTTCCCCCTGCCAAAGGATCTCAAAATGGCAGTGGGGGCCGGTGGAGCGGCCCGTTGAACCGACCAAGGCAATGGTCTGCCCCTGCGCCACCCAGTCCCCCACCGCCGCCTGAAGCTCCGAGCAGTGGGCGTAATAAGTGACGCAGCCGTTGCCGTGGTCGATCTGGATGAGGTTGCCATAGGAGCCTTTTTCGCCGGACCAGATGACTTGTCCCCCGGCCGCCGCCGCGATGGGTGTCCCCAGGGGGACGGCGATGTCCAAGCCCCGATGAAAATCTTCCCCGCCGAAGATGGTCCGGGGGCCGAAAGGGGACGTGATGCGCCCGGTGACGGGCCAGATCAACGCATCGGCAGGCGGCGTATCTTCCTGCGGCTCTGTTGGGGCCGGTTCGGGCGGGGTCTCCGCCGGTTCTGTTGGCTCCGCCGCCGTCGTTTGGATACCTGGGGACTCCGCCCCCGTCAGCTGCCGGGTAGGCTGGGCTGCGGGGGTGATCGCCTGCTCCCGGACCAGGTCCTGGGAGGAGACGGCGTAGCACAGCGTCCCGGAGGAGAGCAGCAGCGCCGCCGCCACAGACAGGGCTGCCAGGGCCAGGCACAGCTTGGCCGTTCTCGCTTGGCCGCGCCAGAGCTGCCAAGCGGATCTCATTCGTTGTTTCACAGATTGCTCCTTTCTGTTATCCGGGTTGGGCCCAACCAAAAAGTAACAAACCGGTTACAGATATGATGATACGAGCTTGCGCTCCCCCCGTCAAGAGGTGTAAAGCAAGACCTTTTGCCGCCTTTTGCCCCTCCCGGCGGAAGGGCGTCGAGGCCCCCTGTGAAAATGCCGGTCCACCCGGCAGCGGGGGGAGAAAATTTCTCCTCGCAAGACCCTTTACAGAGGGTATTTTTCAGCGTATAATAGCGGAGATATACTATACAGAACGTAACGTCCCTCCGGTCCACCCGGCGGGACGGCAGGAGGAATCGTATGTACGCACGCTTTGCCCGGACCCTGTCCCAGCTGCGCCATGAAAAAGGCGTCAGCCAACGCGAGGCCGCCCAAGCGCTGGAGGTCTCCCAGGCGCTGCTGTCCCACTATGAAAACGGCATCCGGGAGCCGGGCCTGGCCTTTGTGGTCCGGGCCTGTGACTATTACCAAGTATCCGCCGACTATCTGTTGGGTCGCCTGACTGACCGGGGCACCGGCCAGGGCGCCAGCCAGGGGCCGGACCCCGCCGTGATGCTCACCGCCGCGGACCTGCTCACCCAGCTCTGCCTGGACCTCTGCCACCGCCATCCGGAGACTGCCCTGCTCTTCCAGACTCTGGCCGACCAGCTGGGGCGGGAGGTCGCCGGGGAGCGGAAGAACCATAAGACCTAAGCGATTTCATGGTGTTTGGCTCCGCCAAACGCCACCCCCACCAAGGAGGATAAAAATACTATGACCGACCAATCCAAGATCCGCAATTTCTCCATCATCGCCCACATCGACCACGGCAAGTCCACCCTGGCCGACCGGTTGCTGGAGCTTTGCCACGCCGTGCCGGAGCGGGAGATGGAAAACCAGCTGCTGGACAACATGGACTTAGAGCGCGAGCGCGGCATCACCATCAAGGCCCGCGCCGTCACCATCCAGTACGACGCTCTGGACGGCGAGACCTACACCCTGAACCTCATCGACACGCCGGGCCACGTGGACTTTAACTACGAGGTCTCCCGCTCCCTGGCCGCCTGCGAGGGGGCCATTCTCGTGGTCGACGCCTCCCAGGGCGTGGAGGCCCAGACCCTGGCCAACACCTATCTGGCCATGGAGCATGATCTCGAAATTCGCCCCGTCATCAACAAGATCGACCTCCCCGCCGCCAATCCCGCCCTGGCCAAGGAAGAGGTGGAGAACGTCATCGGCCTGGAGGCCGCCAACGCCCCTGAGATCTCCGCCAAGATGGGCACCAATATTCAGGCCGTCCTGGAGGACGTGGTGCATCACGTCCCCGCCCCCGCCGGCGACCCCAAGGCCCCCTTCAAGGCCCTGATCTTCGACAGCCAGTATGACGCCTACCGCGGTGTCGTCGTCTACTTCCGCGTCATGGAAGGCACGCTGACCCTGGACAAGGCCGTGAAGATGATGGCCTCCGGCGCCCAGTACAGCCTGGTGGAGATCGGCCATCTGCTGCCCACCAAGCTGGAGCCTTGCAAGAGCCTCTCCGCCGGCGAGGTCGGCTATCTCACCGCCTCCATCAAGAACGTCAAGGACACTCAGGTGGGCGACACCATCACCACCGTGGAAAACCCCGCCGACGAGCCTCTGCCCGGCTATCGCCCCGCCCGGAGCATGGTCTACTGCGGCATTTACACCGAAGACGGCTCCAAGTACCCCGACCTGCGGGACGCCCTGGAGAAGCTCCAGCTCAATGACGCCTCCCTGTCCTTCGAGCCGGAGACCTCCGCTGCCCTGGGCTTCGGCTTCCGCTGCGGCTTTCTGGGAATGCTCCACATGGAGATCATTCAGGAGCGCTTGGAGCGGGAGTTCGACCTGGACCTCATCACCACCCTGCCCAACGTCATTTACGAAGTGACCAAGACCGACGGCACAGAGGTCCGCGTGGACAACCCCCACAACTACCCCGACCCCTCCGTCATCGCGGAGCAGCGGGAGCCGTTCGTCAAGGTCTCCATCATCGCCCCCCCGGACTACGTCGGCAACATCATGCCCATGTGCCAGGAGCGCCGGGGCGAGTTCAAAGACATGCAGTATCTCGACACCAACCTGGTCGAGATCCATTATCACATGCCCCTGAACGAAATTATCTATGACTTCTTTGACGCCCTGAAGGCCCGGACCAAAGGCTACGCTTCCCTGGACTACGAGTTCCTGGACTACCGTGCTTCCGACCTGGTCAAGGTCGATCTGCTGCTCAACAGCGAGCAGGTGGACGCCCTGTCCTTCATCGTCCACCGGGACAAGGCGTATGGCCGCGCCCGGAAGATCTGCGAAAAGCTGAAGGAGAACATCCCCCGCCAGCTCTTCGAGGTCCCCGTCCAGGCGGCCATCGGCGGCAAGATCATCGCCCGTGAGACCGTCAAGGCCATGCGGAAGGACGTGCTGGCCAAGTGCTACGGCGGCGACATCACCCGGAAGAAGAAGCTGCTGGAAAAGCAGAAGGAAGGCAAGAAGAAGATGCGCACCCTGGGCACCGTCCAGCTCCCCACCGAGGCCTTCATGGCCGTCCTCAAACTGGACGAGTGACGGAAACCCATGCGGCTAATTTTGATGTAACGTGCAAAAAAGAGAGCATCCGTTGTCCGGATGCTCTCTCTTTTTTACAACTCCTTCGCAGTGAGAAAAGAGGTGACTTGTTGTGGATGAACCTCGCATCATTTCGTCCACCCTTATTGTACGGCATGCTGTCAGCCTTGTCAATCCGCTTTCTATCCCGAAATTTTCCAACTGAAGAAATTCCCCTTGCTATTTTCTGACCATTTGGTATAATAGACTCGGAAAACAAAATATGCGGCAGCTGACGGAGGGTAGGAGCTCCGCCAGCCTGCACAGGTGAGAACAGCACCTACACAACGGCCTGAGGCCGCACCGCATGGGTACCATTATACAGTTTTTTCAGGGCCATTGCAAGCAATTTGCAGTTGGCTATCTCTGGGAAACCTGTGTTTTGCTATACCCTGAGGCGCACCCCAGACGTTTGTACGCATGGGCATTTGCCTCCTAGCTTGTCGTGTAGGGTCATTGGAACCTGCACGGCATATTTGTTTTTCCCCGACCTCGTTCGGGGAGAGACAACCTTTCCCCGGACGAACCGTTGGGAAACCAAAATTTGCAAGGAGGAACCCAAACATGAAGAAGAGAGTGTTGTCAGCAGCACTGAGCTTATGTATGCTGCTGACCCTGCTGCCCACCGCCGCGCTGGCATCAGACGACACAACGAACCCTGGCACTTCCCCGGCAACGACACTGCAAGAAAAAATCACTGCGGCAGAAAATGGTGATACCGTTTCGTTAAGTGAGGACGAAACCGGCAGCATCACTGTTTCTGCGGGCAAAGACATCACGTTAGACCTCGCCGGTCACAAGCTGACGAATACAGCTAATAACCATACTGTGACCATTGATAAGGGCGCAAGTCTGACCGTTCTGGATTCCAGCGAAGCACAGACGGGTGCGATTGACAATGTTTCCCACGGCAAAGCCGCTGTGGTCAACCACGGTACGTTTGTCCTGAACAGCGGCAGCTTGACCCGCAGCGCAGAGGCCAGCACGATTTCTGAGAATGGCAACACCGCTTCCGGTGGTAACTCCTGGTATGTTGTTTGGAACACCGGGAACATGACCGTGAACGGGGGTAAGATCCTGTTCTCTGCTGACAACCAAGGTTATTATTCCAGCCTGATTGACAACGGCTGGGCTGATCCTGACAAGAATACGGAAAAGGCATTTGCTACCCTGACCGTTACAGGCGGCGAGCTGAGCGGCGGCAAGATCACCATTAAAAACGACGACTATGGTATTTTAGATATCCAGGGTGGTACGCTGACACAGGCTTGCGAGAGCTTTTTCTCTGTGTTCAACTGGAATGACGCTACGATTTCCGGTGGCACGATCAACGGTACCGTCGGGGCGCAGGGCGATGGTCAAACCGGCGAGAACGCCTATGAGCATGGTAAGTTAGAGATTTCTGGCAACGCTCAGTTCTCCGATACTGTTCTGGGTTACGACAACTCTGATATTCAAATCTCTGGTGGTACCTTTAAGGTCCAGCCTAACGCTGCTTTCCTGAAGCCCGGCCTGTCTGCTACGCAGACGGAAGAGGGCGGTACCTTCTCCATCACGCCTGCTGCGGTCGAAACGGTCTACCCCGCCATCCTGGCTGACCAGGCATCTGAGGGTGCTATCGACGCAAAGGACCTGTGCAGTGACTACAAGGTCGAAGCGGCTTTGAAGCAGGAAGCTGACACCGGTGATTATTATAATGAGGTAGCAATTTCTGCCAAGAACCTGAAAAAGCACACCAATGCCAACAGCACCAAAGGGCACTGGATCGGCATTGCCCTGGTCGCTCCTGAGGATGCAACTCAGATGAAGTACGCCTTTGCTACTTCCAAGGATGCCCTGACCCTGAGCGATGCGGCTGAACTGGAGCAGAATGTGGCTGCTGAAAATAAGTCTGGCATTGCCTTCTATCTGGACGCCGGCAGCAAGACTCCCAAAACCTGGGCTCAGGTCCAGTGGCTGGGTGAAAACGGCGCTGTTCTGAGCAACACCGTGTATCACATGGACCTGTCTGGCGTGACGCTGGCAATGGACGAGAATACAATGCCTACGATCCGTCCTGCCAAGCTCCATGACAACGCAGAGACCAACGCTTACAAGGACGAAGACCTGTACACGGCAGGAAGCTATGATGCTAAGATCACTTCTCAGGGCGCAGGCGGCGTTTACAACGTGGCCATTTCTGTCAAGCAACTGAGAGAGCATACCAATAACGACACCCCGAAGACCAAGGGCTACTGGGTCGGCTTTGATGTGGAAGCTCCCACAGGCGTCACTGGCTTCAAATATGCGTTCAACACTACCATCCAGAAGGACGCCAATGAGAATCCTCTGGAAATTCTTCCCGACAATCGACAGGGTGTTGCTTTCTACTTTAAGGATAAGACGGCCAAAACTGTCACCGTCCAGTGGGTCGCAGAAGGTGACGATGCTACAACCTGCAAACCCATAACCTTCTCCGTAGACCTCTCCGGCGTTGCCTATTACCAGGCACCTAGCCACGGTGGTTCCGGTTCCAGCGGTGGTTCTGCTTCCACCACCTACACCCTGACCTTTGAGACCAACGGCGGCAGCGCCATCAGCAAGGTCACGAAGAACAAGGGCACTACCATTGACCTGGCCCAATACGCTCCCACCAAGTCCGGTGCGACCTTCGAGGGCTGGTATGCAGACAAGGGCCTGACCAAGAAGATCACCTCTGTGAAGCTGGACGCCAACACCACGGTTTACGCCAAGTGGACTGAGGCTCCCGTCTCCGGCCTGCCTTTCGGGGATGTGAAGAGCGCCGACTGGTTCTACAACGATGTGAAATACGTGTATGAAAAGGGCATGATGGCCGGCACGGCGGCGGATGTGTTCGCCCCCAACGCCACCACCACCCGCGCCATGATCGTGACCATCCTGTACCGCCTGGAAGGCTCTCCTGCCGTCACCGGCACCAGCGCCTTTGTGGACGTGCCCGCCGGTCAGTGGTACACGGACGCCGTGAATTGGGCCGCAGCCAACCAGATCGTGAAGGGCACCTCCGCCACGACTTTTGCGCCCAACGACTCCATCACCCGCGAGCAGATGGCGGCAATCCTGTATCGCTACGCGCAGTACAAGGGCTATGACGTGACGAAGAAGGCCGATCTGTCCGGGTATTCTGACAACGGCCAGGTCAGCGCCTACGCCAAGGATGCCCTGGCTTGGGCCAACGCCGCCAAGCTCATCAACGGCGTGACCAACACCACCCTGGCGCCCCAGGGCAACGCCACCCGCGCCCAGGTCTCCGCGATCCTGCACCGCTTCTGTGACGGCGTGGTGAAGTAAGACAACCACAAAACCTAGCTCCTACAAACTGAGGGAGAGGGCCATGCGGCCCTCTCCTTTTTCTGTCAAATGGTCAAGTGCTCCACCTCTTCCAGCCACAGCGTTGCGGCAGCGTCCGAGGGCATCCGCCAGTCCCCTCTGGGCGAGAGGGTCACGGAACCGACCTTCGGTCCGTCCGGCAGGCAGGAGCGCTTGAACTGCTGGGCGAAGAAGCGGCGGTAGAAATTCTGCAACCAGCGCAGGCGCGTTGCCCGGTCATACTTCTCCCCCAGGGCATACTCCGCCAGCCGGAACACTTTCCGGGGCCGGAACCCCCAGCGAACGGCGTAGTAGAGGAAAAAGTCGTGCAGCTCATACGGCCCGACTAAGTCCTCCGTTTTTTGGGCGATCTCTCCCTCCTTGGGCGGCAGCAGCTCCGGGGAGACGGGGGTCGCCAAAATATCCTCCAGCACGGCGGACAGGCGCGGGGCGCTCCCCCGCTGCTCGTCGGCCACATAGGCCACCAGATGGCGCACCAGCGTCTTGGGGATGCCTGCGTTCACGGCGTACATGGACATGTGATCCCCGTTATACGTCGCCCAGCCCAGGGCCAGCTCACTCAGGTCCCCGGTGCCGATGACCAGGCCGCCGGTCTTGTTGGCCAGGTCCATCAGGACCTGCGTGCGCTCCCGTGCCTGCCCGTTCTCGAAGGTGACGGAAAGATCCTCCATGGCCTGACCGATCTCTTGAAAATGGAGCTTCACGGCGGGGCCGATGTCGATCTCCCGGAAGCTGGCCCCGATCTCCTCCGCCAGGACTTGGGCGTTGGACTTCGTCCGCTGGGTGGTGCCGAAGCAGGGCATGGTGACGGCTAAAATATCGGACCGGGGACGGCCCAGCAGCTCCATGGCCCGCGCCGTGATGAGCAGCGCCAGGGTCGAGTCCAAGCCCCCGGACAGACCCACCACTGCGGTTTTGGCCTTGGTGTGGGCCAGACGTTTTTTCAGCCCCAGCGCCGCCAGAGTCAGGATCTCCCGGCACCGGGCCGCCCGGTCCCCGTGGTCGGCGGGAACGAAGGGATTGGAGGCGATGGGGCGGGTGAGCCGGGTCTCCGTGCGCTCCAATTCAAAGTAATTTGGATACAGGTCGGGGGCGTCCGCCGGGTAGGTCGTCATACGCTGCCGCTCGTGGGCCAGCTTTTGCAGGTCGATCTCGGTGATGGTCAGGCCCGTTGCAAAGCGCCGCTCGGCTAAGATCGTCCCGTTTTCCGCAATGAGGCTGTGCCCGGCGTAGATGAGGTCGGTGGAGGACTCCCCCCATCCCGCATCGGCGTAGACATAGCCGCAGACCAGCCGCCCGGAGGTAGCTTCCAGCAGCGTCCGGCGGTAGGCGTCCTTGCACACCGTCTCATCGCTGGCGGAGGGGTTCAGGACCAGCGTCGCACCCCCTTGGGCCAGGCGGGTGGAGGGGGGATCTGCCACCCACAGGTCCTCGCAGATCTCGACCCCGATCGTCAACAACGGCTCGTTGACACAGCGAAACAGCAGGCCCGCAGAAAACTCCACGCTCTCCTGCCCCGCAAAGGGGATGCAGAAGTCCGTCCCCCGCAATTCCCGGCCGGAGGTGAACCAGCGCCCCTCGTAAAACTCCGTGTAATTGGGTAAATGGATCTTCGGGACCAGGCCCAGCAGCGCCCCCCGGCAGAACACCGCCGCGCAGTTGAAGAGCTTTTGGTGGTACCGCATCGGCACCCCCACCACCGCCAGCAGGTCCAGATCCTTGCTGCCCTCCAGGAGAGAGCGCAGGGCGTCTTCCGCGCCTTGCAGCAGCGCATCCTGCAAAAAGAGATCCCCGCAGGTATAGCCGGTCAGGCACAGCTCCGGCAGACACAAAACCTTGACCCCTTCCACCGCCGCCTGATGCAGCAGGGAAAGGCAGGCCTGGGCGTTATAGGCGCAGTCGGCCACCCGGATCTCCGGGGTTCCGGCGGCGACTTTGATGAAACCATCTTGCATGGGCAAAGACCTCCCTGATCTTCCGGGCACCGCCCGGTGTTTTTTTGGCTTTATCTTACTCCTGTTTTCCCCGAAATGCAAGACGGCGTAAAACTTCCTGCAAACGAGCTGCTTCGAGATTCCCGCTTGTCCCTCCAAGGCCCCTTGTGGTATACTAGGGGATACCAACAGATGTTCAAGATCTCACAAAAAGGAGCAGCAGCCATGGCAGCGAAGAAAAACGAAGTATATCCCCTCCGCATCGAGGGCTACGGCAGCGCCGGGGAGGGCGTGGCCCGGTTGGACGGGCAGGCCGTTTTTGTCAAGGGTGCCTTGGCTGGTGAGCTGTGCCAGGTGCAGCTCTTAAAGGTCGGCAAGTCCGCCGCCTGGGGGCGGGTGGCGGAGGTGACGGAGCCGTCCCCCGGTCGGCAGGCCCCGGACTGTCCCCAGTACCCCAAGTGCGGCGGCTGTCAGCTGCGGCACATGACCTATGCAGAGGAGCTGAATTTTAAGCGCCAGAAGGTCCAGGACGCCCTCCAGCGCATCGGCGGCTGGGACGGCGCGGTCTCCGTGATCCACGGCGCAGCCCAGCCGGACTGGTATCGGAACAAGATCCAGTTCCCCGTAGCGGACGGCCCCCGCGTGGGCTTTTTCCGCGCCCGGAGCCATGACGTGATCGACTGCCCCGACTGCCTCCTCCAGCCCCTGCCTGCCACCCATCTGCGCAGCGCCTTCCGGGCCTGGATGGCAGACTGTCATGTCCCCGCTTATGACGAAAAGGCCCACGAGGGCCTCATCCGGCATTTCTATGTGCGCGTCAATCAGAAGGGCCAGTCCCTCTGCGCCATCATCGCCAACGGAAAGCGGCTCCCCCAGCAGGACAAGCTCATCGAGGCGCTCCGGGCGGCGGAGCCGAGGCTGGTGGGCGTGGTCCTGTCCGTGAACCAGGCCAAGACCAACGTCATTCTGGGCAAGGAGTACCACACCCTCTGGGGGCAGGATTTCCTGGAGGACACCC
>OLSN01002645.1_pt1 | contig 12694 bp, 13 predicted proteins | sample 1672411 | NCBI WGS metagenome assembly OLSN01 (sample SAMEA3136683, study PRJEB25190) | human gut metagenome | biome: human gut; feature: human-associated habitat; material: faeces | place: Austria | collected 2013
ATGCGGATGGACTTCTCGAAGTCTGCGGAATCGGTGGCGGTATTCACAAAGGACAGCTCAAAGTGGATAGAGCTGTCGAAAAAGTTGAGAAAACTGCACCATTCCTCGAAAATAGCAGTTTTGTCCTCCTGCTGGGCGAGCTGGTAATTGATGTCTTGGTAGGCGATTGTCCGGGTGTAGTAGTTCGGCTTCACCCGGCAGGTTCCATCCTCAAACATCCGCTGCATGGGAATGGACTGCTGCGCTGTTCGGGGAACAGTGGACTTCGGCGGCTTTTTCTTGCCGCCCTTACTGGTCTTTTTCCAAAACGGCATGGGTCACGCCCCCTTTCATAAGCAGTGCATAATAGTTGTTGGTCTTGTAGGGTCGAATCTTCGGACGCAGGAACCGCGCCTGAACATAGTGGGACAGCAGCTTTTCCAACGGCTGACCGTTTTTCCCGTACATACCGAGAAAGAAGGCGGGCAGCATGACCGCCATCATACCGAGGGTGGCGGCAGAGTTGCCGCCAGAATCCCGGAGCAAAAAGAAAAGCGGCACTCCAATCAGTGCCGCCGAACCAAAACAGATGAGCTGCCGTTTTGTCAGATTGAATACGACCTTCGATTTAACTTTCGTAAGGTCACGCGGAACAGAGATATACGCAGCCAAAATTCACACCTCCTTTTAATGTGCGCCCAGTACACTTTTTGTGACCGAGCTGGTTTTGAACAGACTAAAACAGAGCAGGACGGTATACCCAACGATTGACCAAATCGAACCGATGGCATCGCCGGAAATCGCCACATTCTGAATCAACACGGCATAGATGGCCACGCAGATGAGGATGAGAAAGCCCTGAAATCCCAGCGCAAACAAGCATTTCAGATAGTTCTGTCCCATATGGCTCTGTTCATGGTTGCCCCATGTTGCCATGGGAATCGGCGCAAGGCTCACCATACAGTAGATCTCAATCATGCGTCCGTACACAATGACGAAAATCACGATTGAGAGGATTCTCATGGTGATGCCGATGAAGAAGCTCTGCAAAAAAAGCCCGAAGAGTGGACCGACATCCATTTGCATCAGACTGGCTTCCAGCATCGACAGGCCGATTTCATTGACGCGAGTATTGCCCGCAATAATGCCGCTGGAATCGGACACGACTTTCTGCGTCAGGTCAAAGACTGCCATCACAATATCGAACGTGTTGGAGATGAACCATACTGAAACAGCGGTCTTGAAAATCCAGCGCATAATAAGTGCTGGCTCAAACTGCGCCATGTTGTTATGCTGGGTTATCATTTCAATCAGTTCGTAACAGGCGATAAATGTGAGGATAATGCCTGCAATCGGCAGAACCACGTTCCGGGAGAGCGATTCGATCATCGCAAAAACGCGTGGTTCAAAGGCCGATGGCCGTGTGCCGACCTGTTGCGCAATGTCACCGACCTGCTCATTTACGGCATCGAACAGCCCGGACAGGTTTGACATGATGCCAGCCGTCAGGATACCCTTTATCCAATCGGCTATGGCTTTGAGAACGGTTTCCATTCAGCAGTCACCGTCCTTTAGGTGAAGTGGTTGATAAGGGTCTTGAGAAGGTTCAGAACAAAAATAATGTGGGTCAGAAGCTGCATAATAGCACCGCCTTTCGTTGATGGGTGGATGGTCTTGCAGCAATTCACTTCCTATTATAATAGGGGCTGTTATCCACAGCGAGGATTGAAGCGATTGCGTATGTACAGGCGGAATAAATCCGCCCGCGGTTCTTAACCGAACAGGCCGCTCAGCAGAGGAATCAGGGTAATGCCGACCAGCGCGACACCGCCGCCAGCCATGAGCTGCTTCATACCCTGACTCTTGCTGCCGGGGTTATCGTTGCCATAACCTTCCAGCAGGTTGATGGCACCCCAAACGCCAAGACCGGCACCCAGAGCGACAACCAGAGTCTGAAGAACTTCGATAGCAGAGTTAAAGAATTCCATAGTCGTTTCTCCTTTATAAATGAAAGTTGTAGACCGTCCGTACACACCTGAAATCGTACATTTTTGAGCCACGAACTGCGGCAGAAGTGGATTTGCCGGTGTACCTCTCTGGTCTGGGTAAAATAAAACCGCCTACCGGGTCAGGCAGACGGGAGCGAATCAGCGTCCACCACGATGAACTCATCACCGGGGTGGATCTTTTCTTTTCGGTTCAGATATTTTTCAATTTCAAAGGTGTTTTTGGGGTCGTAGTCGGAAGTCAGCTTGTAATTGGGGTGCTGGGTCAGGTCGTACTTGTCAGAAAGAAACGGTCTGACACCACGCAACTGCAAAATGCACTTGCCGCCGTCCAGCACCGCCAGCTCGTCCCGGCTCAATAATTCGTGCCCCATCTTCTGGAACGTGGTGCCATAGCTGGGACTGTTGCCACGGGTGTCTGAGGTGTTGAACGCGTCGATGGTCTCTTTGCCCAGCATCTCTGAAAGATCTTTCAGGGTGGTAGGCTCGCTGCCGCCCAGAAAAATTTGAGAATCCATGTTGCCCACGATGGTGTCCGCATTGTCTTTGTAGATGGCTTTCAACTGGCTTCTCGCCTGCAAAACAAGGCAGGCGGAGATCTCACGGCTGCGGATGGTCGCCACCAACTTTTCCAGATTGGGGATCTGCCCGATGTTGGCGCATTCATCAATGAGGCACCGTACATGGATGGGCAGCTTACCGCCGTACACATCATCTGCTTTATCGCACAGCAGATTGAAAAGCTGGGTGTAGACCATGCTGATGAGGAAGTTGAAGGTGGAATCCGTGTCCGACATGATGAGGAACAGCGCTGTTTTCTTATCGCCCAGCGTGTCCAGTTGCAGTTCATCGTACATGGTAAGGTCCCGCAACTCTTGGATGTCGAAGGGGGCTAATCTGGCACCACAGGAAATGAGGATGGATTTTGCGGTCTTGCCGGCAGCCAGCTTGTAAAGTTTGTACTGCCGACCGGCAAAGCTGTTGGGCTTCTTTTTTGCCAGTTCCTCAAACAGCAGATCCACCGGATTTTGGTATTCCTCATCGTCCTCCAGCACCTGCATGGTGTTCAGCATTTCCAGCAGGGTGGCGAAATTTTGCTCCTCCACCGGGGCTTCATAATGCAGATAGGCAATCAGGGCAGTCAAAAGCAGTCTTTCGGATTTTTCCCAGAACGGGTCTCCACCGGACCCTTCGCCCTTGGTGTTGGTCATCAAGGTCGTGACCAGTTTCAGAATGTCCTTTTCGCTGTGGACGTCGGGTAAGAGACTGGCATTACTGCCAGCCCCTCCCCTAAGAACCGTACGTGACAGTTTCCCGTCATACGGCTCAAGCCTATCGTAAGGCCTCGTATAAAACGAAACCCGGCTCAAATCAAATAACCTGGTTCATGCAGATTTCGGTGACACCAGGGATGTACCATAATAGCGGGCCATTTCCTGTTGTTTTCGGTGCTAAAATGCGTCTTGAATCCTGTTTCGGATGTAATTCTTTCTCCGCATACAGGGCAGCACCGTTTCTGGTTGTTCCAGATTTTAACGAGTTTTTCCCGTCCTTTGGTACTGTTCAGCATTCTTTCTCCGTCACGTTCCTCATAATATCCCGTCCATTTTTCATCGAATGGGTTAGCTTCGGCGGCGATTTTCCTGAATCGGATGATTTTAGTATTTGCCGCGTATTCCAGCTTGAGGTATTTTTCATCGAAATCTTTACCGCGGAAAGCAGGCTCTGTTGCAAACGTCCACGTTCGGTTATCAATATGGTGCCAGTATTTGTTGGCAATCCATTTCCTACCTTTTCGCTTGTGTCTGCGGCAAGCCCACCTCCATAGGCACTCGAAAATCCTGTGGTCAACCAATCCAAAAATATCCGCAGAAACTACATAGCGATGGTAGTTGACCCAGCCACGAATGACAGGATTTAACTTGCGAATGAGCAAGTCCTGTGTGGCTGTTTTGTTCTCCCTAACGATAGTCCGCACTTTTTTGAGGAAGGATTTTATCGCATTCTTTGACGGCTTAATGAGCAATTTTCCGTTGTATTTCCGAACGTTCTGTCCAAGAAAATCAAAACCGTCGCTGATATGTGTGATTGCCGTTTTTTCCTCGGAGAGTTGCAGGCCGCGTTCCGCCAGAAAGTCCTTGATGAGCGGGATAACCTCGTTACGTAGAGTTTCCGGGCTTTTTCCGGTAACGATAAAGTCGTCGGCATATCGCACGAAGTTAATCTGGTCGTAAACAGTTTTACCTGCCACCGTCCGTCTCATAGGGAATCTTTCTTTTAGAATCCGCTCCAGACCGTCTAAGGTCATGTTCATCAAGACTGGCGATATTGTGCCGCCCTGTGGGGTTCCTTCCTCTGTTGGAAAGAGCTTTTTGGTCTCCACAAAGCCACATTTCAGCCACTTTTCGAGCATTTCCTTGTCCATTGGGATATTTGCCAGCAGCCAGTTATGGCTGATGTGGTCAAAGCAACCCTTAATGTCTCCCTCCAAAATCCATTGAGGGGAACCGGCTCTGCACAAATCGTTGAAGCATTGCCCGATAGCATCGTGTGTGCTTCTTCCAATTCTAAAGCCGTAGGAGTTCGGGTCTGCCAGAGTTTCTGCCAATGGTTCCAATGCAAACTTATATAATGTCTGCATGGCGCGGTCTGTCATCGTTGGAATACTCAGCGGGCGTAATTTTCCGTTTTTCTTCGGGATGTACACCCGTCTGAGAGGTTGGGGCTGATAGCCCCGGCGTTTGAGTTTGTCAATCGCTTCGAATTTGCCTTTTGGCGTTTTCCATAATTCATGGTCTACACCAGCGGTATTTTTGCCTTTATTACTTGTCACACGCTTCACCGCCAATGCCTTGGCATAGAAAGAGTGCGTCAACAGCCATTGCAGAGATTTCACCTTGTTGTAATGACCGCCTTTTTGAGCCTTTACGATACGCATTTGCAGCTTTTTAACATAGGCCTCCGCTTTTTTCCAATCAATGGATTTCCAGCTTTGTGCCTTGTCAGCAGGCGCACACAGTTTTCTGTTCATTTGCGATTCCTCCTCTCAAAAGTTCTGTAAATTCTCTCGTAAAGATAGACCTGCTGGAAGTCAGCCCGCTTTCGCGTGGGATACTGTTTCAATCCCTATCCGTCCTCATTACAAGGTCGGCATTCGCTTTTTCCAGCGTTCCTTACCCGCGTTTCTATCGGCTTTCCTTGCGGTCAGCTTTCCGAATATCGGAGAAAGCGCGGGCTTACCACGTTTCACGTAATCAACCGTGTAGGTTAGGTGCCGCCTATCCGCCGGCAGTCCTGTTTGTCCATGTGTTCCCAGCTTACAGGGGAACATCCGACTGCACACCTTTTGGTTCAGGCTTATCAGCAACTTTAGCCTGGTTCCCACTAACGACGTTTAACAGCGATTTACTTACATTCACCATACTACACAAGCCAAGCTCCCCAGCCGGACGTTGCTTCCAGCTTTTCGCCTCTGCCTCGCGGTTTCGGCTTGACCCTTTCGGGAGGGCTGCCTTTTCTCGCCATGCTGCCTCACGGCCGTTGCCAGCCGCTTCGGTGACGATAGGCTACTGCTAATGGAATAACAGGTTCGGTCAATGCCGAACAGTTTAATTACGCGACCTCGTGTCGCGCATAGGCGAAGGGGTTGTAGTGCATACTCTTGGAAAAGTTAATGGTATTCAGGATTTTTAGCTTGTAGCCGTTCTTCAGAAGTGCGTTCCCGCACTCGACCACGATACTACCTTTCGGATCGGTGACGACATAGGAACTGTGGCACTGAAGCAGATTCGGCTTCAGCCAAAACCGGGTCTTGCCGCTGCCGGAGCCGCCCACCACCAGCACATTTTTGTTCCGGGCATTCTTGGGGTCAGGCGGGCGGTTGGACATCATCAGCCGTTCCGTTTTGGTCAGGATGATGTTGTCGGAAAACTTGGGTGCCATAAACGGTTCAATGTCCTTGGCATTGCCCCACCGGGCAGAGCCGTATTCCATGCCGTGGCGGTACTTTTTGGCGTTTTTGCCACGCAGATAGACCGCCAGCCGTAACCCTGCGCCGCAGCACAGCCCCACCAGCAAATCCAGCGGATGCAGGCTGGGCAGAGGGTTTGCAAACGCCACCGGGATGGTGCCCATCATGGACATGATTTTATCGCCCAGCTCTTTGCCCTCGGCAAGTCTCCATGCTTCACCAAAGTTAGTTGCCACCAGTCCTAGTAAAATATAGGGCAGATACAGTGCCAGCAGCTTTGTCAGCTTTTTCGTGGTCACAGCCCACGCTCCTGTTCCTTGTGCCGGACTTTGCCGGGGAGTTCTGCCGCCGCCTGCACCAGCTCCTGCAATCGTGCCAGAACCGAGGGGCGTTTGTCCTTGTTGAGCAGGGATGCCGAATATTCCTTGAAAGCCGAATGGAAGGCTTCTGTGTCCGGGGCTTTGAAAAAGACCAGATACCGGGGCGGCACTTCGGAGGTGTCCTTGCGGATGGCGTAGTCGATGCCGTACTTTTTGGCATAGCGTTCCAGCCCACGGATGCCGGTCTTGCTGATCTCCACGCTGGACACACCCCGGTTTTGCCGCAGAAGGGTGCGGACGCTCTGCTTGCCTTGGGATGCCTTGGACTGGTACAGCCGAAGCGCTGCTTTTATCGCCCGCAGGACAGTCCGGGCAGACAATTTCGTGGTGGAGATCATCAGGTTGAATGATTTCTGTTCGATTTCTTCCTGCACTGTCATCACCTCCCATGCAGCAGGGTGATTTTAGCGGTCATGCTCTGCCGGGGGCTTGGTGCGGGGTTTTTCCGCCGGAGGTTCATCAGGCACCGGCAGCACCAGCAGACGGTTGCCCAATTTCAAAAAGGCTTCCGGCTGATGAAAAAGCTGCTCGTACTTCTGTGCCAGTTCCGGGGTCAGGGATGCAAAATCCTCCTCGCCCAGACCTACCACCAGAAAAGTCCCGGCAACGGCATCGTACATCTGCCCATTCTCATCCCGAAGGGCGCGGTTCAACGGCAGTCCCATGAGTTTGCCATCATCGTTGTAGACGATGGCAACCGGGTCGGCAAAGGGATAGCTTGCGCCGATGGAACCGCCCACCGCCTGTTGCAAAGCCTTCAGGTCGTTATCGATCTCGACCTGCTGTGGATGCTGTCCCGGTGCAATTTTCAGCACCGACAGGGTGTTTTCATTCTGTTCCATTCACACCTCAGTCGATGCAGATGCAGGTCAGCTTCTGACCATCCGCCATCAGGGTGGTGCTGTGGCTTTCCAGATAGGTCTGAAAGCGATAAATGTCCTCCACGGTCAGGGACACGATGGTACTGTGCCCATCGGTGCGGTAGAAGATGACCGGACCTGTCAGGTACTGCTTGCCTGCCAGCTTGAGGACCTGCGCCGGATTGTAGCTGATAAACAGCGGCGCACCCTTCACGGAAATCAGGGCATCGTCCTCGTCAAAACAGGGCAGAACGGAGGGAGCATCCTCCTCCACGATAATGGTCAGTTCCATGTCCGGGCCGATGGCGGCAAGGTAGACATTCTCGCTTACCATTTCGGTCAGGCAGGATGCCGCCTGTTTCAGCATGGACAGGATGTTCACATCCACCGTGATCTGCGGTGCATGGGGAGCGGAGTGAAAAGGAATCGTGTTATTCATAGGCGTTACCTCCAAATTTTTGCAAACAAAAAAGACCCCATCGGGTCTTACGTTACGGTCAGCGCTCGTTGCGGCGCTGCTGTTTTTTCTGCCACGCATCCAGAAGCTGAATGATCTTCTCCTCCATTTGCTTGGGCGTGTAGCTGCGAGGGAAATACTTTCGTAGAGTCTCGTTTTTGATGGTCACAGTGTCTTTCTCACTCTTTTTCTCCTGTCCCATCACATCAAAGGCTTTTTCGTAGCTGAAATCTCCCTGCTGTGCCATCTTTTTCAGTTGCTGCGCCTGCGATAAGGACGGCGCATTCTGGGTGTCGTTCATTGCTTCTAAAAAATCCCGCTGTTGGCTTTCGTCCAGATAGGACAGCTCCACAGCGGGATTGAAGGAGATTTTCTTTTCGTCTACCATGTCCAGCAGTTCCGGGATAAGGTTGGTCAGGCGGATATAACGTCGAACTGTATCACCGCTTATGCCTTGGTCTTTGGCAACTGCATCATCGCTGCGGAACTTCGCCGCAACTTGCGGCGAAGTTAAATCCGACCTAGCACCTTGATTTTTTATCGCTTCCAGCTTCATTTTGTAGGCAAGAGCCCTCTCACTGGGCAGGATGTGTTCACGCTGAAGATTGCTGTCCACCATCAATATCACAGCAGCATCGTCCGACATCTGCCGCACGATAACCGGCAGCGTGTCCAGCCCGGCAAGTTTAGCAGCATACTGACGGCGGTGCCCGGAGATGATCTCGTAGCCGTCACCGTCCGGGCGGGGGCGGGCGATCAGCGGAGCCAGCACACCGTACTGTGCGATGCTCTCCACCGTCCGGGTCATGGCTTCATCGTCCAGCACCTTGAAAGGGTGGTTGGTGAAGGGGTGCAACGCATCAATGGGAATCTGCTGCACCTGTTCCCGTTGCTCCTCTTGTCGTTTTTCCTCGGTGGAGAACAGGTCATCTAGCCCTTTCAGAGCTAAGTTTCCGCTGTCGATCGGCATCCGCCTGCACCTCCTTTGCAAGAGATTTGTAGGCTTCTGCCACCTTACCCTTGGGGTCGTGCTGGAAAATGCTCTTGCCCACGGCACTGGTTTCAGCCGCACGAACGGAGCGAGGGATGGTCTGTTCAAACACCTTCAGGTGCTTCCCGTATGCCTGCCGGATCAGATTGCTGATCTGTTTTCCGTAGTTGGTGCGGTTGTCGGTCATGGTCAGCAAGATACCCTCGATTTTCAGCTTCGGGTTGATCTGCCGCCGAACCTTCTGCACCGTCTGCAAAAGTTGCTCCAAACCTTTTGCAGACAGGTACTGTGCCTGCACAGGAATCAGGGCAGCGTCTGCCGCCGCCAGTGCGTTAATAGTGAGCATCCCCAGCGAGGGCATACAGTCCAACAGAATAAAATCGTACTCCCGTTTGGCACTGTCCAGCACCTGTTTCAGCATCTTTTCCCGGTTCATGCTGTTTACCAGAGCCACTTCCAGCCCTGCCAGTTCGATGTTGGCAGGGATCAAGTCAACGCCCTCTGCGTGGTGCAGAATGCCCTCGCCGGGCTGGATGGGCTGGTCGTTCATGGCTTTCTGCATCAGGGTGGAAAGGGTGGTAGGCAGTTCATCGGGCTGCTGCCAGCCCATGCTGATGGTCAAGCTGCCCTGTGGGTCGGTGTCCACCAGCAGGACTTTTTTGCCCTCCATTGCCAGCCCAATGCCTAAGTTCTCACAGGTGGTGCTTTTTCCCACACCGCCTTTTTGATTGGTGACTGCGATAATCGTAGCTTTCTTTGCGATAACATCACCCCGCTTTCGGTGAACCGCGCGCAAAGTCGTGGTTCGTCTTGTTCTGATAGTAGAGGTTCATGGTGGTGGGCGCATTGTAGAGCATCGCCAGCAGATACTGCTTCATGTTCCGCACCGGGGCGGTGTTTTCTGCCAGCGAATCCAGCACAAAACGGATGTGGTCGGCGTTCAGCTTTTTCAGCCGACTGCGTACCACCTCGGCAGGCTTGTCATCTCCGGCAATCCGCAACATCTTGCGTTTGGTGGAACAGGTGTCCACAAGCAAGTCCACGATCTGGTAGATGGTGTCCTCCTCGTCCGGGCAGAGCCGGAGCAGAAGGTCTACCTCTAATACCTGATAAAAATAGTCCTCAAGCTGCTCCCGGATGCCCCCGGAATAGATAGGGTCAGGATCGTTCCACTCAGTTTTATTCTTATCAGTCTTATTTGCTTGCGGTTTTGGCTGCTCCAGAATTGCGCTTTCGGCAGCACCAGAATTGCTGTTTGGGCAATTCTGTACTTGCGCTTTTGGCAGTCCAGACGAAAAGTCCTTGACGTAGATCAGGCTGGGTCTGCCCAGACCACGGCGTTTGCGCTCGATGAGGTCGATGTCCTCCAGTTCCCGGAATAGTTTGACCGCCTTGTGTTCGGCGCAACAGAGAGATTCCTGCACTTCCCGGACGGTATAAATGATATACACTCGCCCTTGCTCGTCCAGCCAGCCGTTCTTTGCGGACAGGCTCATGCGGTCCAGCAGAATGCCGTACAGCGTCCGGGCATCGGTGGAGAGCTGCCGGAAGCGGTGGTCTTGGAACAGTGCCTTGGGGATGCGGAAGTAGGAGAACAACTCGCCCGACTGACCATAGAAGTAGTCCAGCGTCATTTGGTGTGTCCTCGGATTTTCAACTGTGAGTGCTTGTTCATGTGGAAAACCTCCTCCCTGATTTCTGCAAAAGAAAAAGCTCACCTTCAATTTTGAAAGTGAGCTATGTAAAAGCAAAACGGTAACAGTAAGTGTCGAGTTTCGTACCCAAAAATTCTTGGGTACGGTTCTGGGTACAAAGAGCCGTTTTAGAGACAAAAAGATACCAAAAGTTACGTCAAAGTACACAAAGACACTTTTATGAAATTATCAGATAGTCACAAGATTCCACAAGAAAAATGGGATTTCAAAATTATCGACGTTCTCATAACCGCTTGGTCGCGGGTTCAAGTCCTGCCTGGCCCATACAAAAAAGCACGAGATTTTGCTCTCGTGCTTTTCTTTTTGCATGAATAGGCGCTTTACTTGTACAATTCTTTGCTCATCTGTTTGCGAATCTCTTTGCGCCGCGTGTCATAGGCCTGCGTGTAGATTGCAAGGGTCGTACTGGGCTGTGCGTGTCCGGCTTCTGCGGCTACTGTCGCCACGCCGATATTAGGGTTCGACAACAAAATGCTGACGAAGGTGTGCCGGAACATATGCTGGTGGATTTTCTCGATTAGGGGTACATATCACAGAGCACATGATACGCTGGCCGTTTTTGTTTGCCCCCATTGCGGCAGATCCTGCTTTCTGCCGCAAATTGCATCAGATCCCGCCGTTTGCTCAATGAGTATTTCCCGCCGTCCCGTTATACTGGGAGGGAAATGGAATTAAACGATGGAGGAACAAACCATGAAATACGGTGTCATCGATGTGGGTGGCGGCCTGCGGGGCATTTACGGCGCTGGCGTGCTGGACCGCTGCCTGGAGGAGGACCTCCGCTTCGATCTCTGCATCGGCGTTTCGGCGGGCAGCGCCAATATGGCGTCCTATCTGGCAGGCCAGCATGGGCGGAACAAGCCCTTTTACGATGAATACTCCTTCCGCAGGGAATACATGAGCGTGCACAACCTCATCCGCAAGCACTCCTATCTCGATCTGGGCTATGTCTACGGCACCCTCAGCAATGCAGACGGCGAGAATCCGCTGGATTACGCGGCGCTTGCCCGCAGCCCGGCAGAGCTCTGCGTGGTGGCCGCTAATGCACAGAACGGCGAGGCGCAGTATTTCACCAAGGCAGACCTCCACCCGGACGACTACCGCATCCTCATGGCGTCCTGCTGCATCCCGGTCATCGACCAGCCCTGCGTCATCGACGGCGTGCCTTATTTTGATGGCGGCTTGGCCGACCCCGTCCCGCTGGAATGGGCCTTTGCCCACGGCTGCGACCGGGTGGCTCTCATCCTGACCAAGCCCATCGGGCAGGTGAGTAGTGATGCCCGGGACAAGCATCTGGCACACCTGCTGCAGTCGCATTACCCCGCTGCAGCCGAGGGGCTGCGCCGCCGGGCATGGCGGTACAACACGGCTGTCCAGCGGGCGCGGGAGCTGGAGCGACAGGGCCTTGTCTGCATCATCGCCCCGGACAGCACCGAGGGAATGTCCACCCTGACCAAGAACCGCGCCTGCCTTGAAAAAATGTACGCCAAAGGCAAACAGGACGCCGAAGCGCTGGTGCGGTGGATGCAAAACGCCAAACAAGATGAATCGGTGGGCACCTAGAGATGAAACCCGTTCACTTCCCTTGACAATATCCGCCCCGGACATTATACATATGATATGTACATACAGACAAAGGAGCCTGGAGCGGTATCGCTCTGGGCTTTTTTGCATTTTGTTGTTCTGCTGCGGACAGATAGAGGGGGTCCGCAGCAGAGGATAGGAAACATCCGTCGGCCCGCCGCAGCGGAAACGTGTCCGCCGGGCAGGGCAAAAATGGAAACGGTTCTGGGTACAAAGAGCCATTTTAGAGACTAAAAGACACCAAAAGTTACGTCAAAGTACACAAAGGCGTTTTTTCAGAATTATGAGATAGTCACAAAATTCCACAAGAAAAATGGGATTTCAAAATTAGCGACGTTCTCATAACCGCTTGGTCCCGGGTTCAAGTCCTGGCTGGCCCATAACAAAAAAGAGCACCCATCGGGGTGCTCTTTTTTGTTGCCAGTCAGGACTTGAACAAGGCGGCGACGCGAAGCGACGCAAGTAAAGCCCCGGTGGGGCTTTACTTAGCCTGCGGGTCCCAGCGCATAGGAATGTCAAAAGGTGTCGGATGCCGTTCTGAGGGCCGCCAAGACTTGAACCCAAAACTTATAAAGTTCTCATTGCGGAATCCCTGCTCCCATGATATGATTAAACCAGCTTGGAGGAGGATATCATGCAGAATACAAATAACGAACTCGTGTCCGTCATTGTTCCGGTATATAAAGTAGAGCCCTATTTGGACCGGTGTGTCGCCAGCATTCTGGCCCAGACATATCCGAACCTTGAGGTGA
>OLSN01002646.1_pt1 | contig 12689 bp, 5 predicted proteins | sample 1672411 | NCBI WGS metagenome assembly OLSN01 (sample SAMEA3136683, study PRJEB25190) | human gut metagenome | biome: human gut; feature: human-associated habitat; material: faeces | place: Austria | collected 2013
CTTCAAAAACTTCTTCCGGCAGTGCAAGGAACCCAGCCGCTTCGGTTTCTACCGTGTCGCGGCGGACCAAGCCGACAAGCTGCTGGAAGTTATCAAGGACTTGCTGAAAGACCCCGAGGGCAACAAGGAGATGCTTGCGCCCCACAAGGTGGACACCTCCGGCTACGAAAAGAAAGTACAGGAGGAGCAGTCCGCCGAAAAGCAGGAACAACCGGAACAGAAACAAGATGACGAACCTAAAAAACAGGAAGAAATGGAACAGAAAAACGAACAGAATCAGGAAAACCCGCAGCAGGCGCAGAGCAACCGGGGCTACCAACCCATCGACGAGAGCAAGATCAACTGGAAGGAGTTGGAGGAGAAATGGGGCGTGAAGCGCGACGACCTTGAAAAGTCGGGCGACCTTGACAGGATGCTCAACTACGGCAAGTCCGACTTGGTGAGGGTGTCGCCCAATTTCGGCGGAGAAGCTTTCGAGCTGGATGCCCGCCTCTCCTTCAAGAAGGACGGCGAGGGCAACGTCAGCCTTGTGCCGCACTTCATCCGCAAGGAGCAGAAACTCGACGAGTACAAGGAACACAAGTTCTCCGACGACGACCGGAAGAACCTGCGCGAAACGGGCAACCTCGGCAGGGTTGTGGACCTCGTGGACAGGGAAACGGGCGAGATCATCCCCTCGTTCGTCAGCATCGACCGCAAGACGAACGAAATCACAGATGTCCCGGCAAACAAGGTGCGCATACCGGAGCGCATCGGCAAGACGGAAATCACCAAGCAGGAGCAGGACATGCTGCGTGCCGGGCTGCCTGTGCGCGACAAACTCATCGAGCGCAAGGACGGCAGGAAGTTCGTCACCACCCTGCAAGTGAACGTGGAGCAGCGCGGCGTGGAGTTCGTGCCGGGAACCGGCAGGTCGCCACGTGCCGCACAAGCACAGGAAGCCAAGAACAACCCCGCACAGGGACAGGCGCAGGGTACGGAAAACACAGCCAACACGAACAAGGAGCAACGCCGCAACACGTGGACGAACGCCGACGGCAGCATCCGCCCCATCAGCAAATGGAGCGGCGTGGACTTCACCGAGCAGCAGAAAGCCGACTACGTGGCTGGCAAAGCCGTGAAACTGGAGAACGTGACCGACAAGCAGGGCTTCCACGCCACGATGTACATCAGGTTCAACCCGGAGAAGGGACGCCCGTACCGCTACGACACCAACCCCGACAACGCGCAGAAGGTCGCGCCTTCCAACGAGAGCCGCACGCAGGTGGCGGTGAACAGCGAGGGCAAGACCAACGAGGCTACCAAGAACCTGAAGGAGCCGTTGCGGAAGGGACAGACCGCCCCGAAGGACACCGCACAGCAACAGCAGCAGGAGAAGCCGCAAAAGAAAAACAATAAGGGCATGAAGATGTAATCCGGTGTCCGCCACTAAATCCGAAGTAACATTTGTAAAATTCAAAACGACAGAAAAATATGAAGACAATCATTGCAGAAAAGCCGTCTGTGGCACGTGAGATCGCCCGTATCGTGGGCGCGACAAAGAGAGAGGAAGGATATTTCGAGGGAGGCGGCTACGCCGTGACATGGGCGTTCGGACACCTCGTGCAGCTTGCCATGCCCGACGGTTACGGCATACGCGGCTTTGTCCGTGACAACCTGCCCGTCATACCCGACACCTTCACGCTCGTCTCCCGTCAGGTAAAGACGGAGAAGGGCTACAAGCCTGACAGCAGCGTGGTGGCGCAGATTAAAACCGTCGCCCGGCTATTCAAGGAAAGCGAACAGATCATCGTGGCGACCGATGCCGGACGCGAGGGTGAGCTTATCTTCCGCTACCTCTACCATTATACCGGATGCACCACCCCGTTCGTCCGCCTCTGGATAAGCTCGCTTACCGACAAGGCTATCCGCGAGGGACTGCGCAACCTCGAAGCGGGCGACAAATACGACAACCTCTATCTTGCCGCCAAAGCACGGAGCGAATCAGACTGGCTCGTGGGCATCAACGGCACGCAGGCACTCTCCATCGCCGCCGGACACGGCACTTACTCCGTCGGGCGGGTGCAGACACCCACGTTGGCGATGGTGTGCGCACGCTATTGGGAGAACCGCCGCTTTACCCCCGAAGCCTTCTGGCAGCTCCATATCGCAACGGACGGCTGCGATGAAGGAACGGTGAAGTTTTCCTCTTCCGAAAAATGGAAAGAGAAAGAGTCCGCGACGGAACTGTATAATAAGGTGAAGTCGGCAGGCACAGCCACCGTCACGAAAGCCGAACGCAAGGAGAAGACGGAGGAAACACCGCTCCTGTACGACCTGACCACGCTCCAGAAGGAAGCCAACGCCAAGCATGGCTTCACGGCGGAACAGACGCTTGAAATCGCGCAGAAGCTCTACGAGAAGAAGCTCATCACCTATCCGCGAACCGGAAGCCGCTACATTCCCGAAGACGTGTTCGCGGAAATCCCCAAGCTGCTTGCCTTCATCGGCAGCCTGCCCGAATGGAAGGGCAAGTTGCAGCCGAAAGCCGTGCCGACACGCCGCAGCCTGGACGGCGGCAAGGTGACAGACCACCATGCCCTGCTCGTCACGGGCGAGAAGCCGCTGTTCCTCTCCAAAGAGGACAGCACCGTCTATCACATGATAGCCGGGCGCATGCTTGAGGCTTTCTCCGAAAAATGCGTCAAGGACACTGCCACCGTCACGGCAGAGTGTGCCGGAGTGGAGTTCGTGGCAAAAGGCAGCATCATCAGGCAAGCCGGATGGCGTGCCGTCTATGGCAAGGAGAATGGAGAAGAGAACAACAGCCAAGAGGAAACCGCCGCCATTCCCTGTTGGCAGGAAGGCGACACGCTGGCACTGAAAGCCGCCTCCATCACGGAGGGAAAGACCAAACCCAAGCCGCTGCATACCGAAGCCACCCTGCTGTCCGCGATGGAAACGGCTGGCAAGGAGATAGAGGACGACGCATTGCGGCAGGCTATGAAGGATTGCGGCATCGGCACGCCCGCCACCCGTGCGTCCATCATCGAAACGCTTTTCAAGCGCGGCTATATGGAACGCTGCAAGAAGTCGCTTGTCCCCACCGAAAAAGGGCTTGCCCTCTACTCGGTCGTGAAGGCGATGCGTATTGCCGATGTCGCCATGACGGGCGAATGGGAAAAGGAATTGGCACGCATCGAGCGTGGGGAACTGCCCGCCGATGACTTCCGCAGGAAGATTGAGGCATATACACGGGAAATTACCTCCGAACTGCTGTCGTGCGACAAGCTGTTCGCCCGCAGGGATTCCGGCTGCAAGTGTCCCAAGTGCGGAGCGGGGACGATGCAGTTTTACGGCAAGGTCGTCCGCTGCGACAACGCGGAGTGCGGTCTGCCCGTGTTCCGCCTGAAAGCAAACCGCACCCTCTCTGATGATGAAATCAAAAACCTGCTCACCGACGGACACACGAAACTGCTCAAAGGATTCAAGAGCAAGCAGGGCAAGAGTTTTGATGCCGTAGTCGCCTTTGACGGGGACTATAACACGGTTTTCGTGTTCCCAGAAAGGAAAAGTAAAGCGACCTCTGCGAAAAGAAGAAAATAAATGTTTAACTTTGCCACTGGTTCAGAGTAATGAATTGTTCTTCGATACCGGATTACACTCATACTTTGGATTTAGTGGTGGCACTCGGAGGGATACCGGGTGCCTTTTTCTTCTCGTTTTCCAACGATTATCCCTATCATCATTATCAATCCACTAAATTCCAAAGAAATGAACAACAAGAAGAAAAACGAGGGTCGGACCGACTTTTCCTATTACGGTCTGTACCTGCTGGACTACCTCACCACGAACAAGTTCGAACAGGCAGCCGATGAAGCCTTCATCCGAGAAAGAACCGACCGTGCCGCCGAAGCGTATGAACGGGCAAGGCTCGAAGGCTATCCTGCCGACGGGGCGCAGGAACTGGCGATGAAGGTGCTGACGGAGGGCCTTCGCTACTCCAAGCACGCCATCCTGCGCGAAGTCGTGGAGAACGAATTTGCGGGTGAAGTACCGGGAGAAAAATGTGAAGCCTTTACCCAGAAGCTGCTGCCGCTTGTCGGAAACGTATTCTCCATCTATGACCTCTCGGACGACAATTTCGCCCTGTCGCCCGAATATGACCTGCTCTACACGGAGCTGACGGGAGCCGTCATCCTCTATATCGAAGAGTATGGCGTTTAACCGCAAACAGAGGCTGCGGGACAACATCGAGGCGATACGGACGGCATTCCTCCTTGACAGGGAACAGCGCACACCCACCGCACGCGAACGGCTCTTGTTAGAGCGTTATTGCGGTTTCGGGGGACTGAAGAGCATACTCAACCCTGCAAGGGAACTGACGGATGCCGTCCACTGGGCGAAGTCCGACCTCGAACTGTTTGCCCCTACCGTGGAACTGCACAGGTTGCTGCGGGAGAACACAAAAGACGAGACGGAGTACAAACGGAATATGGATGCCATGAAGCAGTCCGTGCTGACCGCCTTCTATACCCCGCCGGAGATAACCGGGACCATCGCGGACGTGCTGCATGAACACGGCATCCGTCCCGACCGGGTGCTGGAGCCGTCGGCAGGTGTCGGTGCATTCGTGGACGCCGTGCTGGAGAACAGACCGGACGCGGACATCATGGCTTTTGAGAAAGACCTGATGACGGGCAAGATACTGAAGCACCTGCATCCCGGACAGAAAGTAAGGGTACAGGGCTTCGAGAAGATAGAAAAGCCGTTCATGAACCATTTTGATTTGGCTGTCTCCAATATACCGTTTGGCGATGTGGCGGTGTTCGACCCGGATTTTTCGGGCAGCAAGGATCCTGCAAGGCTCTCGGCGGCACGGACGATACACAATTACTTTTTCCTGAAAAGCCTTGACGCGGTGCGTGAAGGCGGAATCGTGGCGTTCATCACCTCGCAGGGGGTACTGGATGCCCCGACCAACGCGCCCATACGCGAGTATATGATGAACCATGCCAATCTGGTGGGCGTAGCCCGCCTGCCGAACAACCTCTTTACGGATAACGCGGGAACGGAGGTGGGCAGCGACCTGATTATCCTGCAAAAGAACAGCGGAAAGAACGGTGAACTGTATTACAACGAAAAACTCTTCGTGCAGACCGAACAGACCCCTATCGGCACTTCCGTAAATGGGTATGTATGGAGCATCGGCTCGCTTTCACACACGGATTTGATCAGAAGTACCGACCCATACGGGAAACCAGCCTATAAACTCCTGCACCGTGGGGACATCGCACAACTGGCGGAAGACTTGCGGGAGCATCTGAAAATAGAACTGCAACAACTTGACAGGAAACTGTATGAGAAACACAGCCTGCATCCGACAAAGGAGGAAAGCACGGCTGCGGAAGTGCAACCTGCTCCGAAAACAGAAAAGGTATCACCTTCTGTAATAGCCCCCGTTTCTGTAATTGAGCCTGTCAAGGGAGTGGAGAAGCCGCAGGCACAGCCCATAGAGGAAAAGCCGGAGATTGAGCCGCGCCAACCCAATCATTCGTCAGCCGTGCAGCTTACCCTGCTCGACCTTTGGGGTATGCCCATAGAGGAACCGGTAAAAAAGAAAAAGGCAGCGAAAAAGGAAAGCAAGCCGAAGCCTATGCCGTCCACGCCTAAACCGCAAGTCAAAGTTACTCCACCCGTTGAAGCCGCCAAGCCGGTAAACGGTAATAAGGAAGAAAAGCCGGAAAATGCCGAAAAGCCAAACGACCCGGACGACATTTACGCCACTCTGGATTGGGAAACCAATCCTCCCATCAACGGCTTCTATGAGACAATGATGAGCCTGACAGCGGAACGGCGCAAGGCCCTACGGCTTGAGGCAGAACGGCACAGGCAGGAACAACTGAAAAAGATGGGTATCAAAGACACGTTGAACCCTGCTTTTGCGCCTTCTTCGGACAATATGGATAAAAAGCCGGAACAAACGGAAGAAATAAAGCAACCTGAAACACTGGCAGAAGTTGTGCCTACTTCCGAAACGGTTGCCACTTCCCTGTTCCCGGAACTTGAAACGGAAAAGCCGAAGGAGGAAGTCATGGACCTTTCTCCCCGTCCGTTCAACGGCCTGCTGGAGCCACACCACCGTGACGGCTCGATGGTGCTGGATGCTTCACGCAATCTCGGTTACCTGAAAGACCTCACGCCTTACGGTGCGACCTTCCAACCGCTCGACCTCCGTGGCTATCAAAAAGAGAAAGCGATGCTGTATATATCGCTCCGTGACGCTTACGAACGTCTGTATAGCCACGAGACGGAGAACCATACGGAACACAAACCGCAGCGCGGGTATCTCAACACCTACTACGATGAGTTTGTCATGCGTTACGGTAACCTCAACGCCAGACAGAACGTGAAACTGGTGATGATGGATGCCGGAGGGCGCGACATCCTTTCGCTGGAACGTGCGGAGGACGGCAAGTTTGTCAAGGCGGACATCTTCGACCGTCCCGTTTCCTTCTCGGTGGAGAGCCGTGTCAATGCAGGCTCTCCCGAAGAAGCCTTGTCCGCATCGCTCAACAAGTTCGGCACGGTCAATCTCGGCTATATGCGGGAGATAACCGACACCACGGAAGAGGAACTGCTTGGTGCCCTCAAGGGGCGCATCTTCTACAACCCGCTCGTAACCGGTTACGAAATCAAAGACCGCTTCATCGCGGGGAACGTGATAGAGAAGGCGGAACGCATAGAGGGCTGGATGGAGGACAATCCCGAAAGTGAGCGGATGCCGGAGGTGAAACAGGCGTGGGAGGCATTGAAGGAGGCCGAACCGCAGCGCATCGCCTTTGAAGACCTCGACTTCAATTTCGGGGAACGCTGGATTCCCACGGGCGTGTATGCCGCCTACATGAGCCACCTTTTCGACACGGACGTGAAAATAGCCTACTCCGCAAGCATGGACGAGTTTTCCGTGGCGTGCGGCTACCGCACCATGAAGATCACGGACGAGTTTTTAGTAAAGGGCTATTACCGGAACTATGACGGTATGCACCTGTTGAAGCACGCCCTGCACAACACCTGCCCCGACATGATGAAAAGTATCGGCAAGGACGAGAACGGCAACGACATCAAGGTACGCGACAGCGAGGGCATACAGCTCGCCAACGCGAAGATAGACGAAATCCGTAACGGGTTCTCCGAATGGTTGGAAGAACAGTCGCCGCAGTTCAAGGAACGGCTCACGACGATGTATAACCGCAAGTTCAACTGTTTCGTGCGCCCGAAGTATGACGGCTCGCACCAGACTTTTCCCGACCTCAACCTGAAAGGGCTGGCAAGCCGGGGAATCAAGAGCGTTTACCCGTCGCAGAAGGATTGCGTCTGGATGCTGAAACAGAACGGCGGCGGGATCTGCGACCACGAGGTGGGAACCGGCAAGACGCTGATAATGTGCATAGCGGCACATGAGATGAAGCGTCTGAACTTGGCGCACAAGCCGATGATTATCGGGCTGAAAGCGAATGTGGCGGAGATTGCCGCCACCTATCAGGCGGCATATCCCAATGCGAGGATTCTCTACGCTTCTGAAAAGGATTTCTCGACCGCCAACCGCGTGCGTTTTTTCAACAACATCAAAAATAACGATTACGATTGCGTCATCATGTCGCACGACCAGTTCGGCAAGATACCGCAGTCACCGGAGTTGCAGCAGCGCATCCTGCAGGCGGAGCTTGACACGGTGGAGGAAAACCTCGAAGTCTTGCGGCAGCAGGGCAAGAACGTGTCGCGGGCGATGCTGAAAGGGCTGGAGAAGCGCAAGCACAACCTTGTGGCGAAGCTGGAGAAGGTGGAACACGCTATCAAGTCCCGCACGGATGATGTGGTGGACTTCAAGCAGATGGGCATCGACCACATCTTCATTGACGAGAGTCACCAGTTCAAGAACTTGACTTTCAACACCCGTCATGACCGTGTGGCGGGATTGGGAAACTCGGAAGGAAGCCAGAAGGCCCTGAATATGCTCTTTGCCATCCGTACCATACAGGAACGCACGGGCAAGGACTTGGGGGCTACGTTCCTTTCGGGCACGACCATTTCCAACAGTCTGACGGAACTGTACCTGCTCTTCAAATACCTGCGCCCCAACGAACTGGAACGGCAGGACATCCGCTGTTTCGATGCTTGGGCTGCCATCTTCGCCAAAAAGACGACCGATTTTGAGTTCAACGTAACGAACAATATCGTTCAGAAGGAGCGTTTTCGCTATTTCATCAAGGTGCCGGAGCTTGCCGCCTTCTACAACGAGATTACCGACTACCGCACGGCGGAGGATGTAGGTGTGGACAGACCAAACAAGAATGAGAGACTGCACCACATACCGCCCACACCGGAGCAGGAGGACTTCATACAGAAGCTGATGCAGTTTGCCAAAACCGGCGATGCCACTCTGCTTGGCAGGTTACCCCTGTCGGAAACGGAGGAAAAGGCGAAGATGCTCATCGCCACCGACTATGCGAGAAAGATGGCTCTTGATATGCGCATGATAGACCCGAACTACGAGGACCATCCCGACAACAAGGCAAGCCATTGTGCCAAGATGATTGCAGAGTATTACCACAAGTACGAGGCGCACAAGGGTACGCAGTTCGTGTTCTCCGACTTGGGGACATATCAGCCGGGGGAAGGATGGAACGTGTACAGCGAGATAAAACGCAAGTTGGTGGAGGATTACGGCATACCGGCAAGTGAGGTGCGCTTCATTCAGGAGTGTAAGACGGATAAGGCTCGTAAGGCGGTGATAGATGCCATGAACGCCGGGACGGTGCGCGTGCTGTTCGGCTCCACAAGTATGCTCGGAACGGGCGTGAATGCGCAGAAAAGATGCGTCGCCATCCATCACCTTGATACACCGTGGGTGCGACATGAAGTCGCATAGATAATTGTTAGAATGATACTTACGAGTATCAGCTTTAACCCGCTGTTCCGTCAGCGGTAGCCTACCGACCGATGCACCTTAATGCTGTATTAAGCGGTTGGGACAAAGTACACTTTCGTAAGACGAGACAGCACCGTGAGGGAAAGTCAAGTACGGTTAGTATCATACCGTAGAGTGGCGAGGCTGGATAGTATGGTTAGCGTAAGCGAACTGTTAGTAAACTTCGTAATGTCACGAAAGAGTGTAAGATACTGATACACTCTCCCCAAAGGGGAAGCGGTCGGCTAATCCTCTCCATGGTAGGATTACACGGACACAAGCACCGCCGGAGGATGAGACAGAACCTAACCTATCCGTCAGTTATCTATGTGGAACATGGTAAGCCTGTATATCTCCTGTCATACAGATTGATAGGTAAGCAGACAGTAATGAACGCTGAATGGTATGCAGGTATAAGATAACAGAAAAAGCGAATGCCGTTCTGTAATGGAACGGATACGGATTGAGTCGACATCACGAGCTGGTGCAGACAACATCATCCGACACGAAAGTGGGCAGACTTCTGTGACGACATTCGGAAGGCAAGCAAGTCGAGTGTTGTCAAATGGTGATTCTTTACAATTAACTTTTAGAACTTTCAAAAGAAGGAAAGCAAATGAACGAGAACAAAACATCGTGTGCACCTGCTGACAATCAGCAAACGCTTTGGGACAGCATTGACTGGACTAAGGCAGAGCTGTCTGTTAGAAAGCTACAAGCACGTATTGTAAAGGCTCAAAAGGACGGCAAACACAACAAGGTGAAATCCTTGCAGTGGACGCTGACCCACTCTTTTTACGCAAAAGCCTTAGCCGTAAAGAGGGTTACTTCTAACGGAGGGGGTAATACCCCTGGGGTTGACATGGAAACATGGGAGAAACCCGAAACAAAAATGCAAGCAATAAACGACCTCAGACGCAGAGGCTATCAGCCGAAGCCCTTGAGAAGAGTTCACATCAAAAAGAGTAATGGCAAACTGCGCCCATTGGGAATACCTACATTAAAAGACAGAGCCATGCAAGCACTCTACCTCATGGCATTGGAACCAGTAGCTGAGACGACAGCCGATACTCGTTCATACGGATTCCGTAAGGAACGTCGTTGTATGGATGCAGTAACGCAATGTCATAATATCCTTCGAAAAGGCTATTCTCCCGAATGGATTTTGGAAGGGGATATAAAAGGGTGCTTTGACCATATCAGCCATGAATGGTTACTCGTCAACATTCCGATGGATAAGGCGATGCTCCGAAAATGGTTGAAATGTGGCTATATCTTTAATAAACAGATGTTCCCGACAGAGGAGGGTACACCTCAAGGTGGTATAATCTCTCCCACGCTTGCCAATATGACATTAGACGGATTGCAGAAAGTTCTCGCAGAGAGATATAAAAGAAGAACCATAAAAGGGGAACATTATTCTCCAATGGTGAATCTGGTACGTTATGCCGATGACTTTATCATCACTTGTGAGAACAGAGAAACGCTTGAAAACGAAATCAAGCCTTTGGTAGCCGAGTTCATGGCGGAAAGAGGGCTTACCCTGTCTGAAGAAAAGACGGTGATAACCAACATTCGTGACGGGTTCGATTTTCTTGGTTTTAATATCCGCAAATACGGCAATGAAATATTGACCAAGCCGACCAAGAAAGCCGAAAAACGCTTTATGGAGAATATCCGTAAGGTGATAAAAGGCAATAAGGGTTGTAAGCAGGAGTCTTTAATCAGAATGTTGAACGCTAAAATCCGAGGTTGGGGAGCTTATTATCAGCATGGTGCAACGCGTGATTCTTTTCACAGAATTGACCATCAAATATTCCTCTCCCTATGGCAATGGGCTAAACGTCGCCATTCCAAGAAAGGGAAGCGATGGATTAAAGACCGTTATTGGCATAACATCCGAGGTAATAGTTGGACATTTGCTGCCAAGTTCAAGAAGTCAAATGGGAAGGATGACCAGCTAACATTGCTGACGCTCTCGTCTTCATTCCCTTTCCTGCCATATACGCAGATTAAAGGAGATATGAATCCATTTGACACGGATTGTCGTTTATACTTCAACAAGAGAATGAAGTCGAAAATGCTTGTATCACTAAAAGGACGTAAATCTTTGCTTCACCTATGGGAAAAGCAAGGGAGAATATGTCCAATATGTGGAGAGCCGATAGATACGCACAAGGCATGGAATGTACTGCCAACCGTTCAAAAAGGACGAAAGTGCAATATATTGGTTCATGACGAATGTTTCAAAATATCCCTCAAATCCAATGACAACAGAAAGAAGTAGTATGAGCCGGTCTCTATATAAGAATAGAGATTTAGAAAAGCTTGAGCCGTATGAGGGGAAACTCTCACGTACGGTTCTGAGGGGGGAAGAGGGCAGTAATGCCCTTGACCTACCCGATCGACCGTCCGACTTGCAACAGCGTGACGGACGCGGAGTTAGGGCAGGTAATGAGATTGCCAAACATTTCGCCGGGAACAACGTGGATGTAATCATCTACGCGGTGGAGAAGTCACTGGACAGCTACAAGTTCAACCTCCTGCACTGCAAGCAGACTTTCATAAGCCAGCTCAAAAGCGGTGCGATGGGTGCGCGTACCATCGACGAGGGGGCAATGGACGAAAAATCGGGCATGAATTTCTCGGAATACATGGCGTTGCTCTCCGGCAATACCGACCTGTTGGACAAGGCGAAACTGGAAAAGCGGATCGCATCGCTCGAAGGGGAACGCAAGTCGTTCAACAAGGGCAAGCGTGATTCGGAGTTCAAGCTGGAGTCAAAGACCGGCGAGTTGCGCAACAACACGGCTTTCATAGATGCCATGACGGAGGACTGGAACCGCTTCCTGTCGGTGGTGCAGACCGACAAGGAGGGCAACCGCCTTAATATAATAAAGGTGGACGGAGTGGATTCCGCCGATGAGAAGGTCATCGGAAAGCGTTTGCAGGAGATAGCCAAGAATGCCACGACCGGAGGGTTGTACACGCAGGTCGGTGAACTTTACGGTTTTCCGATAAAGGTGGTGAGCGAAAGGATACTCAAAGAGGGATTGGAGTTCACCGACAACCGCTTCGTGGTCGAGGGGAACTACAAGTACACCTACAACAACGGGCATCTGGCGATGGCTGACCCGTTGGCCGCCGCCCGCAACTTCCTCAACGCGATGGAGAGGATACCCTCCATCATCGACCAGTACAAGGCGAAGAACGAGGTGCTGGAGATGGAGATACCGCAGTTACAGGAGATAGCGGGTAAGGTGTGGAAGAAGGAGGACGAGCTGAAGCAGTTGAAGTCCGAACTTGCCGCCCTTGACCGAAAAATTCAGCTGGAGCTTGCGCCACCCACGCCCGAAGTCGCAGAAAAGGAGAATGAAGGGCAACAGCTCAAGCCGGAAGCGGAAGATGTGAGGAACAGGCAGGCGCAATATCCCGAAAATGCACCGCCGCAGATACGCAGTCCGGCGGATAGTATCGTTGCCAACCATGTCATAATCGGGCGTCCGGGACTGTATGCCAAGGAGGAAACCCGGTCCAAAGGATTGAAAATATAACCTAAGGAATTTTATCTGAAGTATTAATAAGGGCTATCCCAAAAGGTCTAAAAGTAAATTTTATCCTTTCTGCAAGTATCTATAGGATGGCAACTGCATTTTTTTCTTTTTGGGCAGCCCTTATTAAAATTTATTCTTATTTTAGGTTATATACATTCATGTCCATTTATGTAAAAAATTCCTGC
>OLSN01002652.1_pt1 | contig 12670 bp, 7 predicted proteins | sample 1672411 | NCBI WGS metagenome assembly OLSN01 (sample SAMEA3136683, study PRJEB25190) | human gut metagenome | biome: human gut; feature: human-associated habitat; material: faeces | place: Austria | collected 2013
ACAGACAGACAGACAGACAGACAGACAGACAGACAGACAGACAGACAGACAGACGAGTATAACGCCCTGATTCGCCTGTGTCAATATGTTTTCGGGTATATTTCTATCGAACTCGGCAGTATCGGTAAAGTATCAATGTGTAAGCGGATTATGAAAGCCGAAACTGCTCCTAATGGAGACGTTCCCTTTTATAAAATCGGAACATTCGGTAAAACGCCTGATGCCTATATCTCGCGTGAAAAGTTCGAGGAGTACCGAAAAGCATATTCGTTCCCGAAAAAGGGAGATGTTTTGATTTCTGCTGCCGGAACAATCGGCAGAACTGTCATTTATGACGGCGAAGATGCCTATTACCAAGATTCCAACATCGTATGGGTTGATAACGATGAAAGCATCGTACTGAACCGCTACTTGTTTTATTGTTATCAGCTTCAGCCGTGGGCGGTATCCGAAGGCGGCACAATTGCAAGGCTCTACAACGACAACATCAGCAAAGCAAAAATCAAAGTACCGTCTATTGCAGAGCAAAAGCGCATCATTGCCATTCTCGACCACTTCTCCACCCTCTGCACCGACCTCACCTCCGGTCTCCCCGCCGAAATTGAAGCAAGACAGAAGCAATACGAATATTACAGGGACAAGCTGCTATCGTTCACCCCGGCAGATTGTCCCGGAAGGAGGTAGCCCGTGAGCTACTTTAATATCGTTTCTCAGAGCGACGAAAGTACCGTTGTCGCCGAATATACGCCGCAATCCCAGCGCTCGGAGGCTTACCAGAGCGAAGCTGACTTGGAAAACGAGTTCATCCGCCTGCTTTGCGAGCTTGGCTATGAGCGCCTTGCCATCCACAAAGAAGCCGACCTCATTGCCAATCTGCGCACGCAGCTTGAAAAGCTGAATGATTACCGCTTTACGGACGGCGAATGGACGCGGTTTTGGAATGAAGTGCTGGCGAATAGCAATTCCGGCATTCTCGAAAAGACCCGCCTGATTCAAGAGGACTATGTGCAGGTGCTTCGCCGGGATAGCGGAGAAAGCAAGAACATCCAGCTCATCGACAAAAAGTGCATTCACCACAACAGCTTGCAGGTCATCCATCAATACGCCATCTCCGCCAAGGAGGGCGCTGCGCATGATAATCGCTATGATGTGACGGTGCTGGTCAATGGTCTGCCGCTGGTTCACATTGAGCTGAAACGCCGCGGTGTGCCCATTCGGGAGGCGTTCAACCAGATTGACCGCTATCAGCGGGATAGCTTCTGGGCCTCCAGCGGGCTGTATGAGTTCGTGCAGATTTTCGTCATCTCCAATGGCACGAACACGAAATATTACTCCAACACCACCCGCTTCAACCACATTAAGGACGCGAAGGCGCAGAAAGTCAAGCAGTCAAAAACCAGCAACAGCTTTGAGTTTACGTCCTTCTGGGCGGATGCGAATAACCGCGTTCTCCCCGACCTTGTGGACTTTACCAAGACCTTTTTCTGCAAGCACACCATTCTGAACATCCTCACCCGTTACTGCGTGTTCACAGCAGAAAACATGCTGCTGGTCATGCGCCCCTACCAGATTGTCGCCACCGAGCGCATTTTGAACCGCATCGAAATCGCTAACAACTACAAGAAGTACGGCACCATCGCGGGCGGCGGATATATCTGGCACACCACCGGCAGCGGCAAGACGCTGACATCCTTCAAAACGGCGCAGTTGGCCTCCAAGCTGGACTACATCGACAAGGTGCTGTTCGTCGTTGACCGCAAGGATTTGGACTACCAGACGATGAAGGAGTACGACCGCTTTGAGAAGGGCGCGGCGAACAGCAATACCTCCACGGCAGTCTTGAAGCGCCAGCTTGAAGATGATAACGCCAAAATCATCATTACCACCATTCAGAAGCTCGCTACATTCATCAAAAAGAATGCCGGACATGCAGTGTTTAACAAGCGGTTCGTCATTATCTTCGACGAGTGCCATCGCAGTCAATTCGGCGACATGCACCAAGCCATCACCAAGTACTTCAAGCGGTATCATCTGTTCGGCTTTACCGGCACGCCCATCTTCGCGGTCAATGCCGGCGTGAGCAAGAATCCCACGCTTCGCACAACAGCGCAGGCGTTCGGCGACCAGCTTCACGCCTACACCATCGTTGACGCTATCCGTGACAAGAATGTGCTGCCCTTCCGCGTGGAATATCACAAGACGATGGATATGGGTGAGAACATTGACGACAAGGAAGTCTGGGACATCAATCGCGAAAAGGCTTTTCTTGCGCCGGAACGCATTCGCCTGATTACGGAATATATTCTGACGCACTTCGACCAGAAAACGTATCGCGGCGACAAGACTTACACGTTTAGCGTCCTGCAAAACATTGCCGAGGTTGCTTCCGCGAATGGACGGCAGCAAATCGAGGAAATCAAGCAAAAGCAGCGTGTAAGCGGATTCAACTCCATTTTCGCCGTGTCTAGTGTGGATGCCGCCAAGCTATATTACGCCGAGTTTCAGCGGCAAATGGCAGAAAGTCCGCAGCGTCGGCTCAAAGTAGCCGTCATTTACAGCTATGGCGCAAACGAGGAAGAAACAGACGGCATTCTTGACGAGGAGAATCCGGAGGATACCTCTGCGCTGGATCAAAGTTCCCGTGACTTTCTGGATGCTGCCATCCGCGACTATAACGAGATGTTCCACACCAATTATTCCACGGACGGCGATAAGTTCCAGAATTACTACAAGGATGTTTCCCTGCGGATGAAGAATCGGGAGCTTGACCTGCTGATTGTGGTCAACATGTTCCTGACCGGCTTTGATGCGACGACGCTGAATACCCTGTGGGTGGACAAGAATCTGAAAATGCACGGGCTGATTCAGGCTTATTCCCGCACAAACCGCATTCTCAATTCCATCAAGGTATGCGGCAATATCGTATGCTTCCGCAATCTGCAAAAGCGCACCGACGATGCTCTTTCCCTTTTCGGCGATAAGAAAGCGGGCGGCATTGCCCTGCTGCGCGGCTATAAGGATTACTATTTCGGCTATACAGACACCGAAGGAATGTACCATCCGGGCTATCGGGACATAATTGAGGAACTGACAACCAAGTTTCCGCTATCTGAAGATCATATTACCGGAGAGCAACGCCAGAAAGACTTTATTGTGCTGTTTGGCGCAATCCTGCGGATGCGGAATCTGCTGGTTTCTTTTGATGACTTTGCCGGAAATGAGATTCTGAGTGAGCGTGACTTCCAAGACTATCTCGGCCGCTATCAAGACCTGCGGGATGAATGGAAAAATCACAGGACCAGCGAAGATAAAGAGGACATCACCAACGACATCATTTTTGAAATCGAACTCATCAAGCAGATTGAAATCAACATTGACTACATTCTGATTCTCGTTCAAAAGTACCACGATTCCCACTGCGATGATAAGGAAGTTCTCATTACGATACAGAAGGCCGTAGATGCCAGCCCGGAACTGCGCAGCAAAAAGGCGCTGATTGAGACCTTCATTGCAGGCATCAACGATACGTCGGATGTGCTGCTGGAATGGCGTACCTTAGTGGCGAAGGAAAAAGAGAAACAGCTTGTTGCCCTCATCAAGGAAGAAAATCTGAAAGATGCGGAAACTCGCCACTTTATAGACCATGCCTTCCACGATGGCGTTGTTAAAACAACAGGCACAGACATTGATAACCTGATGCCGCCGATTTCTCGCTTTGGCGGCGGAAACCGTGCCGCGAAGAAGCAGGAGATTATTGAAAAATTAAAATTGTTCTTTGATCGGTTCTTCGGCATCTGATACAGAAAAGGGAGTGAACGCATGTTTGCAGACGTCCACTCCCTTTTTTATTGCCTTCGGAATACAGCTCTGTTTACTTTATCATCCCGAAGAACTTCAGCGCCTCCACAATCGCTTTTGCCTTTTCTTCCGGACACCCCGGCTGTTTTGCATCCTCTGTCTTTGCCTTATTGTAGCATTCTCGCTCAATGATGCCATACTTGCGCTTGACCTGCGCGATGTTCAGCGTGGACACTTTAAAGCCGAAGTGTTCCTGCACATAAGCCTTAATTTTCTCATAGGTCGCGCTGTTCTCAGCTTCCGCCTTGGTCACGTCCAGCTCGCTCATGTCCACATGAATGTCGATATGTTTTGCCTCTTCTAGTTTAGACAACACCATCACATTCTCCACATGCTCCGTCCCCGGAAACATATCCACCGGCGTTGCCCATTCCGCCCGATATCCGCCGTCCACCAGCACGCGCAAGTCCCTTGCGAGGGTCTCCGGGTTGCAGGAAACGTACACAACCCGCTTTGGTTTCAGCATCAGCAGACTTTGCAGGAACTTCTGGTCGCTGCCGGCGCGGGGCGGATCCATCATCACCACGTCGGGCGCGTTTCCCTCCTTGGCGAGCTTCTGCATGAAGCGCCCCGCGTCGTCGCAGAGGAAACGCGCGTTCTCCACGCCGTTGCGGCGGGCGTTCTCCTTCGCATCGCGGATGGCGTCGGCATTCAGCTCCACGCCGATGAGCTGCTTGCAGCCATCCGACGCGCACAAGCCAATCGTACCCGTACCACAGTATGCGTCCAGCAGGGTTTCTGCGCCTGTCAGCTGCGCCGCGTCAATCGCCGTGCGGTAGAGGAGTTCGCATTGCTTCGCGTTCACCTGATAAAAGCTCTGCGGGCTGATGCGGAAGCGCTTGCCGCACAGTTCATCCTCCATGTACCCCTCGCCATAGAGGGTAATTTCCTTCGTGCCCAGCACCATGCTGGTTTCGCGCTGATTGCAGTTCAGCACGACGGTCGTGATTTCCGGGTGGCGCTGAATCAGTTCCTGCACAAATGCCTTTTTGCCCGGAAATTCAAGGCTCGTTGCCACCAGCACGACCATAATCTGCCCCGTCACATGCCCCGTGCGGATGAGGATATGGCGTAGGAAGCCGCGGTGCGTGTACTCGTTGTAGATGCGCAGCTTGTAGGCAGGCAGCATGGCGACGATGGTCTGGATGATGCGGTCAGCGCGGCGATCCTCAATCAGGCAGTGCCGCACGGGCACGACGCGGTGCGTCCCCATGGCGTACACGCCGCTGATGGGCTTGCCCGCCTTGTCCACAGCCAGCACGGCATGAACCTTGTTGCGGTAGTGGAACGGGTCGTCCATGCCCAGGATCGGGCGGACTTCGCAGATTCCGTCCAGCAGTTCCGCCATGCGCTGCTGCTTCCATTGCAGCTGCTCTGCGTAGGACAGGTGAGTCAGCTGGCATCCGCCGCATTTCGCCGCGACGGGACAGTTCCAGCGGATTTCGCGCGCCGGACGCTGCGCTTTCGCCTGCTCCTTCGGCGGATTCGGACGCGTTTCCTGCATTCGGCGGGTGGTCAGGTGCTTCGGTCGGCGGAAATTGCTCATCGTGTATGTACTCCTTCATTCTCTGTGGGTCCGCTCCATTATAGCACGTCTCTCCCCGCCGCTTCAAGTCTTGTTTTTCCATCTTTTCATTTTCGCGCGACTATGCTACAATAGAAGAAACTATTTTCCGTGAGGCGATTTCGATGCTATTTTCTTCCTCCCCCATCCGTCGTCGGACGTTCTCCTGTATGCGCGGTGATTTGACCATCCGCGGCACAGAGTACCGTCCGAATGGCGAAAAACTCCCGATTGCCATTGTCTGCCACGGCTTTATGGCAAATCAGCAGACCGTCCGGCAGTACGCGCGAGTGCTGGCGAAAACTGGTTATTGTGCGTACTGTTTCGACTTCTGCGGCGGCAGCGTTCCACTCACTGGCAAAAGTGACGGCGCGACGACGGACATGTCGGTGCTGACCGAGGTGCAGGATTTGGAAGCCGTCATTCGCTATGCGCAGTCGCTTCCCTATACCAGCGATACGCTGCTGCTGATGGGCTGTTCGCAGGGCGGGATGGTGTCCGCGCTGACCGCTGCGAAGCATCCGGATGCAGTGGACAGGCTCGTGCTGTTCTACCCGGCCTTCTGCATCCCCGACGACGCGCGCGCGGGGCACATGATGTTTGCGCACTTCGACCCTCAAAATCTGCCGGAGAAGATTCACTGCGGGCCAATGCTGCTGGGGCGCTGCTATCCCGAAGCCGTCATGCACATGGACGTTTTCCGCGAAATCACGCCGTACACCGGGCGGGTGCTGCTTGTCCACGGCACGGCGGACGGCATCGTCAAGCCGAATTATGCGAAAAAGGCGGCGGAAGCGTATGCAAACGCAGAACTGCACTTGATTGATGGCGGGGCACATGGGTTTAACCGCCGCCATGACGCGGAGGCGATTCGCTATTTGACCGCATTTGCCGCTTTGTGAGGGGGATTTTATGACCACCGTCGAAATCTGGGGCGCACGCGCCGGGCAGACGCAGTCCCGCCTGTTTGAAGAAATCCGCCAATGCCGTGAAGCTGGTCAGCGTGTCCTGCTGCTTGTACCGGAGCAGTACACCCTGCAAGCCGAGCGGGAACTGTTGGAGCAGCTGAATTTGCCGGGGCTGCTGGATTTGGATGTACTGTCGCCGCGCAGGCTGGGGCGGCGTATCCGAGAAAGTGCGGGGCATTCACCCAAAGCCGCGCTGGACGAAAGCGGGCGGCGGATGGCACTGGCGCAGGCGCTTTCCCTGAAGCAGGAGGAGCTGCACTATTATCGCCGCGTCGCGCTGTCACCCGGGCTGCCGGAGAAGCTGTCCACGCTGCTGATGGACTTCCAGCGCACGGGGCTGTCAAGCGAAGAATTTGCCGCCTATGCGGAGGAGCTGCCATCCGGCGCACTGAAGGCAAAGGCGCATGATTTGCTGCTGCTTTGGCAGACGTATGACGCGCTGATTGCCGAGCGCTTTCAGGATGAGCCGACGCAGCAGTTTGAGCTGGTGGAACGGCTGCCGGAAAGCGGGCTGATGCGCGATGCCGCCGTGTTTGTCTACCAGTTTGACATGCTGCCAACGCCGCTGTGCGTCCTGTTGGCGACTGCCGCGCCAGAGTGTACCCGCATGGTCGTTGCGTTCACGATGGACAAGGACACTGCAAGCGACGGGCACGTTTTCGCCTCCCAGCGCAGGAGTGCGGCGGAGCTGACCGGATGGCTGCGTCAGCGCGGCATTCCCGTGCAGTGGAAGTGGCTGCCAAGCGAACCCGATGGGCGCGACGAAGCCCTCCGCCACCTCGAAGCGCACCTGTTCGCCCGCGACGGCGCGGTGTACCCCGGCGACGCGTCCGCCCTGACGCTCCATGCCGCCGCAAACCCGTATGCCGAAGCCGCTTTCGCCGCGCAGGCGCTGCAAAGCTGGCACGAGCGCGGCATTCCGTGGCAGTATATGGCGGTCGCGCTGGCGGATGCGCAGAGTATGGCCGGCATCCTCGCCGTCACGCTACAAAGCGCGGGGATTCCCTGCTATCAGGCGCGGAAGGACAGCGCAGCGCGGCACGGACTCAGCCGGATGCTCGTCGGCGCACTGCGTTGCATCTCCGGCGGATTTCTCCGCGCGGATGTGCTGCAAGTGGCAAAAAGCGGCTTTTCTTCCCTGACCCGCGACGAAGCCGATTCGCTGGAGAACTACGCCATCACGCACGGCATCAACCGCGGCAAGTGGCTGCGTCCGTTCCCTTATGGCGACGACGCTGCGGATATGGACGAACTGCGCGTCCGGCTGATTTCGCCCGTGGAGGCTCTTCGGGATGCGCTCCGCCGCGCAAAAACAGCGGGGGATTCCGTCGAGGCAATTTTCCGCTTCTTGGAGGATACCAATGCGTATGACCGCCTGATGGCGCGCGAGGAAGCGCTGCTTTCGCGCGGGATGGCGGCGGAAGCAACGCAGAATCGGCAGGTATGGACAATCCTGATGACGCTGCTTGATCAGCTGTATGCGCTGCTGAGCACGCAAAAGGCAAATCAGCGGGATTTGGCACGATTCGTGGAATCAGGTTTGACAGGCGCGTCGATTTCGTCCCTGCCGCCGCAGCCGGACACGGTGATGATTGGCGAAGCGGGGCATTTGATGACCGGGCGGATTGATGCGCTGCTCGTCATGGGAATGCAGGACGGTGCGCTGGGCAGTACAGCGGATTCGCTCCTGTCCGAGACGGAGCGGCGCACGCTGTGCGACTTGGCGCAGCGCGCGATTGGCCTGACGCAGCAGGAGACGTGCGCCCTGCGGCAGTCGGACTTCTACCGTACACTATCCCTCCCCCGGCGCTTTCTGACCGTCACCTGTTCGCAGGGCGGGCAGGACGGCACGGCGTTTCGTCCGGCGGGGCTGCTGGAGGACATGACGCAGCTGTTCCCACATATGGTGGTATCCGGCGGCGTGCTGGCAAACGACGTCGCACCGCTCTCCCCCGCCATGGCGCTGGATGCACTGCCGCACCACCTGCGGCAAGCTGTCGACACCGATACGCCGCTTCCGGAGCAATGGGCGAACGTCCTACGCTGGCTGTATTTCGACCCGGAGTGGCACAGCCGCTGTCAGGCAGTGCTGGATGCGCTGAACCGCCACGGCACGGCAATTTTCCTCTCCCGCGACCACACGCGGCGGCTCTTCACGCAGGACAAGGTGTCCATCAGCCGCTTGGAGGGCTTCGCGCAGTGCCCGTATCGGCACTTTGTGAACTACGGCTTGAAGCCCGTCATCCGCCGCGAGTACGAGTTCGACCCGGCGGATGTGGGCGATTTCTACCATGCCGCGATGGAGGGGTACGCCGCCCTTGCGCTGAAGGAGCCGGATTTTCCGGATTTGCCGGACGAAAAAATCCACGCGCTGATGGATACGGTGCTGCTGCCGCTGACGACCGCGTGGGCAGATGGTCCGCTGAATGAAACGCCCTCCCTGCGCCTGCAGGGCGAGAAGTACCGCCGAACGGTGCACCGCGCCGCGTGGATGTTCACGCATCACGCACAGCACAGCCGCTTCCGCACCGTCGGCGAGGAAGTTGTGTTTGGCGAGGAGGACGGGCTGCCCCCGGTGGTGCTGACGCTGCATGATGGACGGAAAATCGCTCTGCGCGGCAAAATCGACCGCATCGACCGCTGGGAGGGCGACGAGGGCGTGTATCTGCTCGTATCCGACTACAAGAGCAGCCACCGCGACATTGACCCGACGCGCCTATGGTACGGGCTTCAATTGCAGCTGCTGCTGTATCTGCAAGCCGCGTGCGAGGGGCTGGACGGCAATCCGGCGGGCGCATTCTACTTCACGATTCAAGACCCGATGGTAGATACGGCGGATGTAAAGGAATCCGCGGAAAAGGCGATTGCGAAAAAGCTGCACCTGAAAGGCATTGTGCTGGCGGATGTGGACGTGGTGGAAGCGCTGGATTCCAATCCGGGATATTCGTTCACGAAAATCTTTAATGCGGATAGCAGCGTCGCTTCCTCGTCTGATGGCTACACGTCGGAGGAAATGGCAGCACTGCTTGCCCACGCCAAGCAGATGGCGGCGGAGCTGGCCGACCGCATCCGCAGCGGCGAAATCACCCCGTCCCCCGCCGTCATCAGAGACTGGAACGCCTGCCAGTGGTGCGACTGCGCCGGAGTCTGCAAGCTCGACACGTCCATCCCCGGTCATGAAAAACGTGAACTTCCGCCGCTGAAGAAGCAGGATTTATTGACCCTCATGGCGAATGATACAGATGCACCCGGCAACGAGGAGGACACGTCACCGTAAAAGCGGTGAATTTTTCTCCCGAATACAAAGGAATTTCATCAGAGGCATTGCATCCGGGCGCAAAATGGTTTATAATAGAGATACGAAACTCTCACTCACAAGGAGGCGTTTACCCATGATTCAGATTATCGCAGGCAAGAAGGGCTCCGGCAAGACCAAGCGGCTGATTGACATGACCAACAACGCGGTCAAGACCAGCTCCGGCAACGTCGTTTTCCTCGACAAGAACGACAGCTATATGTACGAAGTGGACCGTGCGGTTCGTTTCGTCAACGTCGAAGAGTACAGCGTTTCCAGCGCGGAAATGTTCCTCGGCTTCCTCGGCGGCATGCTCGCCAGCAACTACGACGTCAAGACCGTCTTCATCGACGCGTTCCTCAAGCTGATCAAGATTGACCTCGCCGACGCAAAGTGGTTCTTCGACAGCCTCGAAAAGTACGCGCAGAAGCATGATGTGACGTTCGTGCTGTCCGTCAGCGCCGATCCCGAAGCGCTGCCCGACTTCTGCAAGGGCTACATCATCTAATTGAAACAGCCCACGAGGGCGGCGGAGCATGTAAGCCGCCGCCCTTTTGATATTTCGCGCGAAGGGGGCAAGGGGGGCGAGTGCAGGCTTCTCCTGTTTTCATTGTCCCTTGTCGTTCCCGCAGGAGCGAACCCCCTGCAACATTATCACCTATTATAATAGGTAAGGAACCCAGCAACCGCAAGCAGAAACTCGGCAAGAACCCTTTCTTGCCCTCAACCCAGCAGGCATCGCCCTGCGGATAGGAGCGTGATTTCCATGTCATTCATTTCCACCCGCGGCGGCGCCTGCGTCACGGCGTCCCAAGCCATCCTGCGCGGTCTTGCGCCCGATGGCGGTCTGTATGTCCCGGCGGTGTTCCCGCAGATGACGCTGGCGGACATTGCCGCGCTGACCAAGCTCGACTACCGCGCCCGCGCGCTGACCATCCTCCGTGGCTATCTTGATGATTTCAATGCGCAGGAACTGGCAGACGCAATTGCCAGCGCCTACGAAGCCGCCAAGTTCGATGACGCCGCGATTGCGCCCACGAAGAAACTCGACAGCAATACCCATGTGCTGGAACTCTTCCATGGGCCGACGCTCGCGTTTAAGGATATGGCGCTGCAGCTGCTGCCGCACCTGACGACGCTCTCCGCCAAGAAGAACGGTGAAAACCGCGAAGTAGCGATTCTCGTCGCAACCAGCGGCGACACGGGCAAGGCGGCACTCGAAGGCTTCAAGGACGTGCCGGGAACATCCTGCACCGTCTTTTACCCGACCGACGGCGTCAGCGACGTGCAGAAGCTGCAAATGACCACCACCGGCGGCGAAAACACGCACGTCATCGCCCTGAACGGCAATTTCGACGATGCGCAGTCCGGCGTGAAGGCGCTGTTCTCCTCCGCGGATTTCCATCAGCAGGTGAACGCACGCGGCAAGGTGCTTTCCTCCGCCAACTCGATTAACTTCGGCCGCCTCGTGCCGCAGATTGTCTATTATTTCTCCGCCTATGCCGATTTGCTGAACGCGGGCGCGATTGCGCTGGGCGACGAGGTGAATTTCGTCGTGCCGACGGGCAATTTCGGCAATATCCTCGCGGGCTACTACGCACGGAGCATGGGTCTGCCGGTCAAGAAGCTCATCTGCGCCTCCAACCGCAACAACGTGCTGACGGATTTCTTCCTTGGCGGCGTTTACGACACGCGCCGGCAGTTCTTCAAGACGACCTCCCCCTCGATGGATATCCTGATTTCCTCGAATTTGGAGCGTCTGCTGTTTGAATGCGCCGACCGCGACGGCGCGCTGATTGCCCGCTGGATGCAGCAGCTGCGCACGAGCCAGTCCTACGCCGTTGGTCAGCAGCGGCAGGAGTGGCTGCTGAGCGTCTTTGCCGCCGGGTACGCTGATGACCGCGACTGCGCGGAGGAAATCGCCCGCGTGTTCGAGCAGCATCACTACCTGATGGACACGCACACCGCCGTCGCAAGCCGCGTTCTGCGCCAGTACCGCGAGACGTCGGGCGATTTGACCCCGACGGTCATCGTGTCCACCGCCAGCCCCTACAAGTTCGCCGCCGATGTGCTGACTGCCGTCGCCGGAAAGAACGCCGTCGCCGGACTGGATGCGTTTGCCTGCTCGGATGAATTGGAAGCGCGTTCGGGGATGCCCGTGCCGCAGCAGGTGAAGGCACTGCGTTCCCTGCCGATTCGCCACACGGCGCACTGCGAGAAGGGCGGCATGGCGCAGGCGGTGCTGGACGCTTTCGGCGGAAAGTAAATCCCCAGTGGAAAATTGGAAGGAACTAATATGAACAACACGGACATGCTTTTTGTCCAGAAGAAGCTCAATGATTTGGTCGGCTGCACCCTCATCAACCTCTCCCGCACGGCGGATTTGCTTTGCCTGTCGTTTGCGCCGCGCGCGCTGACGACCGAGGTGCAGGAGGAACAATCCCTGCACTTGCAATGCTACTATCGTCTGGTGCAGGATGGGCGGGTTTCCTTGGCGCGGAGTGACTATTTCCAGCCGTCGGAAGCCATGTGGGATTTGTGGCGCAAGCAGGGGTTGGAGGAGGATGTCATTCCGGATGACTACCGCTGTGACGAGTTGGGCGCGAACCGGCTTGATGACCGCATTGTGGAGCTGAACGACGTGCTGACAGGCATTGAAAACCGCTTCATCGTCCGCACGGTGATGGTGGATTCTATCGGGGATGTGACGCTGTGCTTTGACAACGGCGCGGTGTGGAGCATTCTGGTAGACACCTCCGGGGGCGAGGAATGCTGGCGGTATCTGCCCGCGAACGAAGAACAGCCGCAGCTGGTGCTGTACTCGGATGGCATTGAGTGCGAGTGAAGGGGCGTTTCTGAGCGCAAAACGCTGGAATGCGCGATTTCACACGGCGTAGGCGCTTTCTTTCCTCTTGCTTGATTTTTGTTGTTGCGTTCATCGCCTCTGCGGAGGCGACTATGTTACTTTCTGGCGCGCCAGAAAGT
>OLSN01002653.1_pt1 | contig 12670 bp, 14 predicted proteins | sample 1672411 | NCBI WGS metagenome assembly OLSN01 (sample SAMEA3136683, study PRJEB25190) | human gut metagenome | biome: human gut; feature: human-associated habitat; material: faeces | place: Austria | collected 2013
AAGTTGTTAGTTAAACCAAGAGGATGTCGAAAGAAACGGCATCCTCTTTTACATTTCGCACCATATAAATAACCACTCACACCATATTCGTTTATTCTTTAAAGAAATATGATAGCGTAAATTATGAATAGGGAAAAGAAAGCAAAAGAGAGGAGGCAGATAAGTTGTTACAAAAAATAAAATATCTTTCATTTTTTATAAAAGAGGATATGATGGAGCCATTAAGATATCTGATTGTCGCATGCAGTATCGGAATGGTATTTTTGATGCTGTTAAAGATGTTTGACATGATCTTTCCACAAGGGAAACATTTTCATAGAAAGAAATATGTCTGGACACTGATCCTGATCTATGCGATCGTATTTATTAATGTAGGATTTTTCTCAAGAGAACCAGGAACAAGAACGGATGTAAGTTTAAAATTATTTGAAACATGGGGGAATTCAATGATCGCTCATGCGTATTTTGTGGAAAATATCATCATGTTTATCCCATATGGTATATTACTTCCAATTGCATTTAAGAGGATTCGAAAAATCTGGATGTGTGTAGGAAGTGCATGCATGATCAGTTGTATGCTTGAAGTAATGCAGCATATGACTGGCAGAGGATATGCACAGATCGATGATGTGATGACGAATACCATAGGAGCCGCAGTTGGATATGTGGTGTGGAAGATTTTTGACAAATTGCGTCTGGTTTTTTTTAAGAAACCATGATATACTAACTAAGTTACTGAGGCGTTTTCCGAGACTGCTGAAAAGCTTATTACAACATGAAGGAAGACAAGTAGTCGGTTTTTCAGTTGTTTCGGCGCCTTAAGACAAAAGAATATAAAGGAGACGAACTATGACAAAACAGTTTAGCATGGAACTTGCAGGACGTACACTGATGGTTGAAGTCGGACGTGTTGCAGCACAGGCAAATGGTGCAGCATTTATGCACTACGGTGATACTGTTGTATTATCTACAGCAACAGCATCTGAAAAGCCAAGAGATGGAATTGATTTTTTCCCATTAAGTGTAGAATATGAAGAGAAATTATACGCAGTAGGTAAGATCCCAGGTGGATACTTAAAGAGAGAAGGAAAACCTTCTGAGAATGCAATTCTTACAGACCGTGTGATCGACCGCCCAATGAGACCACTGTTTCCAAAAGACTACAGAAATGACGTTGCATTAAACAACTTAGTTATGTCTGTAGATCCAGATTGCAGCCCAGAACTTACAGCAATGCTTGGTTCTGCGATCGCAACAGCAATTTCAGATATCCCATTTGACGGGCCTACAGCATCTACAATGGTAGGACTGATCGATGGAGAATTCGTGATCAACCCAACTTCTGCACAGAAAGAAGTTTCTGATCTTGCATTAACAGTTGCATCTACAAGAGAGAAAGTTATCATGATCGAAGCTGGTGCGAATGAAGTGCCTGAAGATGTGATGTTAGAAGCAATCTTCAAAGCTCACGAAGTAAACCAGGAGATCATCAAATTCATCGACACAATTGTTGCTGAATGTGGAAAAGAAAAACATGATTACGAACATCATATCGTAGATCCAGAGATGTATGATGATATGGTAGCTTTCATTACACCAGAAGCAATGGAAGAAGCTGTATTTACAGATGATAAACAGACAAGAGAAGCAAATATTCGTGCAATCGAAGAGAAATTAGAAGAAAGATATGCTGAGAATGAAGAATGGTTAGCACAGATCGGTGAAGCTGTTTATGCATTCCAGAAGAAGACTGTCCGTAAGATGATCTTAAAAGATCACAAACGTCCAGATGGTCGTGATATCAAACAGATCCGTCCACTTCACGCAGAAGTTGACTGCCTGCCAAGAGTTCACGGATCTGCATTATTCCAGAGAGGACAGACTCAGGTTATGACAGTGACAACACTTGGATCATTATCTGAAGCACAGCGTCTTGATGGAATCGATGTAACAGAAACAACAAAACGTTATATGCATCACTATAACTTCCCTTCTTACTCTGTAGGAGAAACAAGACCAAGCAGAGGACCAGGACGTCGTGAGATCGGACATGGTGCATTAGCAGAGCGTGCGTTAGTTCCAGTATTACCAAGTGAAGAAGAATTCCCATATGCGATCCGTACAGTATCTGAGATCATGGAATCTAATGGATCTACATCTCAGGGAAGTATCTGTGCATCATCTCTGTCATTAATGTCAGCAGGTGTTCCGATCAAAGCTCCAGTAGCAGGTATTTCTGTAGGACTTGTCACAGGAGAAGGAGATGACGATTACATCATCTTAACAGATATTCAGGGATTAGAAGACTTCTTCGGAGATATGGACTTTAAAGTAGCTGGTACAGACAAAGGTATCACAGCGATCCAGATGGATATTAAGATCCACGGACTGACAAGACCGATCATCGAAGAAGCAATTGCACGTACAAGAAAAGCAAGAGTTTACATTCTGGATGAAGTTATGGCTAAGACAATCGCTGAGCCAAGAGCACAGGTTGGCAAGTATGCACCGAAGATCATTCAGATGAATATTGATCCGGCTAAGATCGGTGAAGTTGTAGGTCAGAGAGGAAAGACCATCAACGCAATCATCGAAAAGACAGGCGTTAAGATTGATATCACAGATGAAGGAAGCGTATCTATCTGTGGCGTAGATGCAGACAGCATGGAACAGGCAAGAAAGATGATCGCTACCATCGTAACAGACTTCGAGGCAGGAATGGTTCTTGAAGGTGATGTTGTAAGCATCAAAGAATTCGGCGCATTCATCGAATTCGCACCGGGCAAAGAAGGAATGGTACACATTTCCAAAATCGCTAAGCAGAGAATCGACCATGTAGAAGATGTTCTTTCTATCGGAGATCACGTCAAAGTGGTTTGCCTTGGAAAAGACAAGATGGGACGTTTGAGCTTCAGCATCAAAGATGTTGCAGAATAAAGTTTTATAAAATCAGAAGGACTTTACCAGTATCGGTAGAGTCCTTTTTATTTCATAGGAAATTCCGAAGGAACTTCCTATGAAACAAAATCAGTTCTATTTTTCTCCTACCTTCCATATACATTCTTTAAAGAGAGGTGGACAAGATGAGAAGAGAAAAGAAAGATCAAATTCTGGCGGTGCTTCCGGAGAAAATCCGAGGGATCCTGTTGAATCATGGACTGGATTTTGAGAAGATCCAGGAGATCCGGCTTCGGGAAGAGCAGCCGCTTGCAGTGAAAAAAGAGGGAAAGGAAGAACTTTTTACCCATCGGGTGACAAAAGAAGAACTGCGTGAAACGATGGAATATGTATCCAATTATTCCCTGTATGCCTATGAAAATGAACTGCGCCAGGGGTTTCTGACGATTGAAGGAGGGCATCGGGTCGGAATTTCCGGGAAAATTATTTCGGAAAAGGAACAGATCCGGAATTTTCAGTATATTACATCGATCAATATCCGAATCTGCCATGAGATTACAGGTTGTGCGAATAAGCTGTTTCCTGTGATCCTTGAAAAAGGAAGACTTTGCCATACCATGATCATTTCCCCACCAGGTGGAGGAAAGACTACACTTTTGCGGGATCTGGTGCGGCAGATTTCGGATGGGAACCGCTGGGTGGAAGGAAGAAATGTGGGTGTGGTGGATGAACGTTCAGAGATTGGAGGATGCTACCGTGGTGTACCACAGAACCAGCTTGGGATGCGGACAGATATTCTGGACAACTGCCCGAAAGCAGAAGGAATGATGATGCTGGTGCGGTCCATGGCACCGGAGGTGATCGCGGCAGATGAGATCGGGACAGCGAAGGATGTAGAGGCGATCGAGTACGCCATGCACTGTGGGGCAACCATGCTGACGACGGTGCATGGTTCCGGTATGGATGAGATCCGTGAAAAGCCACTGGTCAGCAATCTGGTAAAGGAAAGATGCTTTGCCAGATATGTTGTGATGAAATCCGGGAAACATGTAGGAGAAATTGAAGGGATTTATAACGAACGGGGAGAAAAACTGTGTATCTGAAAATGGTCGGATGCCTGGGAATTGTGGCGGCGACATCCGGCTATGGATACAGCAGGGGAATGGAATATCAGAGGCAGATCACGGATACCGGAGAGCTGCAAAGAGTGATAAGGCAGCTTGCGGGAGAAATGGAGTATACTTATGCACCACTCGCCCAGGTATGCGCTTCTGTTTCCCGAAGATGCAGTCAGAACTACAGGATCTGGTTGGAACATCTGGCAAAAGAATTGGAGATGCCGTCAAGAAGTCTTGCAATAATCTGGGAGAGGTGCTGCGAAAGTGATCTTGAATGTCTGCTCCTTGGCAGGGAGGAAAGGGTACGTCTGCATGAGCTTGGGATGCAGCTTGGCAGCCTGGATAAGAAGCAGGAAACGCAGATTTTCTTGCAGTATGCAGAATTTCTGGAAGAAAAAAGAGGCGGTCTTTTAAAAGAAATTCAGGAAAAACGGAGGCTTTGCAATCTGCTGGGTGTTACAGCAGGGCTTTTCCTGACAATTTTGATTCTGTAAATAGGAGCGAAACATGAGTGTAAATCTGATATTTAAAATTGCGGCAGTCGGGATTCTGGTTTCTGTCCTGGGACAGGTGCTGAAACACAGCGGAAGAGAAGAACAGGCATTTCTCACAAGCCTTGCAGGACTGCTCCTGGTTTTATTCTGGATCCTTCCTTATATTTCAGATCTGTTTGACGATATCAGACGGCTCTTTGCTCTGTAAAGGAGGGAAAAGATGAGTATCCTTAAGGCAGCCTGCATCGGGATTGCAGGAACTTTCCTGGCATTACAATTTCAAAATACCAGAAAAGAGTATGGGATCTATCTGGGGATTGCGGTCAGCATTTTCCTTTTTCTCGGAATGAGCCGGAATCTGTCGGTGATCCGGGAAACTTTGGAATTGGTTGGCAGCTTTGTAAAGATCGATGCGGTATATCTGACGGCAATGCTGAAAATCCTGGGTGTGACCTATCTGGCGGAATTTGCGGCAGCAATCTGCAAGGATGCCGGTTATCAGACGATCGCCGGGCAGATCGAGGTCTTTGCAAGGCTCAGTATACTTGCAATAGGAATGCCGATATTAAAAGCACTGCTTCTTGCAATCCGCGAACTTGGACAGTAAAAGGGAAGAAAAATGAAACATTATTTTCAGAAATATGGCATAGCATGTATGATCGGACTTGTAATCTTCGTACTGATACTGCCGGTACAGGTATTTGCGGCAGGGGAAGATTCCTCTTCGGAAAACAGCCGGACAGAAGATAATATGACAGAAACGGATCTGGAAAAAACACAGGAGGAAACAGAGCAGAAAATCTGGGAGCTGACAGAGGTAAAGGATCTGGATACGGCAATCCGAAAACTGTTCCCGGAAGAAAAACTGCATTTTCAGGATCTTGTTGAGTCTGTGATCCGGCAGGATGAGAACCTGTCTGCCGGACAGATCAGAAACTTTGTGACGGATCAGTTTTTCTATGTGCTGAAGGTCAATAAACCGGTGCTTGCATCTATCATTTTTCTGGTGCTGATCGCAGCGGTTTTTTCCAACTTTTCGGAAGTGTTTCAGAACTGCCAGATCTCACAGACCGCCTTTTTTCTGGTATACCTGTCTGTGATTACAGTCGGCATACGGAATTTTCAGGCAGCAGCCGTAGAGGTACAGCATGGACTCGAAAATCTGATCCTCTTTATGCGAGTACTCTGTCCTGTCTACTTTGTCTGTATGGCAGTCGCAGTGGGAAGTATTTCTGCGATCGCATTTTATAATCTGGCGCTTTTCCTGATCTTTCTTGTGGAACTTGTGATTTTGAAATGGATCGTTCCGTTGATCCAGATTGCACTTCTGATGGAAATCTTGAACAATCTGACGGAGGAGGAATTTCTTTCTAAGGCAGCGGAACTTTTGCGACTTGTAATCGGATGGAGTCTGAAAAGTCTGCTTGCCCTGGTGACGGGGATCGGGTTTATCGAGCGGATAATCAGTCCGGCGGCAGATCAGGTGAAAAGGAGTGTCTGGACAAAGGGCGTGGGAATGATTCCAGGAATCGGTGATGTAGTCAGCGGGACAAGCGAAGTCGTGCTTGGAAGTGCGGTCCTTTTAAAAAATGGAGTTGGAATTGCAGGGGCACTGCTTGTAACGGGAGTTGTGATGATCCCGGTCATCAATATGGGGATTCTGACGCTTCTTTACAAAGGAACGGCGGCACTTATCCAGCCGGTGTCTGATAAACGGATCGTGGAGGCCATCAGTTTTACCGGGGAAGGTTATCATATGCTGCTAAAGACGGTGCTTGCGACGGCGGTCCTGTTTCTGGTGACACTTGCAGTTGCGGCATCGGCAGCTTCGTAGGAGGGATAAAATGATACAGCTGGTTTACAGGTGGATGCAGAATCTCGCCGTTTATATGCTTCTTGTAACCGCATTTTTGCAGGCACTTCCAGAGAATAGCTACCGGAGATATGTCCGTTTTTTCTGCGGACTTCTTCTGACAGTTCTGCTTGCCCAGCCGGTTCTGGATCTTATGGGGGAAGCCGGACAGGTAACGGAGCTGTATCGGACGGCGGAGTATGAGCAGATGATAAAAGAGATGGAGTATGCGGCGGATTTGCTCGAAAAGGGCGGTGAATGAAGATGTTTGAAATCCGTAAAATAAAAAAAGACAAGTGGCTGATCATATTACTTGTCGGACTACTTCTGGTTGTGATCGCGATGCCTGTTTCCGATATAAAATCAGACCAGACACAGGATGAACAGCAGATGCAGAAGGCGGAAAATGCATCGGAGGATACTTATACAGATGCACTGGAAACACGGCTGGAAAATGCACTTGCAAAAGTAGAAGGAGTTGGAAATGTAAAGGTGATGATCACTCTGGCTTCTTCCTCGGAAAAGGTAGTGGAAAAGGATCGGGAGATGACAAGCGAGGTGCAGGAAGGGGAGAGCGAAGGAAAAAATACCAGTTCTTCAGAGACGGCAGTTTATGCAAACGGAAATGGAGAAGAAACGCCATATGTGAAACAGGAATTAAGTCCCCGGATAGAAGGTGTTCTCGTAATTGCAGATGGCGGAGATAATGCCATCGTGATTGAAAATATCACAGAGGCTGTGCAGGCATTATTCGGAGTAGACACGCATAAGATAAAAGTAATGAAGCATAACTAAAAAAGAATCTTATAGGAGGAAGGCTAGTGAAAAAAGTATTTAAGAAAAATCAGATTGTGATTGCGGTTCTTGCGGTGATGATCGCTGCGGCAGGATATCTGAACTATTCCGGAAAAATTTTTGGCTCGAAAAACAAAACAGCAGAGACGGGAAGCGAGATGGCAAATAAGGAACTTCTGGATATTTCGGATCAGGACACAGGAGGTGACAGCTCCCTCCAGACAGCGGATAACGATCAGGTGGACGGAAATCCGGGAGAGGCGGTGCTGACAAATGGATCGGTCAGTGCGCTTGTAGCACAGGCAAAAGTGAACCGGGAGCAGGTGCGGGCAAAAAACAAAGAAACCCTGCAGGCGATCATTGATAATGCAGATATAGCAGATGCAGTTGCGCAGATGGTGGAGATGACACAGCGCGCCGAACAGGAGGTCGCAATTGAGACGCTGCTTGCCAGCAAAGGCTTTCAGGATGCGGTGGTAAGTCTTACCGAAGAATCCGCAGATGTGGTCGTTGATGTGGCGGATCTGTCGGATGCAAAACGGGCACAGATCGAGGATATTGTCACACGCAAAGCAGAGGTAAATGCTGCAAATGTGGTGATCACACCGATCCATGAAAGTACAAATACGAGTGAATCAGGGGATTGATATTATAGCAAAAATACCATATAATAAGAGTTTGAGTGACATTGAGAAAATAGTAGGAGTAGAATAACATGGCAGATTTTACGAATGAGATAAAGAAAAGAAGAACATTTGCGATCATTTCCCATCCGGATGCAGGTAAGACTACCCTGACAGAGAAGTTTCTGTTATATGGTGGGGCAATCAATCAGGCAGGTTCTGTAAAAGGAAAGGCAACAGCGAAACATGCGGTTTCAGACTGGATGGAGATTGAAAAAGAAAGAGGTATTTCGGTAACATCTTCTGTCCTGCAGTTTCAGTATGACGGTTATTGCATCAATATTCTGGATACACCGGGACATCAGGATTTCTCGGAAGATACTTATCGTACTCTTATGGCGGCCGATTCGGCGGTTATGGTGATCGATGGATCAAAAGGTGTGGAGGCACAGACAAGAAAGCTGTTCAAAGTCTGCGTCATGCGTCATATTCCGATTTTTACATTTATCAATAAAATGGACCGTGAAGCGATGGATACCTTTGAATTACTGGATGATATTGAAAAGGAACTGGGGATCGCTACCTGTCCGATCAACTGGCCGATCGGTTCCGGAAAAGAATTCCGCGGCGTATTTGACCGGAACAGCAGAGAACTGGAGATTTTCTCAGATACCAAGAAAGGAACCTCGATCGGGGAAGTTGAGAAGGTTTCCATCGACAGTGAGGAAGCAAAGAGCATCGTAAGTGAAGCACAGTTCGCACAGCTGGAAGAAGAGATTGAGCTTCTGGACGGAGCGAGTGCGGAATTTGACCAGGAGATGGTCAGCAAAGGAGAACTCTCCCCGGTATTTTTCGGTTCTGCCCTGACAAACTTCGGAGTGGAGATTTTCCTGAAACATTTCCTGAAGATGACAACTTCGCCGCTTCCGAGAACGGCAGATATCGGCGTGGTCGATCCGATCAAAGAGGATTTTTCTGCTTTTGTATTTAAGATCCAGGCAAATATGAACAAGGCTCACCGTGACCGTATTGCATTTATGCGAATCTGTTCCGGAGAATTTGATGCCGGTATGGAAGTTTACCATGTGCAGGGAAACCGTAAGCAGCGTCTTTCCCAGCCGCAGCAGATGATGGCACAGGAGCGTCATATCGTGGACAAGGCCTATGCAGGTGACATCATCGGTGTGTTTGATCCGGGCATCTTTTCCATCGGAGATACGATCTGTATGCCGGGCAAAAAATTTGCCTACGAGGGCATTCCGACGTTTGCACCGGAGCATTTTGCGAGAGTGCGTCAGGTCGATACGATGAAGAGAAAACAGTTCGTCAAAGGGATCACGCAGATCGCACAGGAAGGAGCGATCCAGATCTTCCAGGAGTACAATACCGGTATGGAAGAGATCATCGTCGGCGTTGTCGGCGTGCTGCAGTTTGAGGTGCTGAAGTACCGCCTGGAGAATGAATACAACGTGGAGATCCGTATGGAAACCCTTCCGTATGAGTACATCCGCTGGATCGAGAACAAGGATATCGACCTCAACAAGCTGGTCGGAACATCCGATATGAAGAAGATCAAAGACTTAAAGGGCAATCCGCTGCTTCTGTGGGTAAATTCCTGGAGCATCGGAATGACACTGGATCGAAATGAGGGTCTGGTACTGACTGAGTTTGGAAGAAACTAAAAAAGCTTTTCAAAATACCTTTCGGGTGTTATAATAGCGGTAGTTGCAAAGAATTCTAAGACAGGAGGGTTTACATCATGGAAAAAGATGAAAATCAGACCGGATATACACTGGAAAACGGAAACATGGGACAGGTTCAGATCGCAGATGAAGTTGTGGCGATCATCGCAGGACTGGCTGCCACAGAAGTAGAGGGCGTTGCCAGCATGGCAGGCAATATCACAAACGAACTGGTCAGCAAACTGGGCAAGAAGAGCCTGTCAAAAGGGATCCGTGTAAAGGTAGAAGACGGTATTGTAAATGTAAATGTGGCACTCAACATTGCATATGGATACAGCGTACCGAAGACCTGCAAAAAGGTTCAGGAAAAGGTAAAAGCAGCGATCGAGAATATGACCGGTCTTGAAGTAGAGAAAGTTGATATCCAGATTGCAAATGTAAGCATATCAAAAGAAAAATAAAACAGCTTAAAAGCAGCGTAAAAGTCCGTTCCCAAGGCGTACTTAAACTCCGGATGGTGATCGGATTTTTTACGTTTTCTTTTAAAGACAGCGGAGGAAAAAGTGACTAGACGAGAGGAACGAGAACATATTTTTAAATTACTCTTTCTGACAGAGTTCTATAAGGAAGAGGAGCTTGAGCAGCAGGAAATGATGTATTACGAAGGGATTTCCGATGCAAAACAGGAAGACCTTACTTATATCAGAAAAAAATATGAGAAGATCAAAGAAAATCTGGAACAGATTGACGGGCAGATCAATGAAGCGGCAAAGGGCTGGAGAACAGACCGTATGGGGAAAGTAGAGCTTACTCTGCTGCGTCTTGCAGTCTATGAGATGAAGTATGATGACGATATCCCACAGGGAGTTGCGATCAACGAAGCAGTTGAGCTTGCCAAAATTTTCGGAGGCGATACCTCTTCTGCATTTATTAACGGCGTTCTGGCTAAACTGGTATAAAGAGCCCTTGACTGCCGGATGACAAAAGAGGTGGGTGCGTGCAGAATGTCTATACTGTGAGACAGGTAAATGCCTACATCAAGTCCATGTTTACACAGGATGTGGTGCTGCGGAGCATTTACATGAAAGGAGAAGTCTCAAACTGTAAATATCATACATCGGGACACATCTATTTTTCGCTGAAAGATGAGAGCGGAACGATTTCCTGTGTCATGTTTGCCAGTGCCAGAAAGGGACTGGCTTTTGGCATGAAAAACGGTCAGCAGGTTCTTGTGCTTGGCAACATCAGTGTTTATGAAAGAGACGGCACATATCAGCTCTATGCATCAAGGATTCTGTTAGACGGTGCCGGACTTCTCTATGAGAAGTTTGAGGCACTGAAAGCAGAATTAGAAGAGATGGGGATGTTTGATCCCGTTTATAAGAAACCGATTCCGCCCTTTGTGAAGAAACTGGGAGTTGTGACAGCACCGACCGGTGCCGCTGTGCGGGATATCATTCAGATTTCCAGAAGACGCAATCCGGGTATTCAGATCATCCTCTATCCGGCACTGGTGCAGGGCGAAGGTGCCGCAGAAAGTGTGGCAAAAGGCATTGCCATGCTGGATGCGTATGGCGTTGATGTGATTATCGCCGGGCGTGGCGGTGGCTCGATCGAGGATCTCTGGGCATTTAATGAAGAAGAAACGGCAAGAGCGATCTTTTCCTGCAATACCCCGGTGATCTCAGCGGTAGGTCATGAGACGGACACTACAATCGCAGATTATGTGGCAGATTTGCGTGCTCCGACGCCATCGGCGGCAGCAGAGCTTGCAGTTGCGGATATTTCAGCCCTCCAGGGCGAGTTATACCGCCAGAAGAGCCGGCTCTTTGAGGCTGTAACCAGAAAAGTGCAGGATAAAAGGGATGAGCTGGCAAGAAGAGAGAAAATCCTCTCCCTTTTAGGACCGCAGGAGAAGCTTCAGGATCAGAAAATGCGTCTTGCAAGGGCACAGGAAGATCTGGCGGAGGCCATGCAGCAGAAGCTTGCGTTGTCCAGACAGGAGATGGAGTATGACAGGCAGCGTCTGCAGGTGCTGATGCGGGAAAAATACAGGGACAGCAGGCACCGGATGCAGATTTATATCGAAAAGTTAAAGGGACTGTCTCCGCTTGAAAAGCTGGGGCAGGGCTATTCTTATACTGCGGACGTACACGGCAGGAAGATCACACAGACCGGGCAGGTCAAAAAGGGGGACACGATCTGTGTGTATGTATCGGACGGACGGCTGCAGGCGAAGGTAACGGATATTCAGAAAGACAAGCAGGATGCAGGTGAGGTGTAAAGATGGCAAAACAGACAGAAAGTACAGAAAAGAAAGAAAAAGAACGGACACTGGAAGAAGCATTTCTGCGTCTGGATGAGATCATCCAGAAACTGGAGAAGAAAGATACAACACTGGAGGATTCTTTTCTGGGATATCAGGAAGGCATAGAGCTTATAAAGTTCTGCAATCAGCAGATCGATACCGTAGAAAAGAAAATTCTTGTTTTGAATGAAGAGGGAGAAGCAGATGAATTTTAATCTGGAGATGGAAAAACGCCAGGAAAAGATCACCGGGATTCTGGAATACTATCTTCCGAAAGAAGAAGGATTTCAGAAAACGGTTCTTGAGGCGATGAATTACAGTATGCGTGCGGGAGGCAAACGCCTCCGGCCGCTTCTGATGCTGGAGACTTACCGGATGTTTGGCGGAGAAGGGCAGATCATCGAGCCTTTTATGGCAGCGATGGAGATGATACATACCCACTCACTGATCCACGATGATCTCCCGGCACTGGATAACGACGAGTACCGCAGAGGCCGCAGGACAACGCACATTGTATATGGGGAAGCGATGGCAATCTTGGCAGGCGATGCACTGCTCAATTATGCCTATGAGACGGCAGTGCGTGCCTTTGAGATCGAACCGGGCAATCCGGCGATCGGGAAAGCACTGCAGATTCTGACGAAAAAGACAGGGATTTACGGGATGCTTGGCGGTCAGTGCGTGGATGTGGAAGCTGCAGGCAGAGAGATTTCCAGAGAGAAACTGGATTTTATTTACCGTCTGAAAACAAGTGCTCTGATCGAAGCGTCCATGATGGTCGGTGCGGCACTGGCCGGGGCATCGGAGGCAGAAATAAAAGTGATCGAAGATTCCGCAAGAGATATCGGGCTGGCATTTCAGATCCGGGATGACATTTTAGATGTCACAAGCACGACGGAC
>OLSN01002656.1_pt1 | contig 12662 bp, 13 predicted proteins | sample 1672411 | NCBI WGS metagenome assembly OLSN01 (sample SAMEA3136683, study PRJEB25190) | human gut metagenome | biome: human gut; feature: human-associated habitat; material: faeces | place: Austria | collected 2013
GTCGGAACGGCCATATCCTCATGGAGAAGCAAGGCAGATTCTGACAAAAACATGCCTGGCTTCCAGATTGATATGATTATCGAGCGAGCAGACCGTATCATCCATTTGTGCGAAATGAAGTTCAGCACTGACCGTTATGCCATCACTGATAATTACGAGATGAAACTCCGTGAACGGATGGGATTATTCCGTATGGCGACAAAGACCAGAAAGACATTGGTAATCACATTTGTCACCACATACGGAGTGGTGGACGGAAAACATAAAAGTATCGTCCACAGTGAAGTCACCATGGACGACCTTTTCAAATCATAGGAATATTATTGTTACGGAAGTCGGCCTATCATTGTCCTGATAGCATAAACGACAGATGTAGGACGGATTCTTGCCGCAGACAGGGCAGTTGACAGGCTCGAAGCGGTCACGAACCGTTTTCCATCCTTGGAAACCAGAAATCTACCTCTTTCAAGAATGGACTGCCAGTGTGCCTGTATGCACGACCTTCAGAGCAGAGTGTCGAAAAGCACGGCCACATGGCGGATGTTATTTACCTGAATACGGAAGCCCTCCTCGCAGGCAAAAAGAGTTTCCATATCCTCCATACGAACCGTAGGAACACAGAACAGATGGTAAGTATTGGCACAAGACACAATACCTGCCATCTGTTCCTTCGAAAAATTACACTCGAATGAAAGTGAAGCTGCGGTCGCCATTGGATCCGCATCATACGCAAATGCCGGACTATTTATTTCAGATGTGTCATACATCCTTTTCAGTTCCATGCAATCATCCAATGAGAATGATTCGGTAGCGAACTTTTCTCGCACACAATCCTGATAATCATGCAGAATACCTCGAACTATATGGATAATCATCTCATGGCAATTCCGGCAGACCACATTGTCACAGTCTATATACCGGTGACTGTTGATGAAGTCGTCCACGAAGCGGCGATAAAGTTTGCCGCTGTCAACGACATTCCGGAGATAGGCTTCTCTCGCTGAAGCGAGCAATGCAAAAAGTCCATTCCACACATCCTGCTCGGCAGTAATGTGCCGATGATGCAAATCTCTTCCAAAAAGAGAGAATACAGTTTTCTGATCTGTTCATTTTGAAATTGATTAAATGTTTATACTATTGTGATTGTTTCCTTTTCAGATTTTCTGACAATTATAATGCTGACTTCATACAGTAAGCCAATGCCACCGCACATTCAATACAGAAGTGATGGTAACGAAGTTTGCAATTTAACACATCTTTATCTACAGTTTCCACCCGGAAATACTTTCCTGTATATTCCACAAATGAGCGTACAGCCCTTCATTTCGGACAAGGTCATCATGTGTGCCTTCTTCCTTTATCCGTCCGTTGTCCAAGACAATAATCTGGTCGGCATCCTTGATAGTTTTAAGCCTGTGGGCAATGGCGATAACGGTACGTCCCTTGATTAACGAATCGATTGCTTTTTGCACTTCTACTTCATTTTCGGGGTCAAGTGAGGCGGTTGCTTCGTCAAGCAGAATGATTGGCGCATCTTTTAGAATAGCACGGGCTATGGATACGCGTTGCTTTTCTCCGCCCGAAAGGGTACACCCCCCTTCGCCTACCAAGGTGTCATATCCTTTGGGCAACCGCATGATGAAGTCATGGCAACAGGCTTTTTTAGCTGCGGCTATAATTTCTTCTTCCGTCGCGTCAGTTTTACCAAAGCGGATATTATTGCGTATGGTGTCCTGAAACAGATAAACATCCTGAAATACCATAGAGATGTGGCTCATCAGACTTTCTGGATTTATCTCATTCATCGGAACACCATTGAAAAAGATACCTCCTTTCTGTGGGTCGTAGAAACGGGCGCAAAGCTTCATCACCGTACTTTTCCCGCTTCCCGAAGGTCCGACAAGAGCCGTCAAGGAGTTTTTCGGGAGCGTAATGTTTATATCATGCAACACTTCCTTGTCTTGATAGGCAAACGATACGTGTTCAAACCGGATGTCGCCCGCTGCCGGGGATTGCTGTTCTCCTTTCATCTCCGGCTCGTTCATCAAGGAAAGGATGCGTCCACCGGCAATGGAAAAATAGCGGAACTCGGTAAAGTTTGTCAGTGCGGAAGTCAGCGGGTCGAACACACGAGAACCGACTACAAGGAATAGCACGAATACAAGGATTGAAAGTTGCCCTCCCAACAGAAGGTAAGTTCCACATAGCACCATCATTGTCAGCCCGGCACGTACTAAAGTGATGCTCAACAAGACGAATGGGCCTAACAAGGCCTCCTGACGGATGCAAGCACGGCGAAGTTCCTCAAAAGCATCGCGCAACCTGACAAAGCGGTCACCTATCAGATTGTACGCTTTCATTACACGAATACCCTGTAAGTATTCTTCCAACCGATTTCCAGCATTTATTTTTGCTTGAATTTGCCTGCCGCTTAACTTCCGCTGTGCCTTTGTGCTTGCCCACAGAACGAGCAAGGCAAGCGGCAAGGCGGCAAACATACTGACCGCCATCCTCCAATCTATCCATACAAGCGAAGCAAAAGCCAGTACGGGCATGACTATGGCACCCATAAGTTGGGGCAGGTGATGCGAAATTCCGGTTTCTGCCATCATGAAGTCCGTAACAAGCATAGACGACAAATCACCCGGATCACGTTTCGACAAAAAGCCCAACGATAGTTTCCGCAAGTGCTCCGCCAGCGACAAACGCCCGGAAGCACTCATTTCGTATGCTCCTCTAAAATTGGCTCGGTAGGATGCCCGTTCTGCCAAAGCCATGACCAGCATATAAACAGCCATAATGCCGAATATCCACCACAGGCGGGTCGTGTCAAGCGGCTGTCCGCTCCCGTCAAATGCACTGAAAATGATACGTATCGCTTCTATAGAAAGACAAAACGGTACTATATTCACTAAGTTGGCAAGCATGGTGTAACCCACCGGCTTGTAAAGTCTTTCCGTGTGACCTATTGTAATATTCTTTATTGCATTCATATCTTATTTTATTTATATGCTATAATATGTATTTCTTCCTTTTTACGGATTGTTCTGATGGATGAAAATCCGGCTTCATGCAACCGCTCTTCCAATTCTGCCGGAGTATAGACAACCATACCGTCTATCCGTTCCGTCCACATTTTTCCAAGTTCGGGGTCGCTCGCTTCCAGACTAATAAGGAAACAACCTCCTTCTCGGAGAACACGCGCCACTTCAGACAACGCTATGTTTACAGGCGACCAAAAATAGACCGTTTCAAAAGCCGTGATAGCATTAAAGAATCCATCCTCATAAGGTAATGAACAAACATTCCCTTGTTGTATGAAACATCTTTTATTCAAGTCTTTTTCGTTGTACTTTTGGGCGAATGAAACACTTTCTTCTGACAGGTCTATGCCGTAGATATTTCCTTTTGGACATAAATTCAATAAACGTTTCAAATTCGCACCACCGCCACAGCCTATATCAAGAACATTCCAATTCGGCTGCCATTCCACTTGCTTCATGCCACGATTAGCTAAAGATGCATGAAAACAATTCATTCCTCGCAAAATCATCCGTCCCCAAAATCCTTGCGGACAACTTGTGTTTTGCAAGACCTTGTTTAAGAAATTCTTCTTTCTCATATTGCTTTTAGTTTTTGTTCAATGTCCAATGGTATGCGCTCGTATAGGCATCCCACATATTTTTATATACACCCTCCGTCACGGACAGCTGTTCATGTTTTCCGCATTGCACAATGCGTCCTTCTTTCATGACGACAATCTGATGTGCGGAGATGATGGAAGAAAGGCGATGGGCAATCACAATGACCGTTTTGTCCTTTATCAGTGACTGCAAAGCCATCTGCATTTTATGCTCGTTTTCAGGGTCAGCGAAGGCAGTGGCTTCGTCCAGCACCAGTATCGGAGCATTCTTCAATATGGCACGAGCCACACATATCCGTTGGGCTTCACCGCCGGACAGGAATACACCTTTATCGCCTATCCTTGTTTCGTAGCCTTGCGGCAAACGCTCTATGAAATCGTGGCATTGGGCAGCTTTCGCAGCGGCTATCACCTTTTCTTCTGTAGCATCTGGAGAACCTACGGCAATGTTCTCATATAATGTGTCGTAAAAAAGGAAAGTGTCTTGAAAGACGAATGAAACCATATCCATCAGTTTTGCGGTAGGTATTTGGCGTATATCTGCACCGCCTATACATATTTTCCCTTGCTCCACATCCCAGAACCGGGGTATCAGGTTGGCAACCGTTGATTTGCCGCTTCCTGACGGACCGACAAGGGCGGTTATCTTTCCTTGTGGTGCAATGAAGCTGACATCACGCAGGGCTTCCGTCCGTGTTCCCTGTTCTGTGTTCTCGTAGGAGAATGACACATGGCGAAATTCCACATCGTAAGCGGCAGGCACTTGCGGATGTACCGGCTCCGGCACAGGTTTCTTTTCAAGTATGCGGTCGATACGGTTTACACCTTCATCGATGTCGCGCGTATTACCTCCCAAGAATGTCAGTTTATAAACGGGGGAAGCCATACCCGGTCCCATGATAATGAAGAACAGCCATACTACCGCCAATGACAAGGATTGCGGACTGGCTTGCATCAGCAAGATGCCCATAGGAAGAATAAACGTTACCATCGAATTGAGCAAGACGGTAAAGGCAATCATCCCGTTCTGGTAGGTGTCACAGCATTTCAAGGCGAATGTCTTGTATGCCTGAATCTCGGCATTGAACTGACGGAACGAACGGACGCTTTGCCCGAATATCTTGACGACGGGCATTCCCCGTACATACTGCACAGCTGATGCGCTCATTTTTTCCTGTGCATCGTAGTAGATACCCATGAACTCCCTTGCCCTTTTTCCCATGAAATTGGAAAATTGCAGGAATAAGCTAAGCACTACAACGGCCAGGCACACGACTGTCAGCCACACATCCAGCGAGAAAAAGATGACCAGCATTACCACTACCGTTGCCATTACATTGACCAAATCCGGAATGGTATGGGCGATGAAGCCCTCTATTTTCTCGATATTCTGGTCCATTGTTTTCTTGATGGCTCCCGTAGAGGTATTGTTCAAATATCCCAAAGGCAGTTTGCCGATATGTTCAGACAGACGGACACGCAACCCATACAAGATACGGAATGCAGCCACATGTGAGGACATCAGGGCGGCATAGAGCAATATCAATCCGCCAACAAGCCCTCCAAATGCAATCCATCCCCAACGCATCATGTCCGTTCCGTCCAAAGCGGAAAGATTGGAGCCATTCGACAGCAACTCTTTCAAAATTTCATAAACTGCCCAATAAGGCACAAGCATACACACCGCGCTGCCAGCCGACACCAGACCTGCTAATATAAGCAGAACTTTCCTTTGTCCCGCTATCTCGAACAGACGGGACAAACCTTTTTTCTTTTTTGATTTTTCCATTGTTATTACGCTATTTTGATGTGATTTTATATCCGAGCAATGAACTGAATTTGTAGCAGAGCCAAGGGATGCGCCCCAATATCTGCCCGAAGAAGAATCCCCAGCGTGAACGGAAGAACTTCATATAGTTAGCCTGTTCAATGAGCTTTAAAGACGGTTCCCATTGTTCCACCACATACCCGTTGCTTATGCCGGAACGGATTTGAGCCTCGTGTTTGCGGAGCGAATCGGGCTTCACACCATGTCGGCTCATTATCGTGCCGCACACGTCAAACCACAATTCACCTCCCCCGAAACGGTTTGCCACGTGATGCAGGAAGGATTTTACTTGCTTCTCGTAGAAGTACATCAGTACCCCCTCCACGATGAAGATAAATTCTGCTTCGGGGTGTTTCCGGCGCAGGTCATCCATCCAGTCGGTCTCCAACAAAGACGCTTCAATATAGACATTGTCCGGCTGTTCGGGTATCAATTCCCGGCGTAGAGCAATGACCTCAGGCAAATCTAAATCATAAAAGACTGCTTTCTGACTTCCGATACGCTGGAAACGGGTATCCAGTCCACATCCCACATTGACCACGACCGGATGCGAATGTGCTTTAATAAATCGGCGCACAGCGCAGTCAAAATACCATCCACGCACCACGCATCCCACTTCGCTCAACTTTGCCCCGTCGAACTGGGAATAATCGTATTCCAAACTGTCCGCCAGCCATTCCGCAGCCTTGTCATATAGAATGGGATTATTCCGGCGACTTTCTTTGGCTCTCATGTATAGCGGAATAAGCAATGTTTCCGCTACAATACTCTTAAACTCGTATTTCTGTCTCATATTTTTGGAGTGTTTAATAGTGAACGATATTCAGAATTGTTCATAAAAAAAGGAGGAAACCTCCGTGAAGATTTCCTCCTTACCAACCGTTCTGATGCGGTTGAATGTTCGTATGTACGTTGTCTGTATCTCATATCTTGATAATAGCCCTCCAACCTTGGATTTCAAACAGGATATAATCGTGCAAAATAGCCTCCATCTCTTGCCGGGGTACGGAATGCATCAATAGCTCCTCGAACATTGTGAACATCCATACCGTATGCAAATGAATGATAAAATCGGACACAGCCGTATTGATTTCGGGATGTTTCCGCTGCATGGACGCGAACCACGCCTTAACCAATTCCGTGGAAAGGTCGGTATAATTCTCACGGAAGCGTTCCAATGAAGAACCTTGCGCACGGAACAACAGTATTTCCATTAGCGAACGGTGTTTGTCTATAAGCGAAACATATTCATCAATGCAGGATTTCAGGTATTTTTCCGACCGCATCATCATAATATCTTCGCCCCGTATGCCGTGGTGTTCTTGCAGCATGGCTTCCAAAGCGCACAAAACAGGACGGACCACTTCATGGAATAATTCATCTTTGCTTGTGAAGTAGTTATAGATATTCCCGACACCAACCCCAGCTAACTCCGCTATTTCGCGCATTGAAGTTTTGGAATAGCCTTTCTTCTCGAATTGCTGCCTGGCAATCGTCAATATCCGACCCCGTATGTCCTCTTTCAGCACTTGCATTTATAATGAACAATGTTTCTGATTTTGTTTCTGCAAATGTACGGGGCTTAAATTTATCCGGCAATACCTAATTTTAGGGATTTTACAATATCCAATATATACTTTGGACTTTATTTTATGTAAGCATAAATAAGAAGTAGAATAGTGTAAAATATAAAAAAGGACATCATAATTTTCGTCCAAAAACTTGATAGCCAAATACCTTCATTCTTTTGAAGGTGTTTGGCTAACTTTTTACTATGTTCCTCCAAGAGTTTTTTCTCTGTCTTGATGTGATTGGCAGAACATTGGTTCACCTTAGCAAGTTCACTGTTATCAACCTTAGCACGGATGACGGTGTTTCGTTCCGCCTTGACAATGGCGTTGCTGATACCGTCCACAATGTTGTCGGCACTTTCCTTGGCTGCTTCCAGAGCCTTGAAGGTCGCCCGTTCCCGTTGGACGGTGTGCTTTAGGCTGCCGTGTATGCCGTGCAGTTCTTCTTTCAGGGCTTGGATTTCATTCAGCAGATTGCGAAGTCCAACTATTTGACAGTTGACTTCTTGAAACAGTCCGTCAAGCTCCTGCATATCCTGTTTCAACTCCTCTTCGGGTGTATAATTGGCAAGCCGCTCACGCAGGGCGGCAGTATCGGGTTGTTTCATTATCGTAGCTGTTTTTAATTCGTTGTCATTTACGTTTTATTCCTGATTTCTTCTGTATGCCGAGCCTGTGTGAAGCCTCACGCGCACAACGGCGGGCAAATTCAATCTCGTCTTCCTCCGGGTCGCGCCCCCATTTGAGGTCGGACTGTGAGCCACCTCCACCGCCGCCTGATGTCACCTCGTAAGGTGACGCTATAAGGGTGAAGTAGGCCATCGCCAAGTTCTGCAAGTCTTGCCAGTTGATCAGTTCCTGGTAATCGAACTCGTCGTTGAAATAGTCAAGCACCTTGCCGGGTAGATAGCGTTTGTAGGCCTTGCCGTTATGCTCAAACTCCGTGGGCAGACTGTTCGGCTTATAGTCCGTGTAGTCTTCGTAAACCGGGTTGCTCTGCCGTATAACGGGCTGTGACTTCTGTTTTGCGGTATTGGGTACGGTAGGTTTCGGGGTCGGTGTGGCGGTCGGTTTGGGTGTCGGGCTTGCTTGTTTGGTTTTCTGTTTATCCTGTTCGGGATGCAGATTCTCCCATGTCTGCTTGATGCGTGATGCGGTCAGGTTGCGCCCCTTTCCGAGTTTCGATGCCTTGAACCTTGTGTTGCCCTTGCAAAGCACATAGCCGCGTATCATGTCCTTTTTGTCCTTGCGCAGATGCAGTTCGTAGCCTTTGGCGGCAAGCAGCTTTTTATAACCGTCCCATGACCATTCGTCCAGTTCACGCAGGGCTTCCATGCAGTCGGCACTGACTTGAGGGATGTTCCGCTCGTGTATGTGCATGGCGGTAGTCCAACCCCTTTGGCGTGCGACCTTTTCAGCCGCCCGTTGTGCGCGGAGGTGGATGGCGTGGTCGTTGTTGATGTTCCCGTCCTCGTCCACCCGGCAGACGATGGCATGTAGGTGCGGTATGCCGCTCTTGGATTCCTCGTGCAGCCAGACGCTGGACTTGCTGCCCGATACGTTGGTGTGTGGGGAAACGACCTTGCCGTCCTTGTCACGTATCTCTTGGCTGTCGAAATCCGCCGCAAAGTCATTCCACAGTTGCCGCCAGTCGTCCACCGTGAAATTTTCGGTATGCTCCATCGCCGGGCTAATCTCCATGCGGATGACATTGTTCTTGATGTTGGGGGGCATGGTAGCGAACTTCATTTCCGTCCAGATACCCGTAGCGTCCACACCCTGCGGCATGAAGTTGTCGCAGATGCGCGTTATCTTTTCGGGATGCTTCTTGTTCCTCGATTCCCCCGACACATAGAGCATCGCCCTTATGCCGTGGGCTACCGCCTTTGCGTTGGCTATCATGCGCCGTCCTCCTTAGCTTCTTGGTTTGTTGCCCCTGCCGGATAGCTGTTCGCCGTCTGCGTGGACTGCAGGAAGTCGGCGACATGGTTCGTGACATGGGCCACTTTCTCGTACCATTCAAGCATGGTCTCTTCGTGCCGGAAAAGGCGTAGCTTCTCGTTGTCGGTCAGTCCGTGCAGGGCGTTGGCGAAGTTCACCATGTCCGTGCGGCAGACCGCAAGCTGACGCAAACCGTCCAGTTCCCTGTCGGAAAGCCTTTGCAGTGGCTTGTAGCCGAGTACCCTTGCCCGGATGAAATCACTGCGTGTCATGCCGCACCGGCTAGCGGTCTCTTTGATTTGCGAAAGCTCCTGTTCCGTGACCTTGGTGACAACCACCTTGTCGCGCCTTATAACGAGCTTCTTTTGCTCATGCTCCTGACTGGAGGTATCTTCGTATTCCATATATAACAGATGTCTTTGAAAAGTCGTGAAACGGTTTCTAAAAGAGGGATGATGCGAGCCTGCGAGCGGCAAGGGCAACAGTCTGCCGGACTGTTGCGAGGGCGTCGGGGTATTACTGTCCGAAGACGGTAATACCTCGGCATACCTCGCAACTGAACGCTACCGCTCCATGTCAATCCATCCGTCCGCTTGCCACAGCCAAAACAGACTGGTGCCAGTGGAGTGCCGGATAATTGAACAAAGGAAAATGTTTTTTGTATCCTGTTTCTGTCAGCTTTTATTCTTCCCTTTATTTTCTGAATGAAGGGTTGTCGAATACAATCTTGTCCACCATCTCGTTCAGCCTGTCAGCAATCCTGTCGCCGTACAACTTGCGTATCTGCTGCGGTACGAGGTTGGTGGTTATGAACGAGAAGCCACGGTTCTCGTATCTTCTTGCAAGCAGGTCAGTCAGCGGCCTGTGCATGTTGCCGAACTCCTGCACCTCCACAGGCTCTATGCCCATGTCATCGATGCCGAGCATCTCCATATCACACAGCCGCAGGAACTCGGTATAGCTGTTCCGACACAGATGGGCAATATGAACGGCATTCACGACCGGCATACCATACACAGTCCTGTGGTAGTTGTCCGGTATCCTGATTACATTGAGCAGGTTCTGGAACGCCCTCATCACGGTGGTCTTGCCGTTGCCGCACAAGCCGCACAGCATCACCCCGTACCTTCTGCCGGAGGTAAGGCTCGCAGCAAGGTTCCTGACTTGTGAGTCTACCGCGTCAGGATAAAGAAATGTGCCTCCGAAACGGCTCACTTCGTCTGCGATGGCACATTTAAGCAGTTTCGCAGCCGTCTCTTCATCGAAAGGCAGTCTAAAACGCTCCTTCGTAGTCCTCGGCTGACACAGCCGTGACATCAGAGTCTCTATAAGTTGGGGATTTCCGTTTTGTTCCATATCGGGTTGTATTCAGATGTTTGATAATCCAATGGTAAAAATGGCTTCGGCAATCGCTCTCGTCCCGCTGCGCGTTTCCGTCGATTCTTTGCTCGTCAAAGAAGTCACGGATATTCCCGTGTAGCCTGTATCTGTCAATAATCCATTTTTCTCTTTTCGCCAGCACTTCGATAATCTTGTCCTGCCAAACCGTATCGGCAAGCAGGAGTGACTCAAGCTCATCCAGTGATTTATGTCCATCTTCCCGCGCGTGTTGAGAGTTGATAATATCTTCGTCTTTATCTTTTATATTAGAATGGGGCAACTGTACGGTCAACTCATGGGTCAACTGTCGGGTAACCTGATGCGGCAACTGCCGGAACGGCTGTATGGTCAAGGAATATAGCGCAGGAGTGTGGATTCCTGTAACAACCTGACAATCTATCAGCCCACGTTCTTTGAGATGCTGCCGTGCCTTGCTGATATTCTGTTTGGTGGTCGAGAGCCGCACGCAGAGGATGGCTGTATGGCAGGCAAACGGCATGTTCCAGCGTAGGCGGTTTGCCTCATACAGGAGGTAATGATAAAGTGCCACCTCCGTAGGGTTGAAAGGGCTGCGCTCCGCTTCTGCCCAAAACCGGTTAATGTAGTCGTATATGCCCGCCATGACTTACCGCTTCGAACGGTTGATGATGTACTTCTGTGCCTGTTGGTCGAGTTCCGCCTGCGATGCCACGCGTACATTCTTCATCCATGCCTCCAGTTCGGCTTTGTCAAAGAAGCACAGTTTGCCGTTGGGCTTGTAGTAAGGTATGACGCGTCGCATCATCAGCTTGTGAAGATAACTCACTTTGATTCCGAGAAATTTCGCGGCCTCGGCCGTCGAGATTAATTGGTTCGTCTGTTCCATATTTCTGTCGTTTTTGATGTGATTTCTTAGGCTGTGAAAGCCGTCGTTCCGATAAGGAAGACGGTGCAAAGTAAGCCATCGGAAATCACACGACAAAGGCTGTTAATCTGCTGTAAAACAGATGGAAAGCCAAGTGGAAAACTTTTAAAAGCACGGCTGTAAAACAACAGCAAACAGACGAAAACAGGGAATAGAAAAAACAGATGTTAAGCGAGATGAGTCGCCTGAAACGATAAAGCGGTTAAATTTTGATATTTCTCTCCCAACTACGATATGCATCGGTATTGCGGATATTATCGTCGGCTTCCGCTACTTTCTTAAAAATGGAAATTATAACATCCTCTTTGTCGGCTTTGGAACCTCTGCGGTTCTTTACATCCAACAACTGGCGCATATTGTTCAAATGCCAATAGTCGCCAAAAATTTTCCACTGGCGGCTGATGTTGCAGATTGCTGCTATGCTGTCCGCGATGAAAGCCATCAGTGTGGCATTGCATCCATCATGCGGACGGTATTCTGCATCAAGAAAGCCTTCGTGACGCAAGGCTTCCATAAATATCATAGTTCTGTCTCCTTTCAGGGCATCCGGGAAATCCGGTGGAAAGGAAAACCGACATGCTGTCTCTGGTTCTGTGGTCGATTGAGACTTGCCAGAGGAACCGCTGCCGGACGGTGAAGAAGCCTTTTTAGATTTGCGCTCCGACAATTGCTCGATTTTCTTGCGATACTCCATATAGACAGCCATCGGAACAATGAAGATAACGAGCGAGATTACCACGAACATGACGACGGTAATAGCATCCTTCTCAAGCCGTGCGACCGCTACCCGTCCGGCAAGGACAGATATGAGTAGCCACACTGCTCCCGGCAGCAGGATGTTCACATTGAAATCATCTGGCAATCTTCTCATACTCTATATTATTATATCCGTTCAGGTATTGGCAAACTCCATGTCGATAAGGCTGATGGCATCTTCCTTTTTCTTGTTGATGATTTTGGCGTATATCTGGGTGGTCTTCACATCCGAATGGCCGAGTAGCTTGCATACGGTATAAAGGTCAGCACCGAGTGTCAGCAACATTGTGGCAAAGGTGTAGCGGGAAACGTGAAATTGAACCCACAAAGCAGCCGTCGGCAAACAAGTGACGATAAAACGTAACCCGTTTGAAATGAGTGGTTTTTCATTATTCTGCCAAATGTCGGAAACGCAACGGAGTGTGGAATATTGAGCCATTTCAGTTACCAAGCCGTTAGCCGTCAGTTACCGAAGCAGGGACAGGTAACGCACAGAAAATGAAATTGTTGCAAGTCCGTGCCGATTGCGCTGATACGTACCGTTCTGCAAATCAATGGACGCTTACTCGTAAGTTAATTTTGTGACAAAAACAGTAAGCGTATGAAAGTAGAAAAATTCAAGGTGCTGCTCTACCTGAA
>OLSN01002665.1_pt1 | contig 12623 bp, 8 predicted proteins | sample 1672411 | NCBI WGS metagenome assembly OLSN01 (sample SAMEA3136683, study PRJEB25190) | human gut metagenome | biome: human gut; feature: human-associated habitat; material: faeces | place: Austria | collected 2013
CCGTAATGGTCTTTGTGATGGTGTTGTAGTTATCTGTATCATCCGGTGTAAATACAGCATCATATCCGCTGTTTCCTACGGTTGGAACAACATCTGCTTTCTCCCAGCTCCATGTTCCGGAAAGTTTCTGACCATTTACATCCAGTACGGATGCTTCTGTTAATATCAGGTCTGTATCTGCAAGCTTCGCATTAGGATGATAAATTCTGTCTGCCACGGTAGGAACTCCTGTCACATTTGGTTCTGCTTTTTCTACCTTGATGGTAAGATTGCCTTCTACGGTGGCATAATCGCTGTTTTCCGGTGTGAACTTCCATGCGGCACTTGTCACTGCTACCGCCGGTTTCATCGTTTTATCTGTCCAGTCAAGAGTACCGGCTACTTCGGTTCCGGTACCATCCACAAATACCGCTTTGTTAAAGGTAAGGGTTGATAACGCTTTGCCATAAGTCAGTGTGTTGCTAACAAGACTTACGGATGAGCCGCTTTGCAGCTTCACCGGAATCTTATCAATCAGTTTTAAGCTTACCGTAATCACAAAATCAGCATAATTATCCGAAGAAACGGTAACGGTAATCGTTCCGGTTGCACCAAAGGCTTCAGCCTGTTTTACCGTGTAAGTTAACTTGCCATCTGTAATAGCCGGTGCTTTGCCATCCGCATAGAAATCTCCTGTTTTCTGTGGTGTTCCATATACTACATTTCCACAGTCAGCAGGGATATACTTTGACAAATCAATGGACTCGTCTGTGTCTTTGCTAAATAAGTAGCTTTCCTGAATCTCATTAACGGTATATCCTGTTTTCCTTGCTACCGTGACGGTAATCGTCTTACTTGTTGCCTCCGTAAAGTTATTGCTTTCTGCAAGGGAGGCTGTAAGTGTCGCACTTCCTGCTCCCACAATCGTCACCTTGCCGGACGCATCCACTGTGATTACCTTGTCATTATCTACCGAAGTGTCTGTCGCATTTTTGCTGTCAGATACGGCATATGTCACATCGGCACCTTCATCCGTGTTGTTGTCTGTCACACCAAGGTCAAATGCCGCATCACCGAAGGTCTTACTGTAACTTTCTGTTCCTACGGTAATCTCTGCCGACGCCTGATTGATTGTGAGGATTCCCGGTGTTACAGTCACATCATAATTGGCACTGCTTGATGTACCGGTAATGGCATAACCGCCCTCTTGTACAGGGGATGTTTTGGTTGCCTCGCAGCTTAAGGTTACACCAAGGGCTTCCTCCGTATCTGAACCAACCAGAGAGCCTTCCGGTACCGTAAAGGTAAGTTTCGGATTCTCCTGTCCGTATGTCTTTGATTTATTCTCAGCTGTTACCGTAACTGCCTTACGTTCCACGGTTGGTTTTACGGATACTTTAACTGTTTCATACTGTCCATTATAGGTATCAGCCGGCGTAAAGGTTACTTCGTAAGTGTTTGTTGTTCCAACACTTGACACATCCGATGCATTTGCATCTGTCAATGTCCATGTACCATCAATTACGGTATCGCCTGCTTTTGCCACACCGTTTTCCAACGTCATAGCACTGACTGCCGTACCATAGGTGCCGCTTAGTGTCGGGTTCGTTGTAACCTTTGGCATTGTCTTGCAGGTTGTAAACGTCTGACTTAATATGTTCGAGATGTTACCTGCCTTATCTACTGCCACTACATAGACTGTATATTCTGTATTTGCAGTCAGCCCGGTTAAGGAAAGCCTGTTACTATCACCCGCTGTCATCGCATCTGCTGTGACACCCTCATTTGCCGTCCATACGGTCATGCCGGTATTCTCATCTACCGAAGAGTCTGCAAAATCAGCAATCGCAGTTAGGGCTCCCTCGCTGCTTTTCTTCACAATATAGAAATATGTTCCACTTTCACTTGCTGTAAATGTCATGTCCGCTTTCGTATCTGTCAAAGTAGCATCTTCCCCACTACCCTCACTTGGCGTGGAAATATCGCTGATGGTTGGTGCTGTCTTATCAATCACAACGCCATTTGAGCAGATATAATCACTCTTATTACCCGCCTTATCTACCGCATACACATATACGACACAGCTACTGTCAGCAGATAAACTTGTAATGTTCTGTGTAGCATTTGCATCGGTAACATCACATTCTATGAATCCGTTTTCACCAATTTGGATTGCATCTAATTCTTCTTTTGTCTTAACGGTTTCACCAGCTGGTGTATCTACATAATAGTAGTATTTTGCTACGCCGCTTAAACTGTCGGAAGCACTTACCGTTACATCCACAGTCTCTTTATAGAAAAGACCAAATGAAATCGTGCTAAGCAGTGATTTCCATTTGTTTGTCTTGATGCTGATACCGCCATTTGCACCGCTCCAGTCCGGTGCTGTCGTATCAACACGCACGGCTGCAGACTTTTGTGCAAGCTCACCTGTAGTTTTATTCTTTAGGTAATAGGTAACGTCTGTTCCTGCTTCTGCGGTTTCCGTACTGTATGTATAGAAGTCATCATACGTTCCATCCACCGTACCGCAGATGGTGTATCCCTCCGGCGGGGTAAATGTCACGCTCTGTGCCCACCAAGACTCACCGGTCAGAGATTTACCACCCTGATCCTTAAGGGTTGCATCCGCTACATCTGTCAGCCATGCAATGGTAAGTGTCATGCTCTTCTCTGCTTTCGCATAATTACCGTCCGCATCCACCACTGCCTTTACTTCATAAGTTCCTATCTCGGTTGGAAGACCGGAAGTAAATTCATCCGAAGAACCACTTGTACGATAAGAATACTGAATCGCACCCTTATAGCTTTCCCCATTTACCAGTGTTACGGTAGGTTCACCGATTGCATCCTCTGTAATCGCATTTCCCGTATAACCTACTGTTTTTTCACTCGGCCATGTAAGGGTTGGCGTGGCAGGAGAAATATCATAGATCACGCTTACGGAATATACTTTATTATTTGTCTCATCAACCGTATAAGTAATGCTTGCCCGGTAGGTGCCGGCATCCTTTAGAGTTGTGTTTATCGTTTCAAAAGAACCATCCGTCCCCTTCTTTTCATATACAATGGACGGCGTATCAAAGCCTTTGATTTCACCTGAAATGGAAGCTGATTTATCTGCACCATCATAAGTTGCATCGGATGCAGATAATGTAATCGTACCCAAATCACAATCGGAAGGACAGATTGCTGTAATACTATGGTTTTCATCGTCTACTGTAAATGTTGCAACATCGGCATGCTGTTCTGTCTTGTTGCAGACAGAGCAGGTATGGGAAGTGCCATCATCACTCATCGTCACAGTATGTTTCTTTTCCTCTGTAAATTCAGTATTTGCAAATTCACTCTCACAAGGCTTGCTTGCATAGACAATGCTATGGGTACTATCTAATACAGGAGCTGTGTCCGTATTAATTGTCTGACGCCATACCACATCGCTATCTGATTTTCCCTCATTTAAGAGGTAGGAAACTTCTCCGCTGGCAAACTGGGCAGTAGTTTTGAAGGTAGTGCCCGCAATGGAATCGGATTCTGAGGAGTCCAGATAATAACAATTGGTTACACTACCACTATTTTTACCGCATAACTTTCCTTTGTTTAAGCCAGATACATTGCCCGTACTGTAGCAATTGGCAATACTACCGTTATTACTACCACAGATACCACCGACTGGACCATGGTATTCTGACGTCTCGCATTTACCCGTATTATAACAATTGCTAATATTACCACCATTTGTTCCACAGATGCCACCGAATGCATATATATTCCATCCAGAACCTGTATTATAACATTTTGTTATACTTCCACCATTATTGTAACCACAAATACCACCATATTGTGATACGTAGAGTACTTGCTCTTTTGTGTTTGTATTGTAACAATTTTCTATTGTTCCTTTGTTTTGTCCAACGATACCACCTGCAGTTGCATACACTACAATTCCAGTCTCACTATAAAAAGCAACTGTCGCTTTGCAATCTCTAACAATTTTGTCTCCATTATATCCGCAAATACCTCCAAGGTCTGCATTATTTTTATTATTATCTATTTTATACACACCTGCCATACCGGATGCTTCACAGCCTTCGATGTTTCCTTCATTCTTTCCGCACACACCGCCAACGTAGTTGCTTCCTTTGAAATAAATGTCTGCTATCTTTACGTTCTTTATCGTTCCGGTTGAGCTTCCAAATAAACCTACATAGCTGATTGACTTATCATCAAAATACAACCCGCTGATTGTATGTCCGCCTCCATCAAATGTACCGGTATAGGTCTGTACACTGACACCGTCACTATATCCGATTGGCACCCATGTTTTCAGATTACCTGTATCTGTAACAAGATTTCCTTCTTCATCTAATACATTATCATTTACCTTAATATCCGTTTTCAACACCGCGTTAGCAGAGGTATCCTGATCAACTCCCACCAGTCTGCCATTTACAAGAGCTACAAAGTAGTAAAACTGTCTTTCTGTCTCAAGCTGATAAACACCATCAACCATACTAGGCACATTGTTAATCAAAGTCGGATCATCTATGATTTCTCCTTTTGCACCACACACAGTACAAATGTTATCTTTACCAAATGTATGTGCCTGACTCTCTGCCGAAACTGTATTCTCAGTATTAGAGCATTTAACCGGGCATGGCTTACTTGCATAAACGGTTCCATGATTACTGTCAAGTACAGGGACAGCATCTTTTTCTAATTCGTTATCAATATTCTGATACCAGACAGGGGAACCCTCGGCGGCTCTGCTGTTAAGAAGATAGGCAACCCCACCGTTTGAAAACAGCCCGGAAGGTTTTCCTTCTACATACACAGTTTGGGAACTAGTTGTAGAAGTATATATAGCTTTACCGGTAAACTTCCCTGTATCATAGTAGCAATTCTTTATCGTGCCCAATTGACTACCACATACTCCACCAACATAATCCCCGGTTTCTTCATTACATATCACACTACCGGTACTATAACAGTTACTTGCTGAACCACTTTGATACCCACAGACACCACCGATACCATTTTGACCACGAACTATACCTTCAGTTGATGTTGTTGTTCCTGTTACATTTCCTGTGTTATAACAGCTATCTATATTTGAGCTATACTGGAATCCACAGACACCACCTACATCGATTTCACCTTGCACATTACCGGTGTTATAGGAGGTTTCCAGACTTCCATCTGAATATCCACAGACACCGCCAACAATATCAGCAGTACCAGTTACATTTCCGCTATTACTACAATTTTTTACTGAACCTTCATTCCATCCACAGACACCACCTACACTGTCTTCACCTTGCACACTACCGGTGTTGTTACAATCTGTTATAGTATCACCATAATTACTTCCACAGACACCTCCAACAGAACTACTACCACTTACGAAAGAATTAATGTTGTTGCATGTTTTGAGATTACCACCATCACGGTTACTTCCACATACACCACCAACAGCGTTTCCTCCACAAAAATATGAATCGGCAATATTAACATTCTTTATGGTACCACCATTGAGGCCAAACAGACCCACTCGAATTTTGCTATCATCTTTGAAATACAATCCCGTGATTGTATTTCCGGCACCATCGAAGATACCATTATAAGGATAGAAGCCATTGTTATAATACCCAATCGGTGTCCAGCTTCTAAATTTATCTTTATTACTTTCATTCAGTGCTCCATCAGACAACACGTCCTTATTTACCGTGATGTCCTTTGTCAGTACGGCATTTTTATCTTTGTAATTCTCATAATCATTGTTCACCTTATCCGCAAACCAGTAGAGCTGACCGGCGTTGGTGATTTTGTACGCCTTATCATTTCCATCTGTCGTTCCATCACCATTGATGTCATAATCAAGCAGCTCCTCGACTGCGGGCTGATAGCCGTTGCAAGTCTCTCCGTGTGTAGCACAGGCTGTAACACCACTCTTTAACGCCCAGGTACCATTTGTTAATTCAAAGGAACCGCTTTCACAGAATCCATTCGCATCATAACCTTCTGCCGTCGCTGCACTTACTGACGCTTCGCCTTCCGCCGCCGATACCTTTATCGTACCTGTCCCCGGCATCAGTCCCACCACCATGGTGGCAGTTAAGAGCATGGCCAGTCCTTTCCTAATTCGTCTACGCATAATCTTCCTCCATTCTTAAGAACAATATATCCTAAATCTGCATATCCACACTTACATGCCTCCCATGTTTTGCAAGGCATTTGATTATTTATCCTGTTTACAGTTTGCCAATATTATACCTTTTTTTTTATCCAAAAAGCAATTACTTTTCATACAAATTTTAAGTTCTCTTGATACTTGTCACTCCCAAGGTGCTGTTTAACATTATTTTGCAACTCAAATCGCAAATATATTTGCTTTTTGTGATTATCCATTGCATTTTGTGTTGATTTTTTGTATGATATGATTTTAGGACCCGCAAAACATGAGAAAGCAGCCCGAAAAGGGCGGATTTCGAATGTTTTTAGGATTGCGGGAGCACGAAGTGCGGAGCAATCCGTATGTATCAAATAAGGGACATTGAAGATAAAATCGAAGCAGGCTCATATGAAGTCATATATATCGAAGCAAAGTGAGGAATAGTTCATGAATAATATAGAAAAATACTTAAAAAAACGTAATGTAGAGGTGGAGCACATTCTTTCAGCCCGCTGTGAGAAGCAGCATAATCTTATTATCCGTCTTGACACAGACGAAGAGGTTATATGCTATATGCTCATGCGAGAACTGTTGGAAGTAATACCTGAGGATGAATTTCTCAAAGTCCGTAAAGGCTCCGTTATACGAAAAAGCGGCATCATCTCTATCAGTGATGATGGCGTCTATACCATGATAGACGGCACTACCTTTCAGGGAGTTAAGCGTTCTTTGAAGAAACACAAGGTAATGCGTGAAAAGCTGGGGCTGACAAGATGGCAGACAGATGTGGAATCCGCTTTGCCTATGAAACCCTTAACACTCCTTGAAAAATGCAGTATTCTTGATGATATGCCGGTGGCATACTGTATCATTGAGATTGTATTTGACGAGAATGGTCACGGACTCGATTTTATCTTCCGCTACTGTAATAAGCAGATGGAAGTGATTGAGGGTGTTCCTGTAGAAGATATGGTAGACCATTCCTTTTATGAGGTGTTCAAAAACGGTGACAGAAAGTGGATTGTGGCTTACGCAGATGTTGCCTTAAACGGTGGGCAGCGTACCCTCCATGATTACAGCCCTGAGATTGACAAAAACCTGACCATACAATGCTATCAGCCGGAGCCGGGATATTGTGCCTGCGTGCTGACGGAGGATAAGAGTATTGACATATGCCCAGAAGAGTAAGTGTGTATCTCCCTATAGAAAGTCCATGCTCTCTGCCCAGACCCTTGCTGTCTCCGACATATTTTTCAGGTGTATCTCATAACAGCAGGCTTTCTTTTCCACATCATAAGAACACTCCACATAATCAATCACATGATTGACCAACACTTCCAGATACTCCGAATCGCATATTTCTCTCAGTGCGATTCTGGTTACACCCCTGTCCAGATACTGACAGGACAGGATGATAATATTCTTATCTTCTTCCCATACATAGCTTTTTACCAAGCAATCATAAAACTTATAATTTCTGTCATCACACAACATAATTATCTCCAACTCATTTTTAAAATATCATTTCCCATGCCCACACATATTTTCAGGTTACTTGAATTAACTTTATAAATTCAATCGATTCATTTTGTTTCGTTTCTCTTCCCTGCTGCTGGATAAGTAGATTCTCGTAATCTCAAGGCTGGAATGTCCAAGTATATCCGCCAATTCACCGATATTATTATAAGTGTCTATATACGTTAGCGCAAACAGGTGTCTGAGTGAATGAGGATGTGCCTTTTCTAATGGTACTCCTGTCATATCAGCTATCTTCTGCATCATCCGGTAGACACCGTTGCTTGTAATAGGCTTGCCTTTCCTTCCGGTGAAAACATATCCCTTTTGTATGCCTTTTTCTCTGCAATAATCTTCTAATTCCTTTACCAGCTTGTCAGGAAGGTAGATGTCTCTGATTTTCCCTTTATTTCTTATCTTATAACCACCATCTGCCAGAGCCTGTGTTGTTACCCCTTCCAGTTCACCGATTCTGCATCCCGTTAATGCCAGCGTTCTCATGATTAAGTAGTGTTTTTTTCTGCCACTCTCCAATGCATATTCCAGCATTTTATTATATTCTCTTCTCGACAATACATTTTCAAGACACTGTCTTGATTGTAACTTGATTGTCTTAACTGTACAAGCCCCTTGCCCTGTGAATTTGAGATAAGAGTTGATTGCTATGATTTTTGCATTGATTGTTGATGGTTTGCTGTATTTTTCCATCAGCTCATCTTTATATTCCATTACAAGTGTCTTGGTTACAGTTTTGTCCCCTATGTATTGTATAAAAGCCGCTGCTTCCCTTATATAAAGAGCAGTCGTGTTGTCTGCTTTCTCTGTGCCAGCCAGGTAATCTCTATATGCTATAATTTTATTTTCCATTTCTTCCGTCTCCTTTCGACACGGGAAATGACAATCATAAAATACACCATAAATCTTTCCGCATTGTTATCTGCATCATTCTCATACCTTTCTGACTGAAGCACAAAGATTTTTTCATTTATATAATATCAGGCGTACTCAGAAAGCTGTTCTAAAATACGCCTGATGGTTTAACTAATTTATGCTACCACTATCTTCCTCCAACCAGCCCGGCTTTCTGGAAAAACCTATATGATATGTGACCTTTTCCATTGAAAGTTCATGTTCACCGATTACATATCTGCCAATGGTTGTATCCTTTCCAATAATTATTCCCTTTGGATAATCATTCAGACACCGGTTTAAGAGTTCCACCTGCTTTTCCCTCGAATTGTCAGATAGGGGATTATTGGGATTCACACTTCCCACAGATACGAGTTTAACATATTTAATTTCTTCATATGTAATTTTTTCACTGTTCATCTGCATCCGCCTTACGTGCCGGGAGTGGCATGTTTACTTTAGTATCCTTTGTGGTTCCTGTGGACACTCCACTCATAATGTCGTTGTACTCCTGCTTTTTACGTGTCAGTTCCAACGATAATGTTTCCACATCATACTGTCTTACTACCACATTATTCTGCGAGATAACAAGTGACTTGTAGTAGCTTTGATTGTTATCATATTTCTTTGCTTCCATTGCTGTATCATCATACTCTAAAAGTGCAAACATCTCAGACAGTATTTCATTGTTTGCTGCTTCCCTTTTCAGCTGGTCGATATCTGCTGATGTATTATTATCTGCAATCATCTGAATAATATCTTTTACCTGTGTCTGGAATTTCTGCCATGAATTATTTACAAGCTCAGATGCTGTGGAAATCTTGGCATTCTGCTCATCCGTAAGATTGTCCTGATTTAAAGCTATGACCACCTTTGCATTGTACTGATTAAGCTGTGAGGAACCGATCCTTTGCATCTGGCTGATATTCTCATTTAGTCCATCCTGCGCTGCACGAAGTCTTCTTTCAAGCTGGTCGATTTCCGCTCTTACCACTTTAAGTTTCTCTGATTTGCTCTTTTCTTCTTCTGAAAGTTCCTTACCGTCAGCATCCCTTACCTCAGAACTAATCAGTGATGGTGCTACATTGGCTGCCATCATGTCCAGAACTCTGGCAAGACCTTCTGGTGTGCCATGATTGGTTGCTGTAACTGAAACATTGTACTTTGCAGAATTATCAGAGCTTCTTGTGTTACTACTGTGTGCACTGACACTTCCGGATACGCTTACCTTTAAGAAGCTGAACCCCACTGTTGCATGTGCAGAAAGATTCGCATCCAATTCAGTCTGTGAGCTCTCACTCTGCTTTACTTCCATATCAAAGAGAACTGCCACTTCATCAATCTGAAGATTTGGAACCGGCACGATTGCAAGCATTGGAACTTCTACCTTCATCTGATCATTGTTGCTGGTTCCGTCCTCATTCATACTCTTCTTTTCATAAGTAAATGCTACATTTCTTGTGTTGCCATTACTGTCGAAGCCAACCTTATTGATGAACTCTGCTGTGGAATTAGCAAGCATAATACTTGCATCCGCAGATGCTGTAAGTGGAGCTCCAATCAGCTTGTACATATCAAGTCCTGCAAACTGTTCTGTAATACCCATAAATAACACCTTCCTTTTCTATTAATTGATTTTATTGTGAACACGCCTTAGGCGGTTCAGTACGTTTTTTAATCCATGTGCCAGACTTTTCAATATGCCTTTTTGAGGCTTTATCTCATAAATCTGCAATTCTGAAACATACAACTGCGGTATCGGCAAATAATCGTACTGCACATAATCTTCTTTCAGTCTTATATTAAGTTCCTGCTGCAACTGCTCACTTACAGTGTTGTACTCAATTTTTTTCCTGTTCAATCTCATATGCTCTATTCCTGTAATATTCATATTTCAGCTCATACAGCTTCTCCTTATCTGCAATAAGTTCTGCATTCAGCCGATTGATTTCCTGCCGGTATGTTTCTACATCAAAATCTGCCTCCTCACCATTTTCCTTGCAGTTTCTGATATATTTTTCCTTGTCCGCAATCATATTTTTTTGCAGTTTTATCATGTTTTCTTTTAATTCTACCTGTTGCTGCATCATACGAATTTGTCTATACTGCTGCTGTGCCTTCTCGGACAATACACTTCCATCCGAATTGATTTCATCACCCACCTCAACATTTACCAGTTTTGAGGAATTGATGGTATCTATGATTCGCATTTCGCCCTCCGTTGCCGGAATTGACTCTACTTTCATCTTGCACACCATTTTGGGCAGATCATCTGAATCTCTCGTACTGGGAGAGCATACTCTGGCACCTAATATACTCTCACCATCCATAACAACAGTGCATATTTCAGCAGTAAAATCTATTTCTGCCTCTTTTACATTCAGTCCGCTGATTGGCACAATTGACAGCTCCGGTATTGTCATTTCAATGGTATCTTTACGGAACAGATTGTTCTCGTCCCGCCTAAACTGCTTATATGCTACATTCAGGTTGTCGAGCAGATATACCGGATGCTCATCTGTACCTTTTTCCTCACTCATGGATTTTATTTCATCGAGGACCTGCCTTCGGAGATTCTGGTTTGAGATTGATAAAGCTTGCAGAGGTGCATACAATAAATCTTCAATCCGCATAAACTCCCCGGTAAGGTAGTGCTTATCTGCTTCCGTGTTTTTGTTTTTTTGTGACTTCATGATATACACCTCCTTAGCTTACTCATGCTGGACATGAATGTTAGTTATTACAATCGTCATAATTTAAGTATCTCTGTACTTTTTCATTTTGAAGAAACCGGTCTAGTACCAATGCCCATATATCACACTTGGTAACCATAAAGAATCCCGAACCAGTACCACCGCCACCAAAACTGCGCGTATTATGAGTTCTACATATTGGCAACATAAACACCCTGTCACCTTCTAAACTGTATTCTGAAATGAATTGATTCAATAAAACATGCCCACCTACAATTCCAGTATGACAATAAGAATTTTCTATATTCCATATAATTCCGTTTTGGATTCTATTAGTAATATAGTAATTTCCATTAGTGCAACAGCTTTCTAATAAGCGTTCGTCTATCTCACACGCTTCATACACTCTATGCATCAAATCTATCCATGAATTTCCCATGGGAATTTTGTCACCTGTACTTCCTATTACGTTTACAAATGGTGTATCTTTATTTACAAACTGAATACCATGATAAACTGAGCCTACCGGCATGATAACAAAATCGTCATCGTACGATATGTCCTTATTATACAAATCATACAAACACCACTTGTCATCTTCTGAACTTTTCTTATAAACTACCTGATATTGCTCCTTAATTCTATTCTCTACATCCTCATGTAGGTTCATGTTATTCCATTCTTCAGTCATTGGGACATTTTTTAATAATATAGCCATATCAATTCTCCTTCCTAATACTTGCCTACAGTTACATTAGAAATTAATTTCCACATCTCAATAATACAATATTATGTTGATAGCTATTTCCCTTACCAGAAAGGCTTTGAACCATTTTTCTCTTAAAATATGCTATATTATTTTGATGTCATTTCTTTCCCAATACATAAATTAATCTGAATCAAAATTTTTTAAAATAACTCTTGCTTTTTTACCAATAATATTGTAATATACTGAATTTCCTAGCATTATAGTCAGATTAATTTCATAAAAAACGGATACTCAATCATTAACGAGAGAGTATCCATACATCATTTCCTAGCGGCTTTTGCTTTTTATATCTGCTACATCAATTTTTGCCATATCTGTTTTTACTTTTCCTTCTTTCTGGTATGCTTCAAATGCATCTGCACCATACTCATATTCCTTTTCAGATACCAAAGCTACAGGCTGAGCCTGAACATGCTCAGTAAGGGAAATTGACACCTACCTTGGCGTGAAAAAAGATGAGATTTAGCAAAAATGGTACTGCTTTTTCAAAGAAAACACCGCCTGTGGTTTTTCTGCCACAAGCGGTGTTTACTACGTTACTGTTTTCATATCGGACAATATATCCTAATATCCTTTTACCTTTACC
>OLSN01002676.1_pt1 | contig 12590 bp, 7 predicted proteins | sample 1672411 | NCBI WGS metagenome assembly OLSN01 (sample SAMEA3136683, study PRJEB25190) | human gut metagenome | biome: human gut; feature: human-associated habitat; material: faeces | place: Austria | collected 2013
ACCGTCACTTTGCCGAGTGGCGGTTTCTGCTTTTCACAATAATCGTCACGGTATACCGCCCGATATGTAAAGTAACTCGCATGCGCCTCACCCCCTTTCGGGTGGTGTGGCTAACCGCCTGCCGTTGTTTGCAGCGCCTTGCCGCCATAAGGCAGCATATCCAATATATGCATATTTCGACACATCGTGCAAGTTATGTTTTGCGTGATGTGTCTTTTTTATTTAAAATAGTAATTTCTGTGTAGTCAGGGCTTTTGCGTTATTGCGGCCAATCCGGGCTTTGGGTGGTGGTCTGGTCGGGGTGCATCCAGAGGACGGCATAGTGATTCTGCGCGGCCAGTGCCTGCCCGGTCTGCTCCGGCAGGCAGAACAGCCCGGTGGAGAGGGCATCGGCCAGACCGCCGGTGTCGGCATGGGTCAGCACAGCCACGCTGCTGGCGTAGCGGGCGGGCCAGCCGGTTGTCAGGTCAATCAGGTGCGCGTACCGCACGCCGTTATACTCAAAATAGCGCTGGTAGTCGCCGCTGATGACAAGGCTGTCACCATCGGCCAGTTCCACCGCCTTCAAATAAGCCGGGTCATCGCCCCATGGGTTTTCCACACCCGCGGTCCACGCCTGCTTGCCGGGCTTTGTACCGATAGCGCGGACATTGCCGCCGATGTTCAGCAGCGCGCTGGTCAGCCCGCGGGCCTGCGCGGCCTGCGCGGTCTGCTCCACGGCGTAGCCCTTGCCCACCGCGCCCACATCCAGCGTCATGGCCGGGTCTGCAAAATAGACGGTCTGGGTGGCATCGTCCAGCACCAGATTTTCTATGTCAATGTGCGCCAGCGCCGCAGCAATGGCGTCTGCATCGGGCGGGGCAGGGGAGTCGCTCTCGCGGGCATCGTGCCACAGCCGCAGCACCGCGCCCGCGGCAATGTTCGTGGCACCGTCTGTGGCCGGGTAGGCAGTGTCCTTGCACCAGCGCAAAAACGCGTACAGTTCCGCGTCAACCTGTACCGGCGCGGTGGCCGCACCGGCGTTCACATCATACAGGTTCACAACACCGTCATAATGATTATAAATATCAAACAGTTCGTTATAGCGTGACAAATCCTCCCGCATGGCGGTGGCCTGCGCGTTCCAGTCAGCCTCGCTGGCGGCGTAGCCCTGCACCATTGCCACGGTGTCAAACAGGTCAAACCAAGTGGCACTGTACAATTTTTGCTGCTTTTGGCAGGCGGTCAAGGGCAGGCAAAGCAGCACGGCCAGCAGCAGGGCGGCGGCGCGGCGCTTCACGCCTTATCCCCCTGCACGGTTTCGTGCTCGGTGTTCAGCTCCAGCAGCAGCTGGGCCAGCGTCCAGCCCTTGCTGGTGGGCGTGACCATACTGCGCACCGGGATGGACGCCCCGCCCGCCCTTATCATATCCACAAAGCCGCCCAGCTCGCCGGTATCGTGGCGCAGGCCACTGATGATGATAGCCGGGCGGTCAGGCACGGCTATCAATGGGGCGAACGCCGGGGCGGGGCGGCCCGCGCAGAGCTCGCCGACAATGCCGCCCAAATCGCCATCGGCCACCGGACGCAGCTTCACATCATACTGTCTGGCCGCACGCGCAATGGCGGCGTAGTTGGGGTAGCTTTCGTCAATGCGCCACAGCAGGGCGCACCGGGGTTCACAGATGATTCTGGCTTTCATGATAGATTTCTACCTCGTAGGGGGCGGGTATGCCCGGCCCTCAACATAACGGGAACAGGTCATTTGCCCTGCCACTTTAAAAAGGCATCGCCCAGAATGAAAGGCGATGCCTTGATGATAAATTACAGGTCGGGGTGGTACTCCTTGCAGGTGCACTTCTTCCACTTCAGCCCGCTGCCGCAGGGGCACAGGTCGTTGCGGCCGATCTTGACCACCTTCTTGGGCTGCTTCTTCACGGTGCCGTCGCCGCCCACGTTCTCGGTCATGCCCTTGGCTACACGCTCACGCTTGATCTCCTCGTTGCGCTGGATGCGGACGCTGTACAGACGGCGGACGGTCTCCTCCTGGATGGCGGAGATCATCTCCTCGAACATCTCGAGGCTCTCCTTCTTATAGGCGATGATGGGATCGGTCTGGGCGTAGGCGCGCAGGCGGATACCCTGGCGCAGATCCTGCATGGCGTCGATGTGCTCCATCCAGTACTCATCCACCACACGCAGCAGCACCACGCGCTCCACCTCGCGCATGATGGGGGCGGTGAACTCCTGCTCCTTCTTCTCGTAGAAGTCGGTGGCGGCGGCGATGAACCGCTGGGACAGGTCGTCGGCGGTCAGGGTGGGCAGCTCCTCCTCGGTGATCTTCACGGCGTACTTGGGGAAGTAGATGCCCTCCACGCCCCGCAGCAGCTCCTTGCACTGGGCGGCGTCCAGATGGGTCTGCTCCAGGAAGGCGGAATTCACCTGATTGGTGATGGCGGTGGCCATCATGTTCATGATGGTGTCCTTCACGTCCATGCCGTCCAGCACCTGCTTGCGCTGGCCATAGATGATCTCACGCTGCTTGTTCATGACGTCGTCGTACTCCAGCACCGACTTACGGGTCTGGAAGTTACGGCTCTCCACGGTGGTCTGGGCCTGCTGGATGGACTTGGTCAGAATTTTGTTCTCGATGGGCATATCCTCGTCCACATTGAGGCGCTCCATCATGTTGTTGATCCGGTCGCCGCCGAACAGGCGCATCAGATCGTCCTCCAGAGAGATGTAGAACCGGGTCTCACCGGGGTCGCCCTGACGGCCGGCACGGCCGCGGAGCTGGTTGTCGATACGGCGGGAGTCGTGCCGCTCGGTGCCGATGATGAACAATCCGCCGGCCTGACGGACACGCTCGGCCTCGCCGGCGATCTCGTCCTTGTGCTTCTGCAGCCGCTCGGCAAACAGCCTGCGGGCGTCCAGGATCTCCTGGTCGTCGGTCTCGGCGTAGCCGGTGGCCTCGGCGATCAGCTCGTCGGTGAGACCGGCCTTGCGCAGGTCGTTCTTGGCCAGATACTCGGCGTTGCCGCCCAGCATGATATCGGTACCACGGCCGGCCATGTTGGTGGCCACGGTGACGGCACCGAACTTACCGGCCTGGGCCACAATCTCGGCTTCCTTTTCGTGGTTCTTGGCGTTCAGCAGGTTGCACTGGATGCCCTCCCGCTGCAGCAGGTGGCCCAGCAGCTCGTTCTTCTCGATGGACACGGTGCCCACCAGCACCGGCTGGCCCTTGGCGTGGCACGCCTTTACCTGCTGGATGACGGCGCGGTACTTGCCGTTCTCGGTCTTGTACACGCTGTCCTCATTGTCGATACGGGCGATGGGGCGGTTGGTGGGGATCTCCACGATATCCAGCTTGTAGATGGTGGCGAATTCCTCCTCCTCCGTCAGGGCGGTACCGGTCATACCGGACAGCTTGCTGTACAGACGGAAGTAGTTCTGGAAGGTGATGGTGGCCAGCGTCTTGCTCTCACGCTGCACCTGCACCTTCTCCTTGGCCTCGATGGCCTGGTGCAGACCCTCGCTGTACCGGCGGCCATACATGAGACGGCCCGTGAACTCGTCCACGATGATGATCTCGCCGTCCTTCACCACATAGTCCACATCGCGCTTCATGATGCCGTAGGCCCGGATGGCCTGGTTGATGTGGTGGGAGATGGTGCTGTTCTCGGGGTCGCCCAGGTTGTCCAGATGGAAGAACTCCTCGGCCTTGGCGATGCCGCGGGCGGTCAGTGTGACGGTCTTGGCCTTTTCATCCACCACATAGTCGGCGTCCAGATTGGGGTCTTCCTCCTCCTTGGCGTCGGTCTCCACGATGGTGAAGCGCTTCAGCTTGCGGGCGAAGGCGTCGGCCATGTCATAGAGCTGGGTGGACTTGTCGCCCTGGCCGGAGATGATCAGGGGGGTGCGGGCCTCATCGATCAGGATGGAGTCCACCTCGTCCACGATGGCGAAGTTGTGGCCCCGCTGCACCAGCTCGTTGGCGTAGATGGCCATATTGTCACGCAGATAGTCGAAGCCCATCTCGTTGTTGGTGCCGTAGGTGATGTCGGCGGCATAGGCCTTCTGGCGCTCCTCCTTGGTGAGGTCGTGGATAATAAGGCCCACGGTCAGGCCCAGGAAGCGGTGTACCTTGCCCATCCATTCGCTGTCGCGCTTGGCCAGATAGTCGTTGACGGTGACGATATGGACGCCCTTGCCGGTCAGCGCGTTCAGATAGGCGGGCAGCGTGGCCACCAGCGTCTTGCCTTCACCGGTCTTCATCTCGGCGATGCGGCCCTGATGCAGCACGATGCCGCCCACCAGCTGCACCGGATAGGGGCGCATGCCCAGCACGCGGTCCGCCGCCTCGCGGACGGTGGCAAAGGCCTCCGGCAGGATGTCGTCCAGCGTTTCGCCATTGGCGAGGCGCTCCTTGAATTCCGGCGTCTTGGCCTGAAGCTGGGCGTCGGTCAGCGCCTTGTATTCCTCCTCCATGCCCTCGATCTTATGGACGATGGGCCAGATGGATTTCAGCTCACGCTCGGAATACGTTCCGAAAATTTTGGTGATCAGTCCCATGTATTTTGATCCTTTCTGTGAAAAGAATTCGCATATTACATAATAATACAAATATCATTATACCATATCTATCCCGCATATGCAAAGGAAATTTGACGAACCATAGGCTATGGCAAGTTCCGGCTTGCCTACGACGGAAAAGAGTGGTACAATACTATAACACCTATCATAGCAGAAATGTGAAACGAAACTGTGAACTTTTTGGAAAGGATGTACGCCATGAAGCTGAGCTTTTTCGGCGCTGACCAGTGCGTCACCGGCAGCTGCCATTGTCTGGAGGTAAACGGAAAGCATATTCTCATCGACTGTGGCCTGCAGCAGGGACGGGACGAGGTGGACAACGCCACGCTGCCCTTCCATCCCGGCAGCATCGACGCGGTGCTGGTGACTCACGCCCATATCGACCACTCCGGCCGGATCCCCATGCTGATCAAGAACGGCTTCCAGGGGAAGATCATCACCACCCGGCTGACGGCCAACCTGCTGAATATCATGCTGGCGGACTCCGCCCACATTCAGGAGAGCGACGCCGAGTATCAGAACCGCAAGAACCAGCGTGCGGGCCGCCCCGACGTGGAGCCGCTGTATACCGTGGCGGATGCCATGCGGGTGCCGGAATTTCTGCAGACCTGCGAATATAACCAGACCGTGGACGTGTGCGAGGGCGTGAAGGCCACCTTCATCGACGCGGGCCACCTGCTGGGCAGCGCCTCCATCCTGATGGAGCTGACCGAGGGCGGCGAGAAGCGGAACATCGTGTTCTCCGGCGATATCGGCAATGTGGATCAGCCCATCATCCGGGATCCCCAGTTCTTCGGCGGGGCGGACTATGTGGTGATGGAGAGCACCTACGGCAACCGCAACCACACCGAGGTGTGGAGCTATACCGACGATCTGGCCCAGATCATCGACGAGACGCTGGGCAAGGGCGGCAACGTGGTGATCCCCTCCTTCGCCGTGGGCCGCACCCAGGAGCTGCTGTACTTCATCCGGGAGATCAAGAACCGCCATCTGGTGACCTCCGTACAGAACTTCCCGGTGTATGTGGATTCGCCCCTGGCCAAGTCCGCCACCGGCATCTTCTGCGGCGATCTGCGGGGCTATCTGGACGAGGAGGCGCTGGCCCTGGTGCAGGACGGCACCCATATGTTCAACTTCCCTGGCCTGCATCTGACGGAGTCGGTGGAGGAATCCAAGCTGCTGAATATGGATCATGTCCCCAAGGTCATCATCTCCGCCAGCGGTATGTGCGACGCGGGCCGTATCCGCCACCACCTGAAGTACAACCTGTGGCGTGCCGACAGCGCCGTGGTGTTCGTGGGCTTCCAGTCCCCCGGCACCCTGGGCCGCACCCTGCTGGACGGCGCGGCCAGCGTGAAGCTGTTCGGCGAGGATGTGGCCGTCCGGGCCAAGATCGTCAACTTCCAGGGTCTCAGCTCCCACGCCGACCGGGATCATCTGCTGGACTGGATCTCCCACTTCAAGGAGCCCAAGCCCCAACATGTGTTCATCGTCCACGGCGACCGGGAGGTAGCGCCGCTGTTCGCCGAGACCGTCAGCGCCATGGGCTTTGACGCCCACGCGCCCCAATATACGGAGGAGTACGATCTCATCACCTGCACCCAGTTGGCCAAGGGCTTCCTGCCGGAGCGGAAGAAGAGCGTGCTGGACGGCCAGGGCAGCCGGGCCGGTGTGGTCTATCAGAAGCTGCTGCAGGCCATGGACGCCCTGCAGGCGCTGGTACGCCGCAGCAAGGGCCGGGACAACAAGACCCTTGGCGCGATGGCGGAGGCCATCCGCAAGATCACGGAGAAGTTCGAGTTTTAACGCAACATGAAAATAGGGGAAGCCGGTGGCTTCCCCTATTTTTGAGAAAGAGGTCACATGGAAACGCTGCAAAAAAATCAGACCGTCCGGGCGGTCATCGAGGGCTACTCCTCCGAGGGGCTGGGCATCGCCCGCGTCAACGGGCAGGTGGTGTTCGTCCACCGTGCCATCCGGGGCGAGGACTGCGACATTCTCATCATGAAGGTGCTCAAGTACGCCGCCTTCGGCAAGGTGACGGCCATCCACACGCCCTCCGGACACCGGCAGGAGCCGGACTGCCCCTATTACGGCAGGTGCGGCGGCTGCGACTTCCGGCATATGGATTATGCCGAGGAGCTGTCCGCCAAGCGGCAGCGGGTGCAGGATGCCCTGAGCCGCATCGGCGGCAGCGCTGTGCAGGTGGAGGAAATTCTGGGCGCGGCGGATACGGCCTGTTACCGCAACAAGAGCCAGTATCCCATTGCGCCCAACGGCACGGTGGGGTTCTACCGTGCCCGCAGTCACGAGGTCATCGGCGTGGAGCGGTGCCTGCTCCAGCGGCCGGAGGCCGACGCGGCGGCGCAGGCGGTGCGGCAGTACATCCGACAGTTCCGGGTGCCCTGCTATGACGAGAAAACGGGCCGGGGCCTGCTGCGGCATCTGTACGTCCGCACCAACGGGGCGGGGGAGAGCCTGATCTGCCTGCTGGGCAACGGCGAACGTGCGCCCCATGAGCCGGAGCTGGTGGAGCTGCTGCGGCAGGCCGTTCCCGACGCGGTGGGCGTGGTGTGGGGCGTGAACCGGAAGAAGGGCAACGTGATCCTGGGGGATAGCTACCGAACCCTGTGGGGAGCGGATACCCTGCGGGATACCCTGTGGGGTCTGACCTTCCGGCTCAGCGTTCCGTCCTTCTATCAGGTGAACCGGGTGCAGGCGGAGGTGCTGTACCGCAAGGCGGTGGAGTTCGCCGCTCTGACGGGAGAGGAGACGGTGCTGGATCTCTACTGCGGCGCAGGCACCATCACGTTGTGCATGGCCCGGCACTGCAGGCAGGCCATCGGCGCGGAGATCGTGCCGGAGGCCATCGACGACGCATGGCAGAACGCCAAGAAAAACGGCGTGGAGAATGTGGAGTTCTTCTGTGGCGATGCCAAGGAGACGGCGGCGGAGCTGGCCCGCCGCGGCCTGCGGCCCGATGTGATCTGCGTTGATCCGCCCCGGAAGGGTCTTGCCCCGGAGGTGGTGGACGCGGCGGCGGCCATGTCGCCCAGGCGCATCGTCTATGTCTCCTGCGACCCGGCCACCCTGGGCCGGGACGTGAAGCGCTTCGCCCAGCATGGCTATGCCGCCGTCCGGGCCGCCGCGGTGGATCTGTTCCCCAGAACGGCCCATGTCGAGACGGTGGTGTTGCTGGAGCGGGACGCGGCCAGCGACGGAGATGAGAACGGAAATGCGTAAGGTGCTGATCCTGATGGGAAGCCCCCGCAGAAACGGCAACACGGCCAAGCTTGCGGCGGAGTTCGCCCGGGGCGCAAGGGACGGCGGCGTGGCGGTGACGGAGATCGTTCTGCGGGAAAAGACGATCGGCGACTGCCTGGGCTGTTGCGCCTGCCGGAGCAACGGCGGGTGCTGCGTGCAGAAAGATGACATGCGGGAGGTCTATGCGGCGCTGGAGGAAAACGACGTGATCGTGCTGGCGTCCCCGGTCTATTTCTACACCTGGACATCCCTGATGAAGCGCGTGATCGACCGTACCTTCGCGGTGGAGCCGCATCTGCGGAACAAGGCGTTCTATCTGCTGGCCACCGGGGCGGCATCGGAGGAGAGCGGCATGGAGACCATGCTGGACAGCTTCCGGCAGTATGCCGCCTGCTTCTGCGCCGGTGGAAACAGGATCGGCGGCTATCTGTTGGCCTGCGGTACCAGAGCGCCGGACGACATCACCTCGCTGCCGGTCATGGAGCGGGCATACGCCCTCGGCAGAGCGGCGCAGCGGGAAAACCGGATATAAAAACCAAACGGAGGCGGGCAAAAATTTTGCCCGCCTCCGTACTTTATCTTGACATACCATCAAAAATATGGTAAACTAAGACGCTTATATTGAGATGATGGGGACATATCCCCTTTTACATGCTCAGTATACCACCGCCAAGAGGGAAAAACAAGTGGTTTGATGCAAAAATGGCAACAAAACCGCGTGTGTCAAACGGCGGGCTGAATTCGTTTGGTAAAATTTGAAATACAGAGCCTCAGACGGCCCGGCGGGGCGTCCGGGGCGGCACAACAAACAGAAAGGCGTGATGGACTAACATGGCCAAGGACAAGTACTACGGCAAGACAGTACGCAAGAACTTTGCCCGGCACGAAGAAGTGGTGGCAATGCCCAATCTGCTGGAGATCCAGAAGGATTCCTATAAGTGGTTCCTGGAGACCGGCCTGCGGGAAGTGTTTTCCGATGTGGACGTGATCTCGGATTATGCCGGCAACCTGGAGCTGAGCTTCATCGACTACAGCATGGACGAGAAGCCCAAGTACGACGTGGAGGAGTGCAAGGCCCGGGACGCCACCTATGCCGCCCCCATGAAGGTCAGCGTGCGCCTGCACAATAAGGAGACCGGCGAAATCAAGGAGCAGGAGATCTTCATGGGCGATTTCCCCCTGATGACCCACTCCGGCACCTTCGTCATCAACGGCGCCGAGCGCGTGGTGGTCAGCCAGATCGTCCGCTCCCCCGGCATCTACTACGGCAAGGAGATCGACCTGAAGACCGATCTGCCCCTGCTGACCAGCACCGTGATCCCCTACCGCGGCGCGTGGCTGGAGTATGAGACCGATACCAGCGAGGTGTTCTGGGTTCGTATCGACAAGAACCGCAAGCTGCCCATCACCTGCCTGATCCGCGCCCTGGGTCTCAAGACCGACGCGGAGATCCTGGAGCATTTCGGCGATGACGAGCGCATCGTGGTGACGCTGGAGAAGGATACCTGCAAGACCTATGAGGAGGCCCTGCTGGAGATCTACCGCAAGCTGCGTCCCGGTGAGCCTCCCACGGTGGACTCCGCCCAGACCCTGATCCAGAACCTGTTCTTCGATCCCCGGCGCTATGACCTGAGCACCGTGGGCCGCTATAAGTTCAACAAGAAGCTGACCTTCTGGGCCCGGGCCAAGGGCCAGATGCTGCAGGAGCCCGTGGCCGATCCCGCCACCGGTGAGCTGCTGTTTGAAGAGGGCCATGTGCTGACCGCCGCCGACTGCGCCGAGATGGACGCCATCGGCGTGAAGGAGGTCACCGTGACCCTGGACACCGGCAAGGTGCTGAAGATCACCTCCAACGGCATGTGCGACATGTCCCGCTATGTGGACTTCGATCCCCGCGAGAAGTGCGGCATCAAGGAGCGCGTCCGCTTTGACGTACTGCAGGAGCTGCTGGGCCAGTATCAGGGCGAGGAGCTGATGGAGCAGTGCAAACTGCACGCTGACCAGTTGGTGCCCAAGCACATCATCATCGACGATATCTTCGCGTCCATCAACTACATGAACGCGCTGGCCTACGGCCTTGTCACCCGTGACGATATCGACCATCTGGGCAACCGCCGCCTGCGCTGCGTGGGCGAGCTGCTGCAGAACCAGTTCCGCATCGGCTTCAGCCGTATGGAGCGCGTCATCCGTGAGCGCATGACCATCCAGGATCTGGACATCGTCACCCCCCAGAGCCTGATCAACATCCGGCCCGTGACCGCCGCCATCAAGGAGTTCTTCGGCTCCAGCCCCCTGAGCCAGTTCATGGATCAGACCAACCCCCTGGCCGAGCTGACCCACAAGCGCCGTCTGTCCGCACTGGGTCCCGGCGGTCTGAGCCGTGAGCGCGCCAACATGGAAGTCCGAGACGTGCACTACTCCCACTATGGCCGTATGTGCCCCATCGAGACCCCTGAAGGCCCCAACATCGGCCTGATCTCCTATCTGGCTACCTACGCCCGCGTCAACGAGTACGGCTTCATCGAGGCACCCTTCCGGGCCGTGGATCACGAGACCGGCAAGGTGTCCAACGACATCACCTATATGACCGCCGACGTGGAGGATCAGTATATCGTCGGTCAGGCCGCCGAGCCTGTGGACGAGAACGGCTGCCTCACCAACCGCCGTATCACCTGCCGTCACCGCGACGAGATCGTGGAGGTGGATCGCCTGAACGTGGACTTCATCGACGTGAGTCCTCGTATGATGGTGTCCATCGCCACCGCCATGATCCCCTTCCTGCCCAACGACGACGCCAACCGCGCCCTGATGGGCGCCAACATGCAGCGTCAGGCCGTGCCTCTGCTGAAGCCGGAGGCGCCCATCGTGGGCACCGGTATGGAGCACAAGATCTGCCTGGACTCCGAGGTGGCCGTGCTGGCCGAGGGCGACGGCGTCGTCACCAAGGTGGACGCCACCAACGTCTCCGTCAAGTATGACGGCGGCGAGACCAAGGATTATAAGCTGATCAAATTCCTGCGCTCCAACCACGGCACCTGCATCAACCAGAAGCCGATCGTCTCTGTGGGTGAGCGTGTCCACGGCGGCGACGATCCCACTGTGCTGGCCGACGGCCCCGCCACCGAGCAGGGCGAGATCGCCCTGGGCCGCAACATCCTGGTGGGCTTCATGACCTGGGAAGGCTATAACTACGAGGACGCCGTGCTGCTGAACGAGCGGTTGGTGAAGGAGGATGTCTACACCTCCATCCACATTGAAGAGTATGAGATCGACGCCCGCGACACCAAACTGGGGCCGGAAGAGATCACCCGCGATATCTCCAACGTGGGCGAGGATGCCCTGAAGGATCTGGACGAGCAGGGCATCATCCGCGTGGGCGCGGAGGTCCACGCCGGTGATATCCTGGTGGGCAAGGTCACCCCCAAGGGCGAGACCGATCTGACCGCCGAGGAGCGCCTGCTGCGCGCCATCTTCGGCGAGAAGGCCCGCGAGGTCCGCGACACCTCTCTGAAGGTGCCTCACGGCGAGAGCGGCATCGTCATCGACACCAAGGTATTTACCCGCGAGAACGGCGACGAGCTGGGGCCGGGCGTGAACCAGGTGGTTCGCGTCTACATCGCCCAGCGCCGCAAGATCCAGCCCGGCGACAAGATGGCCGGCCGTCACGGCAACAAGGGCGTCGTGTCCCGCGTGCTGCCCCAGGAGGATATGCCCTTCCTGCCCGACGGCACCCCGCTGGATATCGTGCTGAACCCGCTGGGCGTTCCCTCCCGTATGAACATCGGTCAGGTGCTGGAGGTCCATCTGGGCTACGCCGCCAAGACCCTTGGCTGGAAGGTGGCCACCCCCATCTTCGACGGCGCCACCGATAAGGACATTACCGAGGCGCTGGAGCTGGCCGGTCTTGACCCCGAGGGCAAGAGCTGGCTGTACGACGGCCGCACCGGCGAGCGCTTCGACAACAAGGTCACCGTCGGCTACGTTTACTTCCTGAAGCTGCACCATCTGGTGGATGATAAGATCCACGCCCGTTCCACCGGCCCCTACTCTCTGGTCACCCAGCAGCCTCTGGGCGGCAAGGCTCAGTTCGGCGGCCAGCGCTTCGGCGAAATGGAAGTGTGGGCCCTGGAGGCTTACGGCGCTGCTTATACCCTGCAGGAGATCCTGACCGTCAAGTCCGACGACGTTACCGGCCGTGTCCGCACCTACGAGTCCATCGTCAAGGGCCACAACGTGCCCACTCCCGGCGTGCCCGAATCCTTCAAGGTGCTGGTGAAGGAGCTGCAGTCCCTGTGCCTGGATATCCAGGTGCTGGATAAGGACGGCAACCAGATCGAACTGAAGGACGACGAGGACGCCATGGACACCTTCAACCTGGCCCGTATGGATGCCGACAACGACCGGCAGAACCGCTATGCCGACGAGGATGAGCTGGCCGACGCAGGCTTCGATTACGTCAGTGACGAGGAAGTGGACGCTTCCTTTGATGACATTGACGACGATGATGAATTTTGAGAAAGAGGAGGAGCTGAACAATGAGTTACGCAACCTTTGACGCCATCAAGATCGGCATCGCTTCTCCGGAGATGATCCGCGAGTGGTCCTACGGCGAGGTCAAGAAGCCCGAGACCATCAACTACCGCACGCTGAAGCCGGAACGGGACGGCCTGTTCTGTGAGCGCATTTTCGGGCCCACCAAGGACTGGGAGTGCCACTGCGGCAAGTATAAGAAGATCCGCTACAAGGGCAAGA
>OLSN01002683.1_pt1 | contig 12542 bp, 14 predicted proteins | sample 1672411 | NCBI WGS metagenome assembly OLSN01 (sample SAMEA3136683, study PRJEB25190) | human gut metagenome | biome: human gut; feature: human-associated habitat; material: faeces | place: Austria | collected 2013
CCGAGACAACCGGTCTGTATGGTTTGGCAATCGCTTTCATTCTCTTATTCGCAAACCCGCTGATCGGAAAGCTTTGATTTCCGGATTCGGGAAGGAAAGACTAAAAATGGGAAGGAGGCGAAATCTTGGAACCACGTTTGTTTAATCTTGACCCGCAGCTTCTGCATGACGCGGTACTGCTGGCGATTGCAGTGTTTGTGATGTTTTTGTTTCTGTCTTATATGCTGTTCAATCCGGCGCGCGAAATGCTGAAAAAGCGTCAGGACAAGGTGAAGAATGATATCGATTCTGCAGAGAAGTCCAGAGAGGATGCTGCGAAGCTGAAGGAAGAGTACGAGAACAGACTGCGTGAGATTCATAAAGAGGAGGACGCAATTTTAAGTGCGGCCCGCCAGAAGGCGCTGGACGCCGGCTGCCGCGAGATCACCCTCTCGGACGAAGAACTGGAGCGCTTCCGCACATTGGTGCAGCCGCTGTATGCACAGTTCTGCGCCGCCTATCTGCCGCTGGTGGAGGAGATCCAGCAGGAGTAAGCCGAAACTTACCCGGACGGGTCGATTTTTGTCCGCGGAGTAAAAACAGCTTTCTTGCAAAAGTAGATAAATTTCACGGGGCAGAAAGGTGGTTTTTTGTTGGCTGCGCGGAGATTTTTACAAATGCCCTTAATCATATTGACATAGTGGGGAATGGGGTGTAAACTACCAGCAATGGGCCGAAACGGCCCGGAACAAAAACTGCAGGGAGGAAACGGTCATGATGTGTTGTCGCGCAATGTGTTGTTGTTCTGCGAACGCTTCCCGGACCGGCTGCCTTGCAAACGGGCGTGCATTCTGAGCATGTCCCGCAGCGCTGCACAAAGGGTGCAGCCCGAAGGTCGTCAACTGCCTGGAAGCTTGCATAGGGCTTCCGGGCTTTTTGTTTTGGCCTTCGCAGTATCAGGATAACAAGGAGGGGGTCCGGCAATGGACTGGAATGCGATCCAGCAATATTTGCCGCTTTATCAGAAAGCCGCCGTGCTCACCCTGCGGCTGGGCGTCGCAGGCATCATCTTTGCCATCGTCATCGGCCTTGTGTGCGCGGTAATCCAGTATGACAAAATTCCCGTGCTGCGGCAGATCGTGGGGGTGTACATTCAGCTTTCCCGCAACACACCGCTGCTGGTGCAGCTGTTCTTCATCTACTACGGCCTGCCCAAGGTGGGCATCCGTACCAACGCCGAGCTCTGCGGCATCGCGGGTCTGGCCTTCCTGGGCGGCAGCTACATGGCCGAAGCATTCCGCAGCGGCCTGGAAGCCATCGAACCCATCCAGACCGAGAGCGCCTACAGCCTGGGCATGGACCGCTGGCAGGCTATGCGGTACGTCATTCTGCCGCAGGCCATGTCCACCAGTATGCCGGCCTTCATGGCGAACGTCATCTTCCTGCTCAAGGAGACCAGTGTGTTCAGCGCGGTCAGCCTGATGGACCTGATGTTCACGGCCAAGGACCTCATCGGCATGTACTCCAAGACCATCGAGTGCCTGTTTTTGCTGGTAGTGTTCTACCTCATCATTCTGCTGCCGGTGTCCATCGTGGGCAGCCTGATCGAAAGGAGGCTGCGCTATGCTGGATTTGGGTCTTGACGTCCTGTTCAAGGGCAAAAACCTGGCCCGTCTGCTGGGCGGTCTGGGCGTTGCGCTCAAGATCAGTGCCACCTCGGTGCTCATCAGCCTGCCGCTGGGCATCCTGCTGGGCGTGCTGATGACCTTCCGCAGCCCCATCATCAAGGCGATTTTGCGGCTGTATCTGGAGTTTATCCGCATCATGCCGCAGATGGTGCTGCTGTTCCTCGTCTACTTCGGCACCACCCGTGCGTTTGGGTGGAACCTTTCCGGCGAGACGGCGTCGGTCATCGTGTTCGTGCTGTGGGGCACCGCCGAGATGAGCGACCTTGTGCGCGGTGCACTGATCGCCATCCCGAAGCACCAGTACGAAAGCGCTGAAGCGCTGGGCATGAGCCGCGCGCAGGCGTACTGGTACATCATCATCCCGCAGACGGTGCGCCGCCTGATCCCGCTGTCCATCAACCTGATCACCCGCATGATCAAGACCACCAGTCTGGTGCTGATGATCGGCGTGGTGGAGGTGATCAAGGTGGCTCAGCAGATCATCGAAGCCAACCGCACCGCCAGCCCCAACGCCGCTTTCGGCATTTATCTCACGGTTTTCGTGTTATATTTCTTTGCCTGCTGGCCCATCAGCCTGCTGGCAAGCTACCTCGAGAAGAAATGGAAGTGACCGCACATGGCAGAACCTATTTTGACTGTTGAACATCTGATCAAGGCTTATGGTGAGACCCCGGTGCTGGACGACATCAGCTTTGCCGTCAAGCCCGGCGAGGTCATCGTGGTGGTCGGCCCTTCCGGCTGCGGCAAGAGCACCCTGCTGCGCTGTCTGAATGGTCTGGAACCCACCCAGAGCGGCCGCGTCCGGCTGGGCAATGAAACGGTCGCCTACGGCGGCAAGAACCTGACCCAGCTGCGCCAGCGCATCGGCATGGTGTTCCAGAGCTACGAGCTGTTCCCGCACCTGACCGTGCTGGATAACATCCTGCTGGCCCCCACCAAGGTGCAGAAGCGCCCGAAGGACGAGGTGCAGAAGGAAGCCGAAGCCCTGCTGGACCGCGTGGGTCTGCTGGCCAAGAAAAACAGCTACCCCCGCGAGCTTTCCGGCGGCCAGAAGCAGCGCGTGGCCATCGTGCGCGCCCTGTGTATGCACCCGGAGATCCTGCTGTTTGACGAAGTGACCGCCGCCCTCGACCCCGAAATGGTGCGCGAGGTGCTGGACGTGATGCTGGACCTTGCCAAGCAGGGCCGCACCATGATCATCGTCACCCACGAGATGCAGTTCGCCCGCGCCATCGCCAACCGGGTCATCTTCCTGGACGGCGGCAAGATCGTGGAAGAAGCTGCCCCGGCGGACTTCTTCGACCACCCCAAGACCGAGCGCGCGCAGCGCTTCCTGCGCACCTTCACGTTTGATGCTGTGAAATGAGTCACAGATCATATAACGGCTCCGGGGGTTCCGGGGCCATGGGAAAGATTTTGTAAAGGAGAATCCATTATGAAACAGGCCAAAATTTCGCGTCGTACCTTCCTGCTGGGTCTGGGTGCCGTGTCCGCTGCTGCCGCGCTGACCGCATGCGGCGGTTCCTCTGCTTCCACTGCAGCATCTGGCAGTGCTGCTTCCGGCAGCGGCGTCGTGTACCGCACCCTGGACGAGATCAAGGAGTCCGGCACCATCAACATCGGCGTCTTCTCCGATAAGAACCCGTTCGGCTATGTGGACGAGAACGGCGAGTATCAGGGCTATGATATCTACTTCGGCAACCGTCTGGGCGAAGACCTGGGCGTGGAGATCAACTACGTCTCCACCGAGGCTGCCAACCGCATCGAGTACCTGCAGACCGGCAAGGTGGATGTGATCCTGGCAAACTTCACCGTCACCCCCGAGCGCGCTGAGGAAGTGGACTTCGCTCTGCCCTACATGAACGTGGCCCTGGGCGTCATTTCTCCGGACGATGCCGTTGTCACCACCCTGGACAACTGGAACGCCGATGATCAGATGATCGTCATCTCCGGCACCACCGCCGAGACCTACCTGACCAAGGAGTATCCCGACATCCCGCTGCAGAAGTACGATTCCTACGCAACTGCAAAGAATGCACTGGAGAACCGCAACGGCGTGGCATGGGCCAACGACAACACCGAGGTCATCGCTTTTGCAAAGCAGAACCCCGGCTACACCGTGGGCATCCCCTCTCTGGGCAGCCAGGATACCATCGCCCCCGCTGTGAGCAAGGGCAACATCACCCTGCTGGACTGGATCAACGACGAGATCAAGAGCCTGGGCGAGGAGAGTTTCTTTCACAAGGATTACGAGGAGACGCTGGTGGATACCTACGGCCTTGACTATGAGGATGAGCTGGTCGTTGAGGGCGGCGAGACCAACGCTTAAGCCTGAAAACGGAATCGCGGACAAATAAGAAACCCGGGGACAGCATCACAGCTGTCCTCGGGTTTTTGTGCATTCGGAAATCTTACACTTCCTCAGTCTCATCGTCCTCGTCATCGTCCTCTTCGTCGGCGAGAGCTTCTGCATGGATGCGCTGGCGCAGGCGGGTGCGGAACTCCTCGGCGGGGATGCCGCTCTGGTTGGGGGTCAGGTCCGGGGCGGGCTTGCCGTCGGGCAGGTGGGCACCAAAGGCCGGCACAAAGAAGAACTTGCGCACGACAAAGATCAACGCAATGGCACCCACGCTGATGAGGTTATCCAGAGCCGATTCGTGGCCGACCACCATGTGGCGGGCAATGGCGTAGAGCAGCACTTCCAGGCTGCTGCCGGGGCTGTGCTTGGCCGCTTTAGATGGGGAAACAGGAAAGATGATCAATTTTATCCGTAAGAGTGATGCCCCATACATCCTTGAATTCGGAACTGCAGACGTGAACGAAATCTGTAATAAAGAAAAAGCTGTTCCTGAAGAATGGATCACAAAAGACGGTTCCGACATCGGAGATGAATTCATCGCTTATGCCCGCCCACTGATCCAGGGAAGTGTAGAAGTACCTATGAAAGATGGGCTTCCATACTTCGCATTCCGCAAATAGTCTTGTTCACAATTTGTTCATTTATCTTTCAAAAAACCTTCATTTGTTAAACACTCTTTCTTCACAAGTGTTTTATATACTAGAATCATCAAATGAAGAACATAAAAGATAAAAGATTTCAAACAAATCATTTAATAAGACGTGCAGAAGTTAATAATAGAATAACTTTTTCATAATACATGCCGGGGGCTTTTAAGTCACCCGGCATCCTCCCTTTTATGGGACTTTTTCAAAAATTTCTTTCAGCGTTTTATTCTCCAACCCGGATATTTTCTCCATCGATCACAATTTTATATTTTCCCTGAAGCTGTTTAAACGCTTCTGATTCTGCAAGCTCAGGAACTGCCTGGATGGCCTTTTTTACTGCTTCTGCACATAATTCTCTTTCCATTTCCGGATTCTCACAATAACGCTCCAGATAGTTCATCCACAACCTTTCTGAATCCGGTAATACTTCAACCGCCTCTCTGCTGATCTCCCACACTTTCTCATATTCCTGCGCTTCTTCATAAATCAACTGCAGCTTTTCATAAATCTCTTCTAATTCTTCTCCATTCGATTCTAATTTTCTGATCTGTTCATATTGTTCAGCTGCTTTTAAATTCTCACCAAGTTTAAAATAGCTTTCTGCAAGATATTTTCTGACCTCACACTCCTTTTCTCCATTTGTATCCCACCGGTACCACGCCTGTCTTCTAATCATCTCCTCACCAATTCTCTTTGTCAGCCTGTGCCATTTTTCACTCTCTTCCAGAACACTTACCTTCAATAGCGGGTATTGGTACAAATACACTTTCATCTGTATTTTTTCTGCACGTTTCTCCAATTCATCTAATATTTTTTTTACTGCATCTTCTGCGCTTAATCCATCCTCCTGCTGTATACTCCCTTCTTCCAGACTCGCTATGACTACCCGGTATGCATCGGAAAACTCTGTCTCCTGCATTTCCTTATCGAGACTATCCAGGCTATTCACATAATCTTCCCACGCTACATAATAAATAAGTCCCATTTCCAGATAAGGACTGTCCCCATTTTGTTCCACAACCTCTTTTGTCTCCTTTTTCTCCTTTACTCCTTCCTGAACTCCCGCCTCTGGCTGATCCTGATCCGCTGCATTCGCTTTTGTTTCCGGCTTTTTCACTGTCCCTCCGATGATTGCTGCACTCATGATACAAACCGCCAGAATTGCAAGCAAAATCTTTTTTGCCGAAACCTTATCCCTCGGTCTTTCCATTTCCCTTTCCAGAAAACCAATTTCTTTTTGCATATTTTTTAATACTTTTATGGCATTTTTCCCACTGCTATAACACTTTCCAAGCATTCTTTTCCAGACTCGCTCTTCTTTCCGTGTAAATGCCTTTGGATCCAGACATTTTTCTGCTGTAAATTCCATTATCTTTGCCAGACCATACAGATCATCCGACCGTTCTGTCTTCTGCGAAAGAACCCTTTCTTTCCTTACAAAAAGCATACGAAGCTTTTTCTTCTTCATCTGCTTTAAAAGTTCCTCGTTTTCCGGTTCATTGATATCCAGAAGACAAAGCATTCCGTCTCCGGTTATGATCACTGCATATGGGTTCACATATCCATACGCCGCATCCTCATTTCCGCAACGATAATACTGTTCCAGCTGTTTTGAAAGCTGTCTGATCCAGTCAAATACTGTTTCTTTTTCCACCCGTATCCCCTGTTTGATATACTCCATCAAAGAACAGCCTTTTGCATAGTCATTTACCATATAACTCCAGCCATTCTGATCCACAAAACGGAGTACCGCATAGTCTCTTCTTTCTTCCATCCTGTTCCTCCCTGTGTCTGTTCATTCATATTAACTTGTCCTGAAAATGCCACATCGAATCATGTGTCTGATATCATATACTTTTCTTGTGATCTGTTTCAAAGCAGAGAATGTCACCCGGCGTATCTTCAAAGTATTTCATTATACCGGATGCAATTTCCTATAAAATAAAATTAGAATCGAATTAGAGTGACTTCACTATACACTGACATCTGCCACTTTACAAGCAGAACTTTTTTCAATAATTCACAAACTTTTTGTTCCAAAATCAGTCACTGATCTTTTTATTTTCTATAATCCTCTGACAGTCACAAGGATTCCCTGTCTTGTGCATTCTGCCAGACTGGTTACTGTTCACAGTACCTGTGACCAGCAACGCATCTCGCCATTTTAAATCGCCTTTGGCGATGGGCGAGATGCCATTCAAGATAAAACGTGCATCCTCCGTGCCAATCAGCGTAGTGATTGACACGGGAGTGAACAGTAACCCGGACTGTACTTTTTCCCATTCCCACTTGCTTTTCACTCCCGTATCGCTTATCCTTTTATTGAATATATTTATGAAAGAAGGCATACCTATGGCTCAATCTTCACATGTACTTCACGAAATCCATCCTGTATTTAACACAGACTCCCGCATTCTGATCCTTGGGAGCTTCCCTTCTGTAAAATCACGGGAAAGTCAGTTTTTCTACGGGCATCCAAGAAACCGTTTCTGGGATCTTCTTGCCACACTTACAGGTGAACCACTTCCTGCCGGCATAGAAGAGAAAAAATCACTGCTCCTTGCCCACCACATTGCCGTCTGGGATGTGATCGCCTCTTGTGATATCGAAGGCTCCAGTGACAGCAGTATCCACAATGTCGTTCCCAATGACCTTTCAGAGATTCTTCAGACGGCATCCATCCGACAGATTTTCACCAACGGTGGCACTGCATACCGCTTATATAAAAAATACTGTTTTCCACAAACTCAGCAAAAAGCAATCTGTCTGCCATCCACAAGTCCGGCAAATGCAGCCTGGTCAAAGAAACGCCTGCTTACCAAATGGAATCAGATCTGTCCTTATCTCGAATAAGAACCAGCAAACCGGCTTTAATCGCCCCGTTCAAAAATGAGGTCAAGATTTTTTGAACTTTTTTCATTTTAACACTTGACATATTGTTTTTTCTGATGTATACTTGATTTTGTTGTTGAGCAACACAGTTCAACACACGATATAAATGTGCGTTTAGCTCAGCTGGATAGAGCGTTTGGCTACGGACCAAAAGGTCGGGGGTTCGAATCCTCTAACGCACGCTGTAAGAGGTCTTTCGTGAGAAAGACCTCTTTTTTATATTTGCCAAGCTGGGCACATATAAAAAGTGCCCAGATAATTTTCATACCAGGACACATTCATTTCATTTCTTTTCGCTTTTCCACTCTGCATTCTATCCAAGTGCCACATCCAGCGTCGTTCCAATAAAAGGGATCATGATCCCGGTAAATAAATTCATGCTTTAAACTGCTGCTCCTGCTTCCTGTGTTAAAATTTCTGTCAGAGCCGCACCACTGCTTGTATGACTGCGAACCACCTTCGCATTGCTTCTTTTTGCCTCATCAAGCGCGGTTTTTACCATCTTGTGCGATACTGTATTTGTAAAAAGTACAAACAGGTCAGGCTGTCCAAGCTGCTTATTCAGATCGGCAGACATATGCGTAAATACTTTAGCTTTACATTTAAACTGTTTGCATATTTTTTTATACTGACAGACCATTCTGTCATGACCTCCTACAATTACAACGCTCATTCTTATCCATCTCCTTAATTCATTCTAATAACGATTGTGATTTTTTTGTATGCCGCCCCGCAGAAACGGAGCGACTCTTTTTTGATGATTATTTAGCTTTTAATTTTTGATTTTTATTTGTTTTTGATTCGATTATAATTTTATTTGATTATTTAGCTTTTTCGGTTTTCTGTTTTATTTAAAAGGTATTCGTATCTCTTATAAGCCAGCCACCTCCCTGCCGAGTGACTCACACTCATCTATTGCATCTGCTCCCGGTGTTCCGTGGCAGATAAGTCCTTCTCCGCCGACGATCTGTGCGCCAGCCTGTTCCATTCTTTCAGCCCATGTACGCATCCATTCGCCGTCTCCCCAGTCATAGGATCCAAACAGGGCAACCTTTTTTCCTGATGCAAATCCTTCCAGTTCAGATACAAACGGTTCTACCGTTCCGTCTTCCAGTTCTTCAGCTCCCATTGCAGGGCATCCAAGTACCCAAACAGCCTGATCTTTTAAATCAGCAGGCGAAATAGTTTCCATCGGTACTACATCAGCACTTTTCCCTGCTGCTGTAATTCCTGCTCCAATTGCCTGTGCCATTGCTTCTGTATTTCCTGTTCCGCTCCAGTATGCTACACAAATATCACTCATTTTTAAATTCTTCCTTTCTTTTTTCTTTCTATCATCTACCAGGTTTTATTCCTTTATGCAGGCTGTATGTCAAATGGCTGTCTCACGCTTCTTGCTGCATGCCACAGATCCTTCCCTGCCTGCATTTCCCTGATAAATTCCTCTTTTACAACGTTGTAGATAGAAAACATTTTCTTGCGTTCTTCTACGTTCTCATACACTTTCCAGTATCCCTGATAAAGGAAATCTTTTCCGTTGTGCTCAATAAACCCTTTCACATCTGCAAGTGGATATCCGAGGAAAATTCCAAGTTCATGTGGAAATTCTGCACTTCCATGCTGATATCCTTCAAATCTCAGATTCATGATCTGAAGCATCTGCGGAAACTCAAATCCCCGATAGCCAAGTGTATCAAGAAATTCGCTGTATTCTTTTTTTCCAAGGATTTCAAGAATCTCTTCTTCTCTGTAGATCAGCCATACTTTTCGGACTCCGCTGTCGCAAAGCATGCTGTATGAAATTCCCATCTCTTTCAGACTTTCCGCAACTTCCTTTTCACTTACATTCTTCAAGGTCAGAATATTGGATGGCTTTACACCGGTCAATACCGGAGCACACTGCCATGCAATTTCCATCTGAGCAGATGTCTGTACATCTTTCTGCATCCAGTTCATGTTGTTTTCCTCTTGTATGAGTTTGTTTAAATTTATTTTAGTTAGCTTTTTCTAACTATTTATAGTCTACTATATTAGTGGGATTTTGTCTATAGGAATTTTTGAAAAGTTTTCTCATTACCCCGTAATTTATGTTTTTACAACATACATTCTATCTGCCCTGGAAATATATCTTACTGTAATTTTGTAATCATTTCTGCAAAAAAAAAGTGTATCAAAGTTTTTCAACCTTGATACACTGTATTTTTACAATTAACAGTCTTCCGCAATCTTATCAATCAGTCTCACTGTATCTTCCCATCCAATACACGGATCCGTAATCGATTTACCGTATACCATATTTCCGCCGATATCCTGTCTTCCTTCTACCAAGTAGCTTTCTACCATTACACCTTTAATCAGTTTTTTCAGCTTTGAATCATAATTTCTTGTGTGCAGTACCTCGCTTACGATTCTGAGCTGTTCTTTGTACTGCTTGTTAGAATTGGAATGATTGGCATCAATGATCGCTGCAGGATTCTTCAAATTCTTCTGCTCATACATATCCAGAAGTCTCTTGCAATCCTCATAATGGTAGTTTGGAATCGTTGTGCCATATTTATCCACGCCGCCCCGCAGGATCACATGTGCCAGATCATTCCCACCTGTCGTCACATCTTGCCCACGATAAATGAAGCGGTGCGGTCCCTGTGCTGCAACAACAGAATTGAGCATTACCGATAAATCTCCACTTGTCGGATTCTTCATCCCAATCGGGATATCCATTCCGCTCGCAGTCAAACGGTGCTGCTGGTTCTCAACCGAACGCGCACCAATCGCTTCATAAGAAAGAATATCATCCAGATAACTTCTGTTCTCTGGATAAAGCATCTCATCTGCTGCTGTCAGATAAGTCTCCTGCATGGCTCTGATATGCATTTTACGGATTGCAATGATTCCGGCAAGCAGATCCGGTGCCTGCTCCGGATCCGGCTGATGCAGCATTCCCTTGTATCCCTCTCCGGTTGTACGTGGCTTGTTCGTGTAGATTCTTGGAATGATCATCAGCTTATCCGATACTCTTTCATTTAACTTTGCAAGCCTGTTCACGTACTCACATACCGAATCTTCATTGTCCGCCGAACATGGCCCGATGATCACCACGAATTTGTCTGATTTCCCTGTAAAAATATCACGGATCTCCTCATCCCGCTTCGCCTTGATAGCTTTTAATTTATCCGATAACGGATATTCGTTTTTCAGGTCTGCCGGTAATGGCAGCTCTGCGTTCACTCTCATTCCCATTGTATTATCCTCCTGCATGTATTTTTCTAGTCCTGATAATATCTTACCATATCTCTTGTAATTTCTGAAACAGAATGTGCACCGCACATCTGCATGGCATCTTTGAGTTCTGCTCCCAGCTTATCAATGTAAAGCTTCACACCTTCTTCTCCACCGCCATAGACCGCTACAACGAACGGCCGGCAGATCAGTACACCGTCAGCACCAAGTGCAAGTGCCTTGAAAATGTCTGTACCGGAGCGAATCCCTCCGTCAACCAGAATCTTCATAGAACCGTTCACTTCTTTTACAATCTCTTCCAGCACTTCTGCAGTTGCCGGACACTGATCCAGCACTCTTCCTCCGTGATTAGATACGATGATCGCATCGGCACCTGCTTCTTTTGCTTTTCTCGCGCCTTTCGCTGTCATCACGCCTTTGACGATAAATGGTCTTCCAGCCATCTTCACAATCTCGGAAAGCTCCTGTACATTCTTGCTTCCTGCCGGCGGATTCATATTTTTCAGAAACGGAAGTCCTGCCGCATCAATATCCATCGCTACTGCAAATGCTCCTGACTTCTTCACCAGTTCCATCTTCTCCCGGACAGTATCCAGATTCCAAGGCTTTACTGTAGGTATCCCGCATCCATCATTTTCACGGATTGCCTCCGTTGCAGCCTCCATTACCTTTGCATTCACTCCATCTCCGGTAAATGCGGCGATTCCGGCATCTGCACAGGCTGATACCAGTACATTGTTATAAGAAACATCATCATACCTGTCACTGTAGTGCAGATTCACGGCTCCAACCGGTCCTGCAAAGAACGGCATCTTAAATTCCTTTCCAAATAAATTCACAGAAGTGTCTGCCTCTCCGCCATCACAGATCGTATCCATGTTCACGCGGATCTCCTGCCACTTTTTATAATTTCTGATCGCAGTATCACCAACACCTTTTGCGCCCGGTCCCGGTATCTGGTTTTTACATGCTCTTCCATCACAAACCGGACAGGCTTTGCAGTAAAGCCCCATAGATAATTTTGCGTTTTCCATCATTTCCTGATATGTCATATCATTCCCTGCTTTCTTTTGTTTTCCTGTATCTGACAGCTTCGACTTTGTGCCACGTTACTTAGTCAGTATGATATCACTTTTCTGTCTGTTCGACAAGAATACCTCCTTGTTTTTGACAGGATTTTCCCCTATAATAAAAACAGAACACTTGAATCATAAAGGAGACTTAACTTAGAATGAAATGCCCTGTATGCGGTCACAAAGTCCGCCCCAGCAAAAAATATCCCGGCAAATATCTCTGTGATACCTGCCGTAAAAGATTTCCGGCATCCGCTGTGATTCCGGATGATACAGATACCCGAAGTGCCAGATCTTCTGCTCATAAGCATGGATCTGTTTCCGGAAAAAAGCGCCCGGCTGCCAGACAGCAGGCTTTTTTCGACGATCCCCTGAACGGACCGGAGATCTACCACAGCACAGCTGCTGCCATGCGCAGCATGCGTAAAAATGTTCCGGAAGCAGAAGAAGCAGAAGCTCAGAAGAAAGCCACTGAAAAAAAAGAGACTGAAAAAGTTTCTACAGACAAACCCTTTTCCGGAAATGAATCCTCCGTACAGGAGCATTCTCCAGTTCCAGAACCAGTTATCAGCTCCGGTCAGGCAGATGAACCTGCTGCCAAACCAACGCCAGTTTCCAAAAACGATACTGCAGGCACAAAGTCCGATGTATCTTCTGATGATGT
>OLSN01002696.1_pt1 | contig 12499 bp, 10 predicted proteins | sample 1672411 | NCBI WGS metagenome assembly OLSN01 (sample SAMEA3136683, study PRJEB25190) | human gut metagenome | biome: human gut; feature: human-associated habitat; material: faeces | place: Austria | collected 2013
GAAGTGATTGTGACAGTGGCGGTGTCGGTTTGGGTGTATTCTTCGGTTTCGGGATTGAAGTAGTACAAGCTGAGGGTGACCACGCCCGGTCGAAGCGCGGCAATATAGGAACCGTCGTTGACCCAACAGTCAAGAATGCTGTCGTCGGATGAAGCGAAAGCAAAGTTGTATCCAACAGCTTCCATGGCTTCTTCGCCGAGCCACTGGAAACCGTAAACGCCGAGGTGATCGCTTTCGCCGGCCTTCATAGTGATGTTCTTGGTCTGGAACTTCAGTTTGGAAAGATCGGCATCGGCAGCGGATTTCACCGTGATCTTGCAGCTGACGGGCTCTTTGTCTTTAAGGGTGAGCGTTACTGTCGCAGTGCCCGGCTTCTGCGCCTCAATGTAATAAGCGTTCTCTAGGTATTCAGCTTCGTTGTCTCGAACAACCGAAACGACAGATGGATCGCTTGAAACGACGCTCACTAGATATTCGCCAAATGCGTTCGCATCAAAGAATTCGCGCGCAGCATCATTTAGACGGAAAGGTTCTCCTTCGGGGGAGGTGAGTACGGCGCCGTCGCCAGGCCACATGGACATCGTGCCTGCGCTCGTCACCTCTACTTCAGCGTAAGTGATCTCCTGCCGGGAGTCGTCGGTATTGTCGCCGGACTCGCCGTCAGGGTTTGTACCGTTCTCTCCAGCGCCGTCAGTCGTGTTGCCGGTGCCGGTGCTGCCGCCCTCTTTTCCGGTGTTGCCGGTGCCGCCCTGCTCGGTGCCTTCATTGTCGGCGTCGGTGGGGTTGTTTTGGTCGCTGTCTTCGCCGGTGTTGCCGTTCGGGTTCTGGTTGCTGCCCTCGGTTGGAGTGCTGGTGTCGCCGTCCATGCCGTTCTCGCCCTGGTCGTCGCCTTCACCCTGTCCGTTGTCGTTGCCGTTTTGGTCGCCGTCGGTGGGGGTGTTGGTGTCCGACGTTTGGGTGCCGCCTTCGGTTTCGGTCTTGCCGGCGTTCTGGGCGTCGTCGTCGCTGACGCCCGCGTCGTTCGTCGGCGTCTCTGCGGCGAACGTCGTGGCGTTCTCCGGCTCGCTTCCCTCCGTTGCGCCGCCCCAGGCGGCCATGGGGACGAGGCCGGCGGCCAGCACCGCGGCGCACCCCGTGCAGAGGAGCTTTTGCTTCCATGTTGGTATCACGTTTTCCTCCTTTGTCGTCGAGGCGCCCTCCGCCAGCCAGCGGTTAGAGGGGCCGTTTTCGCCGTGCGGCGCTCCAACGTACGTCGCGCGAGTCCTTAAAAGCTAAGCGAAGCGCTCGTCATTCTCAATGGCTTCGACATTGTTGGTCGGAATCGTGTAAAGAACTGCGGTGTCGCGCCCGGCGAAGGGGTTGTTGGCGGACCGGCAGCTGATGCGGATTATGGGGGCTCACAAACCCCTTCGTTTTGGCTAGAGGGAGAGGCGGCGCAGTCAAAACTAGGAGGTTTGCATGGGCGCGCGTGGAATCGGAAGGCGGCAGGCGCCTATCTCACCACATGGGCAGTGAGCCGCTCGCCGGGGGTCGATGTCATTGATGACATCGAAACGACCGAAAATGACAAGCGCGCAAGAGTCCCGTTGAAGCGGCCGGGCTCTTGTGGAATTCTTCTCTGAGCGAAGCTGGGGCTGGAGTTCTTGCGCTCTCGCGTGCCCGAGCGTTGCCCGAGTTTTGCCTGAGCCTTACTGGGCATCAGCGGGCGCATCGCTGAACAAATCGAAGTGTTCGAAAGGGAGGGATTGGTGGATCCGATTGCGGTGTTGATCGACGTGATTGATCTGTGCATCGAGCCTTGGATCATAGCTTTGGCAGCAACGCAAATGCTGCCGATGCGAAGGCGCGGCCTTTTTCTGGCTTTCGAGCTTATCGGCACCCCTCTTTGGGCGTTTGTCTTCGGGACGGTGCTCTCATGGTTTTGGGTGGGCCTTTTGGTGTGCGGCATCCTGGAGTTTGTGCTGCCGCTCCTTTTTTGGAGGGGTTCCCCGTTTCGCAAGGTGAGCGCCCTGTTCGTGATCCAGCTGTGCTCGATAGTGGCGGGAGCCGTTGTCTGGACGTGCTGGGAGGCCATCTTCGGCATGCCGATCCCCGAGGACTCCACGGCCGAGTTTGCGCTGTATCGAAGCGATCTGGGGAAATGGCTCATCTACGAGATTCTCGACATAGGCCTCTCGGCAATACTGCTGATACCTGCGGTTGTCCTGTTTCGGCGTTGGGCATGGCGCACGGCCGACACGCGGGGTAGCGTCGTCTTCGCCGGATTGCTTGTGGCTCAGCTGCTTATGGCCAGCGTCCCCATGATCTGCATGGCCCGTTCGCTGGGGACGGGCGCCTATGCGGTCATTGCGTTGATTCTGCTGGTGTATCTGGTGGTCGGCATTGGGGCCATCGTCGCCTCGTGGCATTGGGAAGTTGCCGCCCGCGCCCAGCGCCGCAGCGAAGAGCTGGCTCGCCAGCGCGTTGCCTACCTCGAGGAGTACGAGAACGCTCAGGCCCAGGTGAGGGCTGTTGCCCATTTGCGGCACGATCTTCGAAACGAGATGGCGGCGGCCCGCGCGCTGCAGGAGAGGGGGCGCGCCGAAGAGGCTCGCCGGCTTCTTTGCGCTATGGCGGAACGAGTTTCGACGGAGGAGATGCCAGAGGGAGGTTCGTTGTGACGGCGTCGATGGCTGAGGTTGTTCTGTGCTCCGCTCTGCTTTCGGCCATGGCCCTCTGGTACGGCGTGCGCATGGGTGCCGTACCGCTCTCGAGGCGCTTGGCTGCGATGGCGATTCCCCTGACCCAGGCATGCGCTCTTGTCGCGTTCGGCGCCTTTGCTATGCGCGATCCCTTTCTGGATCGATTTGTTCCCTACGTTGTTTTCGCCACGGTAGCGTGTCTGGTGGCCGATGGTCTCGCACTGCCGAGCCTTTCGCTGGGTGCGCGCAAGGAGTCGGCCCAGGATCAGGCCCGTGCGGCAGCTGAGCTGCTGGAAGCGACACGTCAGGGCGCGGCTGCTGCTCGGCGAGAGGTGCAAGAGGCAGACGACGTGCGTCGTGGCATGGTTCAGGCGCTGAATCGGGCGATCGAGCAGTGCGGTACGGACGAGGTCGTCGGTGCAGGAGAGCTTGCAGTCGGGTCGCCCTTTGCGCGCTATTGCCGCAACGACGTTGTCGATGCGCTTTTGGCTCTAAAGGCGCGTCGCGCAGGCGAGGAGGGAGTTGCCTTTGAGGTGCATGCCGACGTCCCCGCCAGAGTGTCCATCAGCGATGTAGACTTGTGCGCTTTGCTCTCGAATATGCTCGACAATGGCATCAACGGGGCCGTGAAGGCTGAGGGTAGGCGATTCGTGCGCCTGGACGCCTCGGTGCATGGCGCTATGCTTGTTGTGCGGGTGGTCAACAGTTGCAGCCCCAAAAGCGGCGGCGCCCCTTCGGCGAAGCCGGGGCGACAGCGGCGGTGCGCTGTGGACTCCCATGGTTGGGGCCTCGATATCTTGGGGGCGCTGGCGGAGCGCTACGACGGGTCTTTCGAGAGTGCCGCCGAGGGAGACCAGTGGGTGGCGAGCTTGATAGTGCGCTGCCGGTAGATTAGCCGGCGGCTGGAAGGCGGGTAACCGGCGGCAGAAGGGCCGCTGAGTCTCGCGGCATAGGGCCGAACGGGCTTTGAATGACGCCAACCGCGAAGGTCAGGGCGTGTGCCGTTCCCCGAAGTGATTTGCATTTTGTGACAACATTCCGACTGAAAATGACATGGTGCGGAGGGAATGAATCCTCTTTTGAGATAATAACAGCTTGCGATGGCCGCCGCGCGCAGCGGGGCCGTTTGCGCATTCGGGAGCCGAAAACGAGAAAGGACGATGCGTGTACACTGTGGCCGTTGTCGATGACGACCTTCGCCAATGCAGGATCCTGGCGGACATGATCGCCGATGCGCCGTTCTCGTCCTTCGATATCCTCACCTTTCAGAGCGTGCCCGATCTCGAAAGCTTCCAGGCCCACCACGGGCCGGTGGACATCTGCCTCATGGATGTGCGCATGGACGACGACACGGGACGATTCTCCGACGGCATCGAGGCGGTCTCGCGGCTGTTTCCCGAGGGCTGCGGTACCCAGGTAATTTACGTGACGGGCTACGTGGAATACGCCACGCCGGTCTACGAAACGCCGCACGTGTACTTCCTGCTGAAGCCCGTGCAGGCCGAGCAGCTTTACGCTGCGCTCGGCAAGGCGCTCGAGCGGCTCGCGTCGCAGACGGGCACCTATTTGCCAGTGACCTGCGGCGGCGCGGTGAGGCGGCTTCCCGTGGGCAAGATCATCTACCTTGAGAGCAACCGTCGCAAGGTGATCGTGCATATGGTCGACGATACGGTGGAGACCTACGCAAAGCTGTCGGATTTCGAGGACCAGCTGCCGCCGAACTTCGTGCGCAGCCACATGAGCTTTCTCGTGAACATGAACTATCTTGAGTGGGTGGATGGCAAAACCGCCACGCTTTCCACGGGCATACAGCTGCCGGTGAGCCGCCAGCGCTCCGTGGCCACTCGCGAGGCCTTCCACCGCCATTTGCGCGGGTTTTTGTAGGGCCTTCTACTTCTTCAGCAGGTGGCGGATGGCGGCTACGGGGTGATGGAGGATCATCCGCGGACCGGCGTAACGCATGATGGCGCGGATCTGCTCGCGCTGGGCGGGGGCGTAGCAGTGGTTGCCGCATTCCTCGCAGCTTGTTTTGTGGGCCATGGACCGACAGCGCTCGGTGCGCAGGACGCAGTAGTCGTCGATGGCCTTGCACGCGGGGCAGAGCGCCTCGCCGGCATGGCTGGTCTCGGTGCGTGCGGTCGCCTCGTGGTTGCCGGCGCAATAAATCGCCACCATGTTCGAGATGGTGCGCTTCTCGCGCTCGCGGCGGCGAGCGACTTTGGGGGTGTCAGGTATTCTTGCCATGGTGCGCACTTTAGCAGATTTCCCGCTGATGTGCCGTTCTTGTTAGCTCCTTCAAACTTTCGCCAAAAGAGCGAGCAGCCGCAAAATGACGATGTTTGCGTCACAGGCGTCATTTTGCGGCTGCATTTCTCTCAAATGGGGCAGTTTTGGCCTCCGGTAAGCCACGAATTGACGCTTGTTACGGCAAGACCGTGAATTCGCGACTGGAAAACGGTGGGGGCGAGGGTGCGTCTGGGCTAGAGGCGCTGCAAAATGAGGTAGCGGTTGAGGTTGCCCTGCTTGCCGTCGGCGGAGAAGCGGGCGACCTCACGCAAGGGGAGGGAGGCGGTGGACGCGCAGCTGCTGGCAGAAGGTGCGCTGGGGTTGCGGATGGGGGCGAGGAGGGCATCGATTTCCTTCTCGGGCGTATGGTGGCAGAAGCGGTAGACGCCCTCTGCGTGCTGCCAACCGAGGAGAAAGTCGTTTTCTTGGAAGGTGGGCAAGCCGTGGGCGACGCGGCCCTCGGCAGTGGCCGCGGCGGCCTTGGCGGCCAAGCGCGCATCGTTCAGGAACTGCCAGAACGACACGATGGCGAAGCCGCCGGGCCGCAGGGAGCCGAGGAGCCCCTCGAGAACCCGGGCGCGCAGGGCGAACGTCGGCAGGTGGTGCATGAGTCCGAAGGCGACAGCGAGGTCGCAGGAGTTGCGCGGGAGACGATCGGCGAAGGTGCCGTCGAGGAGGGATTCCACGATGTCGAGGGCGCGGAGATCTACGGTGGTCTTTTCGGGGAGGTTCGCGCCCTGTCCTGAAGCATCCCCTCCTTTCGTTTTGGAAGCAGCAGAGGAGCTGCTAGGGCTGTGCGGAAAGGCGGCAGATAGGGCGCCGATTGCGGAAGATGCCAGATCGGGGCAGTTGTCGAGGGCGGTGATGCGCAGGGGGGCGTTCGTGTGTTCGGCGAGGAAGCGCTCGAAGCGGAGGTTGCCGCAGCCAAGGTCGAGGATGGTGAGGGGCGCCCCGGAATCGCCGGCACTGTCATCGGGGACGCGGGCGGCGTGGCTGGGGAAGGGGCCTTGCACGGCATCGTGGGCCGTGATGAGCTCCCAAGCCTTCTCCCAGCCATGCCAAGGGGCTTGCCTCGTGGCCGAGAACGAGGCGGCCTCGCGGGCGTAGAAGTCGCTCGTGAGGGCGTTCAGCTTGCGGATGATCTGGGGGGAGTAGGCGCCGGGTTGCGAGGCGCTCTGCGTGGTCGTTGCTCCAGATGCGGAAACGCGTTGCTCGTCGGCGATACTCATGGCAGCGGCCGCTTCTGATAGAGCCCGGCGTCCTTAAAGCCGAGGTTGCGGTAGTAGACGCGGGTGCCCACGGCGCTAATGACGTTAATCGCGGTGTACCCGGCCGCCGTTGCTTGGGCGCAGGCCTCTTCCACGAGCGCCCGCCCGAGACCCAGATGCTGGGTGCCCTCGCCGGTGCGGTGCAGGGCGGCCACTTTCCCGTACACATGCACTTCGCGGATCATGGCCTCCTGCGGCGCGGAGGGGGAAGCAAGCGAGGAACCCCTCGCCTCGCTTTGCTCGCTCTTGATGGGAGGGGGAGAGGACTCGTTGGCGGTGTCGCGGGGAAGTGCCGTCGGCAGTGACAGGCGGCAGAAGCCGGCGATCTTGTTCTCGGGGGTGATCCATTCAAGGAAGCGCTCTTCGGTGGTGGCGGTCTGGTAGGCGATGGTCTGAAGGGAAAGGTCGCCCACGGCGGCGCCTTCCACAGAGATTTCGCGGGAGCGAATCTCGGCAACCTCCTCGTCTGTGGCATCAACGGCGGCTTCTACCACTTGGCGCAGGTTGGTCTTCTTGTTGCCGACGAGGATATCGGTGGCGGAGATATCGCGAATCATGCGAGAGATGCGGGTCCAGGGCGGGGTGGCCAGCACGTCCTGGACGAGGACTTCCACGAGCTCTTCCTCGGTGTAGGGGCGCCAGCAGCCGGCCTCGTAGCAGTCGGTGAGTTGGGCGCTTTCCACAAGGCAGCAGGGATAGAGCTTCACCTCGTCGGGCAGAAACGCCGGGTCGGTGACGAGGCGGCGATAGTCGGCGGCATCGGCAGCGGGGTCGGCGCCGAGCAGGTTCACCATGAAGTGCACGTGGCTTTTGAAGCCGAACTGCCGCAGCAGGGCCATGGCGTCGGCGATACGCGCGGACGTGATGGCGCGGCCGTTGGCGGCGAGCGTCTCGTCGTTCAGGCTTTGGATGCCGATCTGCACCTTGGTGCAGCCCAGCGCGCGCAGAGTGCGGCAGGCCTCGGCGGTGACGAGGTCGGGGCGCGTTTCCACCACCAGCCCGACGACGCGCTTCGGTGCCGTTTCGTTGGCGCGATGCAGGGCGAAAAGATCGTCCCAGGAACAGCTTTGCGGCACCTCTTCCTCGCTGTAGGCCTCCCGCCACGCCTCGTTGTAGGTGAGCTCTCCGGCGTCGATGCGCTGTTGAAGCGGGGCTGCCGCGGCGGCCAGGGCATCGCGGTCGCGGGGGAGGCCGCGTCTCTCGTACCATGTCCGGCGCTCAGTCGCCTCGCGGACGCGCTCCTCGTCGGAAAGGTTCAAGGCGCGGAAAAGCTCGCCTGTGAACCAGCGCTGGTAGCTTTCGGGGTAGTCGCTCCAGGTGCCGCCCAGCACGATAAGCTCCACTTTGTCGGTGACGTGCCCCATGGCCGTGAGCGCGCGCAGACGGGCGGCCACCTGCAGGAAGGGGTCGAACCAGCAGCGCTCGGCCCGCTGGCAGGCCGGCTCGTCGGAAAGATAGCTCTTCGGCATACGGATGTCGTTCGGGCAGAACACGCAGGCGCCCGAGCACGGCCAGGGCTTCGTGAGCACGGTGATGGTGGCCACGCCCGAGGCGGTGCGCCGGGGCTTGGCCTGCAGAAGGCGCACGAGGGCCGCGTCGGTCGCCTCGCTTATGTTCCACGCCGCCCACCGTGCAGGCTCCTCGGCTTTCACGTGCAGGTAGAAGGGGAGGAGCCGCCGCTTGGCTACCTGGCGCGTGCCGTCGTGAGCGGCGCGGTTGTACCGTCGCACGAGCTTGTCGAGCCACGCGGCGTCAACATCCTCGCCTGCTTCCAGAGCAGCGATTATTTCTAAGAGTGCTTCTTCCATAAGAATGCAAAAGATACCAGGTTCGCCCAAGGAAGCCAGCGAGGTTCCGACAGGTGCCTGCAATTCGCTTGAAGCGCGGCCGGGCGGCCTTTGGGCCGTGAGGGAAAGCGCTGAACGCAAAGGGCAGGCGCTTGTCGGAACCGCAGCGTCGACGGATCCGTTCGTCTCGTTAGGGCGAACGGAACTATAGGGCGGCCTTGATGGCGGCCAGCAGCTCGTCGTAGGTTTCCAGGGCCGGCAGCTCCGGGTACTCGGCCTTGATGGCATCGGTGGTGCGGAACAAAAAGCCGGCCTTCGAATCCAGAATCATGCCCAAATCGTTATGGGAGTCGCCGGCGGCGATGGTTTCGATGCCGCAGGAGTGCAGCGCGCGCACCGTGGTGAGCTTACTTTCGGGGCAGCGCATCGTGAAGTCGGTGATGGCGCCATCTGCGGCTACCACCAGCTCGTTGCAGAACAGCGTCGGCCAGCCGAGCTTCTCCATGAGGGGCTTGGCGAACTGTTCGAAAGTGTCGGAGATGATGATGACCTGGGTGAGGCTGCGCAGCTCGTCCAAAAACGCGCGGGCGCCGGGCATGGGGTCGATCTTGGCGATGACCGCCTGCACGTCGGGCAGGCCCAGCCCATGCTCGGCCAGAATGTCGAGGCGCCACTTCATGAGCTTGTCGTAGTCGGGCTCGTCGCGGGTGGTGCGCTTAAGCTCGGGGATGCCGGCTTCCTCGGCGAAGGCGATCCAGATTTCGGGAACCAGCACGCCTTCCAAATCGAGGCATACGACGTTCATAGGGCACTCCTTCCGTGGGCGGCGCCGGGGCTTAAGGCCTGCGCGCCGCAGGGTATCGTCGGCAGAAGCGTACCCCACTGAAGGCGCCTTGCCGCCTCGGAAGCGGAAAGATGGCGCAGGGGGCGACTTCAGCGGTAGCGCGGGCGCCCCTCTTGCTATACTGGGCGTTCCAAAAAGAAGGCGTCGGTGCGGCGCCGAAGGCGGCAAGAGCGAGGAGCACGGCTGTGACCAAGGTCATCAAGAGAGAACATGCGGAGCGGGCCCGGGCCCACGAGAGCGTACTCGCTGTGCCCGAGGTCATGCGTACGGCCCCCGGCATCGCCATTCAGGGACGCAAGATCCGCTCGCTCGTGTTCTCGACGGATCTGGCCGTCATCTGCCACTGCGACGCCGATGCGGTGCTCGCGGTGTACCCCTTCACCTGCCAGCCGGCCATCACCCAGGCGCTCGTGGCCGCGTCCCAACGCCCGGTGTTCAACGGCGTCGGCGGCTCCATCACCCAGGGCGAGCGCTGCGTGGAGGCGGCCCTGCACTCCGAGATGTCCGGCGTGGCCGCCGTGGTGGTGAACACGTCCATTCCCGTGGAATCCATCTCGGCGCTCGTGGAGAAGGTGGCCGTGCCCGTGTGCGTGACGGCCTGCGCCGCCGATGACGTGGTGCGCCGCCAGATTGCGGCTGGCGCCTCCATTGTGAACGTGGCCGCCGGCTCGCGCACGCCCCAGGTGGTGGAGGCTTTGCGCCGGGAATATCCCGACCTGCCGATCATCGCCACGGGCGGCCCGACCGACGACGCCATCCGCGCCACCATTGCGGCCGGGGCCGACGCCGTCAGCTGGACGCCGCCGGCCATTGCCGATCTGGAGCGCGAAGTGATGGAGAAGGCCCGGCGCTTGGCGGCCGAGCTGTTGTAGAGCCCTGCAAGTGCGATCCGTAGGGGGCGACCTTGGTCGCCCCCTACGCAGCTGGGGGCATCATTCCGGTTGGGAGGGCTGACCAAGGTCAGCCCCTACGGGATGTGAGGCAAGCGAGGTTGACCGGCTCCACAGGGTAAACCGGCGGGACCCTAAAGCATGTGGGTGACGAGGTAGCCCTCGCGGATGCCGTATTTGCAGGGGATAACTTCGGCGGCGCCCAGCTCCTCTGCGAGCGTGCGCACGATGATCATGCCGGGAACGAGGCTGTGAACGCGGTCGGGGGCGGCTTTCACAGCGCGATGGGCGAAAACGGAGACGTCGCCCTGAAGGAGATCGGCGAGCCCTTCCATGTCCTTGCGGCTGATGCTCTTGGGCCGAGTGTCGTCGCCCCACACGGCGGCGACCATCTTCGCGAGGGCGCGCACCGATCCGCCGATGCCGTAGAGCCGCTCGCTTCGGTACCCCTCCAAATTCGGTAGCGCCTGGAGTTCTTTGCGGAACGCGTTGGCGATGGTGCGGCATTCGGCCGGGGTGGGAATGACGCAGCGCACGTAGTTCGCGTAGGCGAGCACGCAGCCGAAAGGTATCGAGATCCCCGCATGGTCGCCATCGGCCGCAAGGGCCGTCAGCTCCGTCGAGCCGCCGCCGACATCGATGAGCGTGCCTGCTGCAAGGGGTGTGCCGATGGAGGCGCCGACGAACCCGAGGTGGGCCTCCTCGCGGGCGGAGAGCACGCGCACCCTATGGTTGATGGCTGTCTCGATGGCCGCAGTCGCCGCTTCGGAATTCGCGCAGTTGCGCAGCACGGCGGTGGCGAAGATATCGACGCGCGCGCAGTTGAGGTTGTCGGCCAGCTTCAGCAGGTCGCCCAGTACGGCTACGGCTCGCGCGATGCCCGCGTTGGAGAGCGCCCCGTCGGTCACGTAGGCGGCAAGGCCGGCCATCTTCTTCTCGTCGACCAACGTGCGGAAGGGCTTGACGGCATCTTCCCGCTTGGTCTCGTAAACGACCAGGCGAACCGAATTGGAGCCGAGGTCGATAACGCCGAGGCGTGCCATGAAAGTCCTTTCTCGAGGGTGCATTCCGCAGTGCTTCCCTAGGGTAGCGCAACCTGCCGGCAAAGAGCCGCCCGATCGGGAAGACCGGGCGGCTCGGAAGAGGAGAGGAGCGGGTCGCTGTCGCCTCTAGACGGCGATGACCACGCGGTAGTGCGCATTGTCTCCGCAGCAGGTCTGCAGGATGATGGACTCGCCGTAATCGGTGACGCGGGACTGGATGTCCTCCCAGTAGGTGCTATCGGGAACGATGAACTCGTCGACGACGGAGTAGGTGCGCGTGCTCCCATCGGAGTCGCACACGGTGACGGGATCCCCGTTCTTCAGGGTCATGACGCAGGTGAAGTCGCCGGGGTTGTGGCCGATGAAGTAGCCCCAGCTGCCATCGGTGGTGCTATCGGAGCCCATCCATAGTCCCGCACCGGAGGCGGGAGCCGAGGCGCTTTCGTAGGAGGGGACGTAGGTGACGATGTCCCCGTTCACGTCGATGGAGTCCGCTACCATTTCATCGCCTTCGGGGGAGATGGTCTCGAGGGGCTCGGTCACGTCGACGGCCTCCACGTCGATGGAATCGTCGGAGCCTTCGGGTGTCTCGCCGGCAGCGCTCGCGGCGGTCTTGGCTGTGGCATCGTGGCTCGCGCTGTGCTTGGCGGACAGGGAGGCGCGGCTGGAAACCGCGTCCATGGCCAGCTCGTCGTGGATGTCGTCGAACTCGGAGGCCATGGCCACCGCCTCTTCCTGATCCTCGTAGACGATGATGGAGGCCACCTGCTTGACGATGGACGTGTCCTGGGCCGCCTCGGGCATGGGCAGGGCCGCCGGATCATGATCGGGCTCCATGGCGTAGGCGATGCCGCCGACCAGGGCGAGCGCGGCGGCGCCGGAAACAACGGCGGCTATGAGTTTCGATGCCTTCATGACGCTTCTTCCTTTCACGAGGCCTATCGACGGAGTCGCGGACGGGCTTCTTCTTTGCGAGGCGAACCCTCTCGTGCGGTAAGGGCCAAGAATGGAACTTGACAGTGCCTATCTTAGGGTGTCCAGGTCACAAATAGGCTCTGAACTGGGCATTGTTGGAATCGCGTATGCGTAAGAGAACTTGTTCGGAAGAAAGAAGCCGCCTTGAAATACGCCCGTTTCCATCCCGTCGCCATTGTTGACGGCATGCAAGCGGAAACGGCGCGGGTTGCGCAGAAGTTGTGGGGGCCGCTGCCGTTTGGCTCCCGTAGGGGGCGATGTTGGTCGCCCCTTGCTGCACGTGTTGAGGTTTTCGCCGCTGCCGATTGTTGAGGTCTGAGGGCTTTTCGCGAAGAGGGGAGGTCGCAAGGCGATATTTTGCCTATAATGAGCCCACCTGTATTTCGATGGACACAACCGCACGCAAGCTGCTTTGGCGGCCGGCGTGCTGCCACCAAACGAACACGCGAAACGCACGACGGAAACGAACACGAGGTTGATCATCCATGGGAATGAACCAAGACCCCCGAGGGGATGCCTACGGCCGCAGCCCCGAGCGACCCGATGCGCCGGCTCCGGCCGGCCGGGCTCCCCAGGGCTCGCGGGGCAAGATCACCACGCGCCCCTCGCGAGAGAGCATTTTGCAGTCCTACGCGACCCAAGACGAGATGCGCGCCCGTGACGCGCGCCTGCGCTCCCAGCAGGCGTCCCGCGCCTATACGGCCAGCGCCGCCCAGCGCGATGCC
>OLSN01002723.1_pt1 | contig 12366 bp, 7 predicted proteins | sample 1672411 | NCBI WGS metagenome assembly OLSN01 (sample SAMEA3136683, study PRJEB25190) | human gut metagenome | biome: human gut; feature: human-associated habitat; material: faeces | place: Austria | collected 2013
CCGAGGGCAACCTGATGGTCGGTGCAAACTGCGCCGGCTTCCTGAAGGTCGCTACCGCCATGATGGCACAGGGCATCACCTACTAAGTCATACTGCATCGTCCAAGAGCCGCGCCTGCAGGGGTGCGGCTCTTTTTTGGTATAACCCCGCCCCGCTCTGCCCACACTGGCAGTATCTTATGGCAGAAAGGGAGTTTTGTATGGACGAGCAGATGTTTTGTTTTCAGTGTGAGCAGGCGGCGGGCTGCACCGCCTGCACCGGCGCAGCGGGGGTGTGCGGCAAGTCGGCCGAGACAGCCGCCGCACAGGACCGGCTCACCGGGGCGCTCATCGCGTTTGCCGGGCAGCTCATCGCGGCGGGGCGCGGCCCGGCCCCGGAACAGGCCCGGCTGCTGATGCAGGGGCTGTTCACCACCATTACCAACGTGAACTTTGACCCCGCCGCCGTGGACGCGCTGACCCGCCGGGTGCACGACGCCAGCCCCGGCACCGGCCCGGACTACGACATGCAGGCCCTCTGGCGGGAACCGGATGCCGACCGGCGCAGCCTGAAATGCTTTGTGCTGTTCAGCCTGCGGGGCATGGCCGCCTACAACTACCACGCCCGGGTGCTGGGCCGCATCGACCCGGAGCTGGACCGGTTCTTCTGTATCGCCCTGCAGGCCGTGGGCGACCCCGGCCAGACCACCGACGCCCTGTGGCAGCTGGTGCAGGCCACAGGAGAAGCCAGCTACCGCTGCATGGAGCTGCTGGACGCGGCCAACACCGGCGCGTTTGGCGATCCGGAACCGGTGCAGGTGCCCCTGACCATTGAAAAGGGGCCGTTCATCGTGATTTCCGGCCATGACCTCTACGACGCACAGCAGCTGCTGGAACAGACTGCAGGCCGGGGCGTCAACGTCTACACCCACTCGGAGATGCTGCCCGCCCACGGCTACCCGGAGCTGAAGCGCCGCTACCCCCACCTCAAGGGCAACTTTGGCACCGCATGGCAGAACCAGCAGCGGGAGTTCGAGGACATCCCCGCGCCCATCCTGTTCACCACCAACTGCATCATGCCCCTGCGCGCCAGCTACGCCGACCGGGTGTTCACCACCTCGGTGGTGGCTTACCCCGGCGTGCCCCACATCGACGAAGGGCGCGACTTTTCCCCGGTGATCGAAAAGGCGCTGGAGCTGGGCGGCTACGCGCAGGACACCCTGCTGCCCGGCCTGAACGGCGGCTCCACGGTGACCACCGGTTTTGCCCGCACCGCCGTGCTGCAGCACGCGGACGAGATCGTGCAGGCGGTGCGGGACGGTAAGCTGCGGCACTTCTTTCTGGTGGGCGGCTGCGACGGCACCCGGCCCAGCCGCCGCTACTACACCGAGTTTGCCCGCCTTACCCCGCCCGACACCATCCTGCTGACCCTGGCCTGCGGCAAGTTCCGCCTGAACGACCTGCCCCTTGGCACCGTGCCGGGCACCGGCCTGCCCCGCATCCTGGACGTGGGCCAGTGCAACGACGCCTACAGCGCCATCCGCATCGCATTGGCGCTGGCCGACGCCTTTGGCTGCGGCGTCAACGACCTGCCCCTCTCGCTGGTGCTGTGCTGGTTTGAGCAGAAGGCCGTGTGCATCCTCATCGCGCTGCTGGCGCTGGGCATCCGGAACATCCGGCTGGGGCCTACCCTGCCCCCGTTCCTCTCGCCGGGGGTGGTGCGCACCCTGCAGGAACGGTACGGCCTCAAGCCCATTGCCACCCCGGAAGCCGACCTGCAGGCCATTCTGGGCGGGTGAGGTTTCGTTTGGTTATTTTACAACAAACCCGCAACTCAGAATTGGCGGTTCTGCCGGTGGAAGAGATCTCTCTGGCACCGGACCCCGACGCAGACGCCTCCGCCCCGGAAGCCCCGGCTGACTCTGACGACACCAACGGCACCGAAGCTGCCGCCGCATCCGACGCTCCGGCTCAGGTTCCCCACACGGAAGCTCCCGCCGCCGCACAGCCCGCTGCCCCGGCAGTGCCCACCCTGCCCCAGACCGGCACCACCGGCTGAATGGCCGGTGTGCTGGCAAGCCTGGGCTCCCTGCTGCTGGCCTGCGGATGGTTCTTCACCCGCAAATCAAAGCATTCCTGAGTCCTGAGTGTTCCGCATCACTCAGGGCAAATTCCTCCAAACCGCCGTACCCGCGTGCACAACGCCGGGTGCGGCGGTTTTGTTTGTATGCCGCGCACAGCTGCGGGGGCTCGCGGCGTTTCGCACAAGAAGCGGCGCAATGTGTGTAGCATATTTGGTGCAGCTGTCACTTGAAGATTTTTCAGGAATCTGTATAATATCAAGTATCGGAACAAAGGCGTTCCGCAGGGGCATCCTGTGCCCTTGCGGGGCGCTTTTTTCTTTTTGCAGGGGATAAAAAGCTGCGGAGGGTGCCGCAGCCCCCGGTAAACAAGTAAAAAGGATGGGAAAGACTATGGAAAACTTTACAGAGCAGAAAACCACCCTTGGTCTGTACGACCCACAGTTCGAGCACGATGCCTGCGGCATCGGCGCTGTGGTGGACATCAAGGGACGTAAAAGCCACCAGACGGTGGACGATGCACTGTCCATCGTGGAGCGGCTGGAGCACCGCGCCGGTAAGGACGCCGAGGGTAAGACCGGCGACGGCGTGGGCATCCTGCTGCAGATCAGCCACAAGTTCTTCTCCAAGGTCGCCGAGGAGCTGAACATCCGGCTGGGCAACGAGCGGGAGTACGGCGTGGGTATGTTCTTCTTCCCCCAGAACGAGCACCTGCGGGCACAGGCCATGAAGCTGTTCGAGGTGGTCACCCGCAAGGAGGGACTGGAGTTTCTGGCATGGCGCGAGGTGCCCGTGGATCCCGATGCCGTGGGTCAGAAGGCGCGGGACTGCATGCCCGCTATCTGGCAGTGCTTCATCAAAAAGCCCGCCAAGGTAAGCAAGGGCATCGAGTTTGACCGCCGCCTGTACATCGTGCGCCGCGTGTTCGAACAGGCCAGCAACGGCACCTATGTGCCCAGCCTGTCCAGCCGCACCATCGTGTACAAGGGTATGTTCCTTGTGCACGACCTGCGCCGCTTCTATGCCGACCTGCAGGACCCGGATTATGAATCCGCCATCGGCATGGTGCACAGCCGCTTTTCTACCAACACCAACCCCAGCTGGATGCGTGCACACCCCAACCGCTTCATCCTGCACAACGGCGAGATCAACACCATCAAGGGCAACACCGATGCCATGCTGGCGCGTGAGGAGAGCATCTCCAGCCCCATTTTGCAGGACGATATGAACAAGATCCTGCCCATCATCAACACCTCCGGTTCGGACTCCGCCATGCTGGATAACGCGCTGGAGTTCATGGTGATGAACGGCATGGATCTGCCGCTGGCCGTGATGATCACCATCCCCGAGCCGTGGGAGAACAACAAGAACATCAGCCAGAAAAAGCGGGATTTCTATCAGTACTACGCCACCATGCTGGAGCCGTGGGACGGCCCTGCCGCCATCCTGTTCTCGGACGGCGATGTGATGGGCGCTGTGCTGGACCGCAACGGTCTGCGCCCCAGCCGCTACTACATCACTAAGGACGGTCGCATGATCCTGTCCTCTGAGGTGGGCGTGCTGGAATGCGACCCGGAGAACATTCTGGTCAAGGAGCGCCTGCGTCCCGGCAAGATGCTGCTGGTGGATACCGTCAAGGGCGAAGTGGTGGACGACGAGAAGCTGAAGGAGCTTTACGCCAGCCGCGAGCCCTACGGCGAGTGGATCGACCGCAATCTGGTGCAGCTGAGCGGGCTGAAGATCCCCAACGTGAAGGTGGAAAGCTACACCGGCGAGCAGCTGACCCGGCTGCAGAAGGTGTTCGGCTACAAGTACGAGGACGTAAACACCATGATCCTTGCCATGGCGCGGGCGGGCGCAGAGCCCTCCGGTGCCATGGGTACCGACACCCCGCTTGCCGTGCTCAGCAGCCAGCATCCCCCGCTGTTCAACTACTTCAAGCAGCGGTTCGCGCAGGTGACGAACCCGCCCATTGACGCCATCCGGGAAAAGGTGGTCACCTCCACCAGCGTTTACATCGGTGCCCACGGCAATCTGTTGGAGGATAAGCCGGAGAACTGCAAGGTGCTCAAGGTGCACAACCCCATCCTGACCAACACCGACCTGTTGAAGATCAAGTACATGAACGTGCCGGGCTTCAAGGTGGCTACGGTGTCCATCAACTACTACAAGAACACCAGTCTGGAAAAGGCCATCGACCGGGTATTCTTGGAAGTCGACCGCGCCTACAAGGAGGGTGCAAACATCATCATCCTGTCCGACCGCGACGTGGATGAATACCATGTGACCATCCCCAGCCTGCTGGCCGTGTCGGCAGTGTCCCAGTACCTCATCCGCACCAAAAAAAGCACCGCACTGGCGCTGATTTTGGAAAGCGCCGAGCCCCGGGAGGTGCACCACTTTGCCACTCTGCTGGGCTACGGTGCCTGCGCCATCAACCCCTATCTGGCGCACGAGACCATCGGCCAGCTGATTGATGAAGGTCTGCTGGACAAGGACTATTACGCCGCTGTGCAGGACTACGACAACGCCATCCTCAACGGTATCGTGAAGATCGCCTCCAAGATGGGCATTTCCACCATCCAGAGCTACCAGAGCAGCCAGATCTTTGAGGCTGTGGGCATCTCGAAGGAGGTCATCGACAAATACTTCACCGGCACCGTGAGCCGTGTGGGCGGCATCAGCATGGCAGACATTCAGGCCGATGTGGAAGCGCTGCATAACGCCGCCTTTGACCCGCTGGGACTGGATATCAACATGGAACTGGCCGACAGCGGTGCCCACAAGTTCCGCAGCGGCAAGGAAGAGCACCTGTTCAATCCCCAGACCATCCATCTGTTCCAGAAAGCCTGCCGCACCGGCGATTACGCCACCTTCAAGCAGTTCACCCAGACGGTGGACAACATGGGTGCCGAGGGCGTGCATCTGCGCAGTCTGCTGGACTTCAACTACGCCGCAGACGGCGGCATCCCGCTGGAGGAGGTAGAGCCGGTCTCCAGCATCGTCAAGCGGTTCAAGGGCGCTGCCATGAGCTACGGCGCACTGAGCAGTGAGGCGCACGAGACCATTGCCATCGCCCTGAACCGTCTGGGCAGCCGCAGCAATACCGGCGAGGGCGGCGAGCCTGAGGAGCGCTACCACAGCGAGAGCAATTCCAAGATCAAGCAGGTGGCTTCTGCCCGTTTTGGCGTGACCAGCAAATATCTGGTAAGCGCCGAGGAGATCCAGATCAAGCTGGCACAGGGCGCAAAGCCCGGCGAGGGCGGCAACCTGCCCGGTGCCAAGGTGTATCCGTGGATTGCCAAGACCCGCCACAGCACCACCGGCGTGGGCCTGATCTCTCCCCCGCCCCACCACGATATCTACTCCATCGAGGATCTGGCAGAGCTGATCTACGATTTGAAAAACGCCAACCGCAGCGCCAACATCAATGTCAAGCTGGTCAGCGAGGCCGGTGTCGGCACCATTGCCGCCGGTGTTGCCAAGGGCGGCGCACAGGTCATTCTGGTGTCCGGCTACGACGGCGGCACCGGTGCAGCACCGCGCACTTCCATCAAGAACGCGGGCCTGCCCTGGGAGCTGGGCATCGCCGAGACCCACCAGACCCTGATTTTGAACGGCCTGCGCACCCGCGTGCGCATCGAGAGCGACTCCAAGCTGCTGAGCGGCCGCGACGTAGCCATCAGCTGCATGCTGGGCGCGGAGGAATTCGGCTTTGGCACTACCCTGCTGATGGCTGAGGGCTGCGTGATGATGCGTGTGTGCAACCTGGACACCTGCCCCATGGGCATCTGCACCCAGAACCCGGAGCTGCGCAAGAATTTCCGCGGCAAGCCGGAATACATCATCAACTACCTGACCTTTGTGGCCCAGGAGCTGCGCGAGTACATGGCAAAGCTGGGCGTGCGCACCATCGACGAACTGGTGGGCCGTACCGACCTGCTCAAGGTCAAGCCTGCCGCACCCGGCAGCCGCGCCTCCAAGATGGACCTGGACTGCATCCTGCACAACCCCGCCATCGAGAACAGCAACGTGCACTTTGTGCCTGCTGATACCTACGACTTCCATCTGGAAAACACCCTCGACATGAAGGTGCTGATGAAGAAGTTCAAGCTGAACAGCAAGAATCCCCAGAGCGTGAATCTGGATGTCTCCAACACGGACCGTGCCTTTGGTGCCATCTTCGGCAGCGAGATCACCCGCAAATACGGCAACACCCTGCCGGACGACGTCTACACCGCCCACTGCGTGGGTGCCGGCGGCCAGAGCTTCGGTGCATTCATCCCCAATGGCCTGACGCTGGACCTTGTGGGCGACTGCAACGACTACATGGGCAAGGGCCTTTCCGGCGGCAAGATCGTGGTGCGCCCGCCCGAGGGTATCACCTTCAAGCCGGAGGAGAACATCATCACCGGCAACGTGGCCCTCTATGGTGCCACCAGCGGCAAGGCGTTCATCTCCGGCGTGGCCGGTGAGCGCTTCGCCGTGCGCAACAGTGGTGCTACCGCCGTTGTGGAGGGCGTGGGCGACCACGGCTGCGAGTACATGACCGGCGGCACGGTGGTCGTGCTGGGCCAGACCGGCAAGAACTTTGCAGCCGGCATGACCGGCGGCATCGCCTATGTGCTGGATGAGAACTGGGACTTCTACCAGCGGGTGAACAAGGAGACCGTCAGCCTCGAGCCGGTGGAGCACAAGTACGACGTCGCCACCCTGAAAGAGCTCATCCGGGAGCACGTCGAGCTGACCGGCTCGCCCCGCGGCAAGGAGATCCTGGACAATTTCAGCGAGTTCCTGCCCAAGTTCAAGAAAGTCCTCCCCTACGATTACGACCATATGCTGCGGGTCATCGCCTCGATGGAAGAGCGCGGACTCGACGGCGAGCAGGCGCAGATCGAAGCATTCTACGCCGTGCAGAAGAACAAGTAAGGAGGGGAACATCATGGCAAAACTCACTGGTTTTATGGATTACACGCGCAAGACCAGCACGGATGTTCCGCCGCTGGAGCGCATTGAAAACTTTAACGAATTTCACATCTGGCTCTCCCGGGAGGAGCAGCAGACCCAGGCAGCGCGCTGCATGGACTGCGGCGTCCCCTTCTGCCAGGCGGGCATGATGATCGGCGGCATGGCCTCCGGCTGCCCGCTGAACAACCTCATCCCCGAGTGGAACGATTTGGTCTATCAGGGCAAGTGGGAACTGGCGCTCCGCCGCCTGCGCACCACCAACCGTTTCCCGGAGTTCACGAGCCGGGTCTGCCCTGCCCTGTGTGAGGCCGCCTGCACCTGCGGCGACGTCACCGGCAGCAGCGTCACTGTCCGGGAGAACGAACACGCCATCGTGGAGACGGGCTACGCCAAGGGCTGGCTCCATGCCGCCCCGCCTCCGGCCCGCACCGGCAAGAGCGTGGCCGTCATCGGCAGCGGCCCTTCGGGCCTGTCGGTGGCCGAATACCTCAACATCCGGGGCCATGCCGTCACCGTCTTCGAGCGTGCTGACCGTGTAGGCGGTCTGCTGATGTACGGCATCCCCAACATGAAGCTGGACAAATCCGTCATCGAGCGCCGCATCAAGATCATGCAGGCTGAGGGCGTCGAGTTCCGCACCAACATGGATGTGGGCGGGGCTGTGGATGCCGCTGAGATTTTGAACAGCTATGATGCCATCGTGCTCTGCTGCGGCGCTAAGAAAGCCCGCGATTTGAACGTCCCCGGCCGCGACGCGAAGGGCGTGTACCTCGCAGTGGACTACCTTACCAGCGTGACCAGGAGTCTGCTGGACAGCAAGTTTGCCGACGGCAGGGCCATCAACGCGGCAGGCAAGAATGTCCTCGTCATCGGCGGCGGCGACACCGGCAACGACTGTCAGGGTACTGCCCTGCGGCAGGGATGCACCGACCTCATGGCACTGGAAATGATGCCCCAGCCCCCGAAAGAGCGGGCCGCGAATAACTCCTGGCCCGAGTGGCCCAAGGTGCTGAAGGTGGACTACGGCCAGACTGAGTGCCTTGCCAAGTTCGGCAAAGACCCCCGCGTCTACCAGACCACCGTCAAAGAGTTTTTGAAGGACGACGCCAGCAATCTGACCGGCGCGGTCATCTCCTATCTCAAGCCCCAGCGTGACCCCGACACCGGCCGCACCAGCATGGTACCCACCGGCGAAGAGTTCACCTACGACTGCCAGCTGGCCTTTATCGCCGCCGGTTTCGTGGGCTGCGAGGACTATGTGGCCGAGGCGTTCGGCGTGGAGCGGAACGCTCGGGGCAATGTGGCCGACCATGGCTTCCGCACCAATGTAGACAAGGTCTTTGTCTGCGGCGATATGCGCCGGGGCCAGAGCCTCGTGGTCTGGGGCCTGCGGGAGGGCCACGACTGCGCCGCCGAGGTGGACCGCTATCTGATGGGTTACACCAATCTGTGACCCTCTCCCCTATTTATGACATTCTCTTTCCTATCCTAAACAGAAACGGGAGCTTTCCTTCACCGGGAGGCTCCCGTTTCTGCATTTCGGGGCTTTTATTTTCACAAAGTTTTCACAGTTAGCGTTTCCTACCCACTTGAAACAGATACCCCCAAGTGGTAAAATCAGAGTATCGGGAGATTTACCCCCACAGGGTACATTTCCTCTTCACACCGATACACCCGGAAAGGAGTTATCTGCTATGACTGATGCTGAAAAAAAGCCCTGCTGCTGCGCCGCTGAGCCTGCCGAAAAGGACACTGCCCCCTCCTGCTGCCGCCACAAGGACCGTACCCCTGAGGAGTACCGCGCCCTTGCCAACCGGCTGAGCCGCATTGAGGGCCAGGTGCGCGGCATCCGCGCGATGCTGGACAAGGACGTCTACTGCGCCGATATTCTGGTGCAGGTGGCTGCGGTGAACGCTGCACTGAACGGTTTTTCCAAAGAGCTGCTGGGCCAGCACATCCGCACCTGCGTGGCCGACGATTTGAAAGCCGGCGAGACGCAGAAGCTGGACGAACTGCTGCAGCTGCTGCCCCGGCTCATGAAATGACCCCGTTCCGGGCATCCTATAAGAGGGAAAGGAATCCGCAATGGAACAATACAATGTCACGGGCATGAGCTGCGCGGCCTGCTCTGCCCGGGTGGAAAAGGCCGTGAAGAAGGTGCCGGGCGTCACGAGCTGCTCGGTAAGCCTTCTGACAAACTCCATGGGCGTGGAAGGCACAGCCTCCCCTGCCGCCATCCTCTCGGCTGTGCAGGAGGCAGGCTATGGCGCAAGCCCGAAGAATGCCTCTGCCAGTAAGACTTCGGACGCCAGCGCCGACCTCGATGCACTGGCTGACCGCGAGACACCGAAGCTCAAGCGCCGTCTCATCGCCTCGCTGGGCTTCCTGCTGGTGCTGATGTACTTCTCCATGGGCCACATGATGTGGGGCTGGCCTCTGCCCCACTGGTTCGACGGCAACCACGTCGCCATGGGCCTTGTCCAGCTGCTGCTGGCGGGCATCGTCATGGTCATCAACCAGAAGTTCTTCATCAACGGCTTCAAGGGCCTTATCCATGGCGCACCCAACATGGATACGCTGGTGGCCCTCGGCTCCATGGCAAGCTTCGTGTGGAGCACTTACGCCCTCTTCGCCATGACCCGTGCCCAGGTGGATGGCAACGACGAGCTCGTCATGCACTATATGATGGAGTTCTACTTCGAGTCTGCCGCCATGATCCTGACCCTCATCACGGTGGGTAAGATGCTGGAAGCCCGCTCCAAGGGCAAGACCACCGACGCCCTCAAGAGCCTGATGAAGCTGGCCCCCAAGACCGCTACGCTGGTGCGGGACGGCGCGGAAGTGACCGTGGCCATCGCCGACGTGCAGAAGGATGACGTCTTTGTGGTCCGCCCCGGCGAGAATATCCCGGTGGACGGCGTGGTGCTGGAAGGCACCAGCGCAGTCAATGAGAGCGCCCTGACCGGCGAGAGCATCCCGGTGGACAAGGCCGTCGGCGACAAAGTCAGCGCCGCCACCACCAATCAGTCGGGCTTCCTCCGCTGTGAGGCTACCCGCGTGGGCGAGGATACCACGCTGGCTCAGATCATCAAGATGGTCAGCGATGCCGCCGCCACCAAAGCTCCTATCGCCAAAATCGCCGACACCGTGTCGGGCTTCTTCGTCCCGGCGGTCATCTCCATCGCCGTCGTCACCACCATCGTCTGGCTGCTGCTGGGCCATGAGCTGGGCTATGCGCTGGCCCGCGGCATCTCGGTGCTGGTCATCAGCTGCCCCTGCGCACTGGGCCTTGCAACACCTGTGGCTATTATGGTCGGCAATGGTCTCGGCGCAAAAAACGGCATCCTCTTCAAGACTGCCGCCTCGCTGGAAGCCGCAGGCCGCACCCAGATCGTGGCGCTGGACAAGACCGGCACCATCACCGAGGGCGCCCCCCGCGTCACCGACCTGCTGCCCGCTGAGGGTGTCTCCGAAACGGAGCTTCTGACGCTGGCCGCAGCGCTGGAAAGCCGCAGCGAGCACCCTCTGGCAAAGGCAGTTCTGGCTGACGCTGAGGCAAAGGCCATCACTTCCCCGGAAGTCACTGACTTCGCAGCCCTGCCGGGCAATGGTCTGGCGGCCAAGCTGGACGGCATGGGCATCTATGCCGGCAATGCCGCCTTCATCCAGACCAAGCTCACCCTGCCCGCCGCACTGGCACAGCAGGCTGAAAAGCTGGCCTCTGAGGGCAAGACTCCCCTCTTCTTCGGCGGCGCAGGCCGTCTGCTGGGCGTTATCGCCGTGGCCGACACCATCAAGGAGGACAGCCCCGAAGCCATCCGTCAGCTGCAGAACATGGGCATCCGGGTCGTGATGCTCACCGGTGACAACCAGCGCACCGCCGACGCCATCGGCAGGCAGGCGGGCGTGGACGAGGTCATCGCGGGCGTCCTGCCCGACGGCAAGGAGGCCGTCATCCGCCAGCTGCAGGCCAGCGGCAAGGTGGATTGAAAATCTAGGCAAACTCATGGGGATTCCGACACCGGTCCGTATCGAGTCTTTCGATAACTCTAATATCATGGGAACCCTTCTTCCTCTGCATGAAAAAACAAAGGAAGAGGCAGACACCTCCCTGTCGCTCGACAGCATCTCTTTATTAAAGTTTCCGGAAAAGAAAAAGAAGCCTGCTGTTCCAGCAGCAAGCAAACCGGTACATACCAAGAATACCATATCAGGACCGGAACCGGTTCAGAAACCGGCGTCTGCATTTCCGGAGAAACAGCCTTACTCTGCCGCCCTTGCAGCAAAGGCAAAGGAAGATGATGCATTTGCCGACGTGATATTTGAAGCAGAAACCTATTTCAGAAAAGAATTATCGGTGAATGATATCGAGATCCTGATCTATATTCACGATCAGTTAGGCTTCTCCACCGAGATCATGGAATATCTGATCGAATACTGTGTCAGCATTGAGAAACCGGATCTCCGTTATGCAGAGGGCATTGCCAAAAACTGGTATCAGGCCGGCATCCACACACTGGAGGAAGCAAAGGAAGCTGCTGAAAATGGCAACCCATTGTACCGTGCAGTCTTTAAGGCACTTGGTATCAACCGGAAAGCTCCAACCACAGGAGAAGTCGCATGGATGGATTCCTGGAATAAGGAAATGGGTTTTGAACTGCCGGTCATCATTGAAGCCTGCAACCGTGGAATTGCACAGCATCCTCACGATGTAACATTTGCCTATATCAACGGTATCCTGAAAAAATGGCAGAAACAAGGTGTCAAAACAGTCGATGATATTGCCAAGGCAAGCACAGAATATCACGAAGCAAAAAAACGAAATACATCACAAAAATCAAGTCAGTACAATGCTAAACCGAATGCTTTCAATTCATTCCAGCAAAAAGACATGTCGGCTGAGCTTGATGAAATGGAGCAGTTGTTCCTAGATGAGATAAATTCTCACTAAATAAGGATTATGTGTAATTATGAAAAATATAGATTATGATAGTATATTGTCAGGCTTTCAACGGAAGCGTCTTGAAAATGAAATTCTGGCAGACAATAGAAAAGCTGAAATATATGAAAAGATTCCTGAGATAAAAAAGATCGATCAGGAGATCGCTTCCTCTTCTATTCAGGCAGCAAGAAACAGAATACGAAAACTGCCTGTTAATATGGAAGACATCAACCAGAATAATCGGGAACTGGCAGCTTATAAAAAAGCTCTTTTAAAAGAACACGGATATCCGGAAGATTATCTGGAACCGATCTATGAATGTCCGCTCTGTCACGACACCGGCTATCAGGGAAGCCATCCCTGCAAATGTATGACACAGAAGGTGATCGACGAGCTG
>OLSN01002739.1_pt1 | contig 12281 bp, 8 predicted proteins | sample 1672411 | NCBI WGS metagenome assembly OLSN01 (sample SAMEA3136683, study PRJEB25190) | human gut metagenome | biome: human gut; feature: human-associated habitat; material: faeces | place: Austria | collected 2013
GGAAATGCCCATCTCGCAGCCGAGGCCGAACTCGCCGCCGTCGGTGAAGCGGGTGGAGACGTTGACGTAGACCGCCGCGCTGTCCACCTGCTCGGTGAATTTCTTCGCCGCGGCGGCGTCCTCGGTCACGATGCAGTCGCTGTGGTGCGTGGAGTGCGCGGCGATGTGCGCGATGGCGGCGTCCACGCTGTCCACCACGCCGACGGCGAGAATGTAGTCGAGAAACTCGGTGTCGAAGTCACGCTCCCCAGCGGGGGTGCCGTCGATGATCCGCGCGGCGGCGGGGTCGAGCCGCAGCTCGACGGGGACCAGGCCGGCAGCGGCACGGTCGTCCACGATGGCTTTTTTGAGCAGGGGCAGGAACTGCGCCGCGACGTCCCGATGGACAAGGCAGACCTCCTCCGCGTTGCAGACGGAGGGCCGGCTGGCCTTGGCGTTGACGATGATGCTGACCGCCTTCGCAAGGTCGGCGGCCTTGTCCACATAGACGTGGCAGATGCCGGTGCCGGTCTCGATGCAGGGGACGGTGGCGTTCTCCACGCAGGCGCGGATCAGGCCCGCGCCGCCGCGCGGGATGAGGAGATCGACGAGGCCCTTGGCGGTCATCAGCTCCTGCGCGGAGGCGTGGCTCGTATCCTCCACGATGTTCACGATGTCGGGGTCGCCGCCCGCCTGCGCAACGCCCGCCTTGAGCGCCGCGACGATGGCGCGGGCGCTGCGGTAGGCTTCCTTTCCGCTGCGGAGCATACAGACGTTGCCGCTCTTGACGGCAAGCGCCGCAGCGTCGGAGGTGACGTTGGGGCGGCTCTCGTAAATGATGGCGACGAGGCCGAGCGGCACCTGCACCTTGTCGATGACGATGCCGTTGGGGCGCACGACCTCGCTGAGAACGCGGCCCGTATGGTCGGGAAGCTTGACGGTGTCGCGGATGCCGTTCGCCATGCCGGCGATGCGGTTTTCATCGAGCTTGAGCCGGTCGAGCATAACGTCGGTGATGCGGCCGCGCGCGGCGGCCATGTCCTCCGCGTTCGCGGCGAGGATCTCCGCGCAGTGCGCCTCCAGGCTGTCCGCCATGGCAAGGAGCAGCGCGTTCTTTTTCTCCGCGCCGGCAGCGGCAATGCTGCCCATCGCCGCGCGGGTCTTTTGAAGAAGCTCCAGCGTTGTCATATTCTTCACCTCTTGACCAGAAAGCGGGTGCCGATGGGCTTGCCCGCGACGATATCATACAAAAGCTCCGGCTTTTCGCCGTTGGCGATGACCATTTCGCAGCCCGCGCCGACAGCGATCTGCGCCGCCAAGAGCTTGGTCGCCATGCCGCCCGTGCCGAGGCTCGAACCGCTGCCGCCGCCGAGGGCGATGATGCGCTCGTCGACAGTCTCCACGGTGGGGATAAGCTTCGCGTCAGGGTTTTTGCGCGGGTCGCCATCGTAGAGGCCGTCGATGTCCGAGAGCAGCACGAGCAGGTCCGCGGAGACGGTGGCGGCGACGATGGCGGAGAGCGTGTCATTGTCGCCCACGGCGATCTCCTCGGTGGAGATGGTGTCGTTCTCGTTGATGACCGGCAGCGCGCCGAGCTCTAAAAGCCGCGCGAGCGTGTTGTGGAAGTTCTGCTTGCGCACGCCGCCCTCTTCGATATCCGGTGCGGTGATGAGCAGCTGTGCCACGGTGTGGTTATACTCGGTGAAGAGCTTGTCGTAAATGTACATCAACTCGCACTGGCCGACAGCGGCGGAGGCCTGCTTCGTCGGCACGTCTTTCGGCCGTTCGCTCAGGTTGAGCTTGCCAAAGCCCATGGCGATGGCGCCGGAGGAGACGAGGATGATCTCGTGTCCCATATTTTTAAGGTCGCTTAAAACCTTGCACAGCTTTTCCATACGCTGGATGTTCAGCCGACCCGTGGGGTGTGCCAGCGTGGATGTGCCGACCTTGACGACAATTCTCATATCGTGATCCCTCCGATCAAAGCGGGCGCGCGATGCGCGCGGACGCCGGAATTTGCCCATTATTATACCGCGCCGATTTGCATTTTGCACTCTTTTTTTGCAAATTTTGCGCCGTAATGACACAGTAAAGTGAAAAAGCACAGGCGCGCGAAGGGCCCGGCCGCATAAGGGTATCATTTAAAACCGTCCAGGGTTCAGTAAGTTGGGACACATGCTACACACCGTGTGGCATGTGTCCTGCTTTTAATTATACTTCAATTACATATCCTTGTTGAAATTAGAATACACTTGCGTTATCATTTTCTTTAGTCAATCACGATTTCCAAGAAAGGGCAAATAAGTATGGCTGATGTTGTTGATATTCCGGAATTCAGAGCATTCTATTATACAGATGATACGCCCCGCCAGTTTTATACCCTCCGGCGATACGAGGATGAGAGCGGGTCTGGGGAAATGCACTGTTATAATATTGCGCCAGGTATTCAACTGTCTTTTAATGATCTAAATCTAAGTTCTTGCTATCAGCCACTAAATGTCCAAAAAGATTTTTTAGAAATAAATTATTGCCTTGAGGGCGGACACGAAGTTGAAATGGTCGGAGGCGGAATTACCTTCTTGGGTGAAAAGGATTTAAGTATATCTGGCCTATACCATGATAAACGGGTTATTGTCAATTCAAGAATCCCTTTCAATAAATATAAAGGTATAACCATTCTCTTGGAGCTAGAAACAGCCCAGACGACTCTCGACAATGAATTCTCTAAGTGGCATATAGACTTGCAAAAAATCCGCACAACTCTATGTCCGGAAGGACGTGTTCTTTTAATAAAATCCAAACAAAAAATCGACCATATTTTTGCAGAGATCTTGAGCGTTGAGAACCAGATAAGATTGCCGTATTACTGGCTGAAAATCCTGGAAATCTTACTCTTATTAAGCCAACTGGATAACAGTTATGTGGAGCCGCCCCAACAGTTTACGGAGAAAGTATCCCGGCGGACTCAACAGGTCTATCAGTATATTATTGAAAATCCTTTTACACAAAAAAATATTTCTGAGATAGCAGAGATTTATGGGGTTTCGGAATCAAGTATGAAACGCTGCTTTAAGTCAATTTCCGGTGCTTCTCTAGGCACGTTTATGAAAAGGAAACGGATGGAGGCTGCTGCGGAATTACTTAGGTCAGAGCCGACATTGAGTGTGGGTGAAATTGCCAGTCTTGCAGGGTATGAAAATCAAGGAAAGTTTTCTGGGGCATTCAAATCAGTATACGAAATGACTCCTATCGCATATCGTTTGAAATACTCGTGACCTAAATGGATTAAGACTTGACCTAAACAGTTATAGACGAATATATGATCTTGTGCTATCATAACTGACGTTAATTAGAGAATGGTGAAAAGAGCCGCGTTCAGCGGTTCTTTTTAAGGGTGTCAGTTAGAGATGTCTAACCGCGAGCGAATGGGGGGCAAATCAGTTGTTCAGTATGGGGATCAGTGCGCGAATTGTAAAACGTATTATAACCTTGCTAATTGTGATTTTGGGAGTCGTTACTCTCAGTTTTTGCTTGCAGATATTTACCGGTACAGATCCGGCAGAAATGCTTGTAAGAAAGACTACATTGTTCGCAACAGAAGAGCAAATCCAAGCAATGAGAGTTGAACTTGGCCTGGATGGTACACTCTCTGAGCAATATGCAGATTATATAAAAGGACTACTTACCGGGGACTTGGGTATTTCAATTACCAATCGAAAGCCTGTCATTGATAATATTAGAAATGCCCTTCCTGTTACATGTATGTTAGTTATTATGTCTATGCTCTGGGTTGCTATTTTAACCGTTTTAATATCAGCGTTTTCTGTCATATGGAAAGACAAAGCATTTGACCATGCAACAAGAGTTATCTGCATAATTGGTATATGTGTTCCGAGTTTTTGGCTGGCACTCATTCTGCTAATTGCTTTTGCAGTTGAGATTCCGATATTTAGTGTGATTTCAGACGGGAGTATTAAATCCCTTATATTGCCATCTATTTCTATTGCCATTCCAATTGCTTGTATTTCTATCAGAGTTTTGCGCGCTGCTGTAATAAACGAATTAAAAAGTGACTATGTTACTTACGCTAAAGCGAGGGGGTTTTCCACATCTAAAATTGTATACGGCGAGGTCCTGAGGAACGCATTTCCATCGGCCATAACACTTTTCGCACAATATTGCGCATCAGTTTTTGGAACCTCTGCACTGATAGAAACTGTCTTTTCCATTCGGGGTCTTGGATACTATTTAACTGAAGCGTGCGAAAGTATGGATGTATATGGAATATCGGGTGTGGTACTTATTTGCGCAATCCTATTTGTTCTTTTTAATACTGCAGCAGACATCTTCTCGGGCATTATTTGCCCTGCGTATAGGAGGAAACGTGTATGAGGAAACATCCACAAATTGTCATTGGTGTTTTGCTTATTGCGTTATTTGTTTGTATTGCGATAACTGCACCCCTCCTTGCCCCAAATGACCCAAATGCAACAAACCTTGCACTAAAAAATGCCCCGCCATCAGCCGAGTATCCTCTTGGATGCGATCAAATGGGGCGGTGTGAACTTTCGCGCTTAATTTACGGAGCGCGATATTCACTAAGCCTTACGGTGCCTGTGCTGATAGTACTAGCAGCGATTGCATTGTTTATTGGATGCTACACTTCTTATAAAGGTGGCCTAATAGATGAGGTCATCCGATTGTTGTGCGATATATTTATGGCATTTCCGCTTTTAGTAATAGCAATGTCATTAGTGTCAGTTATTAACAATTCTGTTGCGAGCATTATCACTGCAATTGGTATTTCTATGTCTGCGTGGTTCTTACGCATGGCGCGTTCTTATGCAAAGACCGAGTGTGGAAAGGGGTATGTAGAATCCGCAAGAGTATCTGGTGCATCTGCAATGCGGATCGTACTTCACCACATTATCCCGAATGTATTGCCACAGTTTGTTGTCTATTTTACCACGGGAATAGCATCAGCAATTCTATCGGTATCAAGTTTTGCATTTTTGGGTGTGGGCCTTATTGCTGGTACTCCGGAGTGGGGAGCCATGCTTAATGACGCTCGAAACAGCATTTATACAAATCCCGCCCTAATTGTTTATCCCGGCATATGCCTCATTATCTGTTGTGCGGGCTTCAATTTATTAGGTGAAGGTATTCGGGATTTTATTGGCAAGGAGGACCAGATCAGTGTTTCTTGACGTCAGAGATCTCACTATTACTCTCAAAACGGGTGAAGAAATTGCAAAGGATATTTCTTTTTCAATAGATGGAGGAGAAATGTTGTCCATTGTGGGCAGCTCTGGGGCAGGAAAAACGACGGTATGCAAGGCCGTTATGGGCTTACTTAGTTCTAATTATTCCATTTCAGGTGAGGTGCTTTATAGGGGGGAAAACTTGCTGCACTGTTCAAAGAAACGATTGCAGGCAATCTACGGTAAAGAAATATGCTATATTATGCAAAACCCCATGACAGCATTTAATCCATCGCTGCGTATTGGAAGGCAATTAGAAAAAACATGTTACTTACATAACCCCCAAATATCGCGGCAGGAATTACAACTATTAGTGAGCAACACACTACAACAGTTGGGCCTTGATGATTTGAAACGGATACTGAAGAGTTACCCTGATGCCCTTTCAGGTGGGATGTTGCAGCGGATTATGATTGCAGCAGCACTAATCAATCAGCCTACTATATTGGTTGCTGATGAAGCGACTACAGCAATAGATGCCTGTAACCGAATTGAATTGATGCAATTACTTAGGCAGTTATGCAGTGGCGGCATGGCGATCTTATTTGTTACACATGATTTAAGAGCGGCGTCAATGGCGGATCGAATTTTAATAATGAATGATGGCCAGTTGGTCGAGGCAGGGACAACAGAGCAGATCTTCAATGAACCTAAAGAAGAATATACAAAATATCTGCTTAGTGCTTGTACGTTGGAAAGGCGGTGATTATCTATGATTGAGGCGAAAGATGTAAGTTGCACTTTTGCCCGCAATCCGTTTTCCAAAGAGGGATTCATGGCGGTTTCCCCAGTTTCAATCCAATTCATTGATGGTGAACGGTATGCCATCGTTGGTGAGTCAGGGTCAGGTAAGACAACACTCGCCAGAATGATTGCGGGCCTCCAGCGTCCTACGACGGGGAATATCTATGTCGATGGGATGCCTGTTTACGGTAAACACAAGGTTCATACAAATTACTTCAAGGAAGTCCAAATTATTCAACAGGACTCTTCATCTGCATTAGATCCTAAAATGTCCGTGGGTAGATCAATCGAAGAACCTCTTTTGTGTTTTTTTCATTTAGACAAAGGAGAACGCAAAAAAAGGTGTCATGATCTGATGGATTTATGTAATTTGCCTGTTGAATACTACTCGCGTCTTCCCGCAGAATTATCTGGGGGCGAGCAAAAACGAGTCGCTATTGCAAGGGCCTTGGCAGCAGAACCTAAGTGTCTAATTTTTGATGAGGCAACAAATGGCTTTGACCTTCCTTTACGCAAGAAGATCATTGAAGAAATTGTTGACTTGCAGAGGAAACTCGCATTTACCCTTATATTTATTACACATGATATGGAGTTAGCCGTCGTTATTGCTGACGTAATTTTGGTTATGAGAAATTCCACCTTGATTGAACAGGTTGAATTTTCTGGAGATATATCAGTATTTACAAGCGAATACAGCAAGACGCTTTTATATGCGAGTGGAATTACTGATACATAATCATTGTTGGAATTGATCATAGCAGAAATAAAATGAAAGGATAGTTTGCGATGAAATTCAAAAGACTTGCAACGATTCTTATGGCTGCGGCCATGATGGTTTCGTTGGTTGCCTGTACAGGCGACAATGGCGAAAACTCAGAAACGCCTGTTGCTTCGGGCAATGATGTTGTGGAGGAAACGGAAACCAACCACATCACTTTGGCCGAAAGTTGGGGATTTGAAAATTTCTATACAATTATGACGCCCGATGTATCGGCAAGCAACTTCGGTATCACATATTATCTTAGCAATTTCTACGATGTGCTTGTAGAATATCAAGATGGAGAATACGTTGGTGGTCTGGCCGAGGATTGGACAATTAGCGAAGATGGAACGGTCTACACATTCAATCTACGGCATGATGTGAAATTTTCTGATGGTAGCGATCTGACTGCGGAAGATGTTGCCAAATCGCTTTTGGCCGTTCCCATCAATTTGGGGCAATACAATGGAACCTATGGCCGTCTGTCTACAATTATTGAAGATGCAGTGGTCGTTGATGACTATACTGTTGAAATGCATCTGACGCAACCTTATTATAATGCGCTACGGGAGCTGTGTTTGGCGAATCCATTCGGAATCGTATCGAGTGAACAACTTAATGATGATTTAACGAAAAAGGATACTTTTGAAACTGCAACCTATGGTACAGGTCCCTATATGTATGCTGGAGATAATGACGGGCAGACCTGGAATTTCGAGAGCAATCCCTACTATTGGGGTGAAAGACCTGATGTTGAGAGTTTTTCTATCAAGAGCATTCCTGACAATGATGCTAAAATTCTCGCATTGAAAAACGGGGAGATTGATTTTGTCGCAGGAATCACGAACGTCTCCAACGAAAGTTTTGTGGAAATGCAAAACACTGAGGGATTTGGCGCCAAGGTTGACGACAAATCTTTCCGCACCGGATATATTGGTTACAATTTAAGTAGCTCTATGTTCGGTGATGAAGTTGTTCGCCAAGCCATTACATTGGCCTTAGACAAAGATGCAATTTCTGAGAGCATTTATGGCGGCCTGTATGAAAAAGCAGATACATTCTTCCCGAAGACCCTACCCTATTGTGATGTAGAGCAAACCGTATACTCTTATGATATAGACAGGGCAAACCAATTGCTTGATGAAGCAGGATACATTGATACGGATGGCGATGGCATCCGTGAAAAGGACGGTGAGAAACTATCCTCTCCGTTCCAGTACCAAGCAGGCTCCGCTTCTGATGATAACTTGGTTGTTTATATCTGCGACCAGTTAGGGAAAATCGGAATCGAACTTACACCGCAGTCTGCACAAATGATGGACTGGTATGCAATGATTACAACTGGAGAGTACGGCCTTACCTTATTTAAAACACAAGGCGGTTTCTATGATCCGGGCAATACGATCGGTAATATCGATCCCAGCATGGCCATGGACCCAATTATCTCCCAGGTCGCTGCATACTTGCCGGGCGGTGCCGATCTGATTACAGAATTGGAATCTACTACTGACGAGGAACGAATCCAAGAGATTTATGGAATTATTTTGACTACGATGGCGGATCAGTGCCTTACTACACCTCTGGTGTATCCTCACCAACTTGCAGTATATAGTGATAAGATTGCAAACTACGATTTTCCGCCTGATGCAAACTTTACTGCTGTACAAAATATCACATTAAAGTGAGCATTTTCCCATTCTGCAAACGGCGTGCTATGCAAAACATAGCACGCCGTTTGTAGAAAGAGAAACGACATATTGCAAATAGATTACAGAGAAGTTATGTTAAACCATATATTTGCTCTGCCGGTTGAAAGGAGTCCAGATATTGGTGAGCAATCAATCAAAAGGAATTAAGCGGATTCTCAGTTTTGCCGGCAGATACAGGGGCCTCTTGACTTTTGCCCGTTGCCTTTCCGGCATCAGTGCGTTGTTTATTATAGGCCCTTTTATCTGTGTATATTTTGCGGCAAGAGAACTTATCGCTGTATTTTTAGGCGATCAATTGAATGGCCAAGCATTATTGAATTGGGGCCTTTTTGCATTAGGATTAGAACTCGTGGGAGTAGTACTCTACTTTTTGGCTTTGCTATCTTCTCATATCGTTGCGTTCCATATTCAAAAAAACCTGCAGATGGCAGCATTAAGGCACCTTGCTCATATGCCAATTGGCTATTTTAATGCCAATCCAAGCGGAAAATTGCGTAAAATAATTGATGAAAACAGTTTTCAAACGGAGACCTTTATTGCACATCAGTTGCCAGATTTAACAGGCGCCCAAGTAACCCTGATTGCTGGTGTTTGCTTTATGATCATTTTTGACTGGCGTATTGGAGTTCCACTTATTATCTTATATGGAATGGCCTTTTATCTGCAAAGCTCTCTCATGGGAAAGAATAGTGCTGAGTTTATGAGAATTTATCAAGACGCTCAAGAAACAATGAACCATGAGGCTGTTGAATATATTAGAGGAATCGCCGTTGTCAAGGTGTTCGGACAAACTGTAAAGTCGTTCGCCAAATTTCATAATGCGATAGAGACCTATAAAAAGTACGCACTTGCTTATACTATGTCTTGCAAGAAAGGCATGGTTGCATTTAATGCTATCGTAAACTCATCCTTTTTAGTGCTGGTTCCGATTGGCTTTCTAGTTGGATTTACGACCCCGACACTCAGAGATTTTATTCAAAGTTTTCTGTTTTACGTGATTTTCTCTCCGGCATGCGCAGTGATGCTTAATAAAATTATGTATATGACTAGTTATAAAATGCAGGCAGAGGAGTCTATGCGTAGAATCGATATGATTTTAACTTCTGAACAGCAACCAGAACCAGCGATCCCCCAATATCCTGATACATATGAGGTCGCTTTTGAAGATGTGACATTTGCATATGATAATACCGATCACCCCGCAGTTTCACATCTCACTTTTATGGCAAAAGCAGGAGCAATAACGGCCCTTGTGGGACACTCCGGGTCAGGTAAAAGCACAGCGGCCAGTCTGATCCCTCGGTTCTATGACGTGCAGGATGGCGCAGTAAAAATTGGCGGCGTTGACATCAGGGAAATCCCACAGGGTGATTTAATGAAAATGGTGGCATTTGTGTTCCAAGACCCCAAGTTGTTTAAGGATAGCCTATTAGAAAACATAAGAGCCGGAAGACCATCGGCAACCCGTGAGGAAGTTCTAAAGGCAGCTCATCTGGCGCAGTGCGACGACATACTGAAAAAGCTTCCAAACGGAATAGATACAATTATTGGAAGTCAAGGTATATACCTGTCCGGGGGCGAAACACAGCGCATTTCTATTGCCCGCGCTATTTTAAAAGATGCTCCTATTGTAGTTTTAGATGAGGCGACAGCATATGCTGACCCCGAAAATGAGCATCAAATCCAGAAGGCCTTTGATGGACTTATAAAGAATAAAACGGTTATTATGGTTGCACATCGGCTTTCGACTGTCCAGGATGCAGACCAAATATTGGTGATGAAAAACGGTGCGATAGCGGAAAGCGGAACACATTCTGATTTGATAAAGCATCAGGGCGAGTATGCTAAAATGTGGGACAATTATAACAAAACGGTGCAGTGGCATATAGAAAGTTGAGGTGCTGTCTATGCTAAAACGTGCGTTTGCATTAAGCGATCAAGGCGCAAAAGATTTAGCGAAAGGAATTATAGCAACTGCCTGCGCCAATTTGATACAGATCATTCCAGCAAGTTTGTTGTTGATGGTAGTAATGATGCTTTTAGAAAAAGCGGCGGGGACTCAAGTTAATGTAGGTCGGAATATTCCGTTCTTTGTCGGAATTACCCTGGTGCTTTTTGGCATGATCGCGATTGCCCAATTAGTACAATACAATTTGACATACACTGCTGCATATAAGGAAAGTGCAAACCGAAGAATTGTGCTGGCTGAAAAACTCAGAAAACTTCCACTGTCATTCTTTGAAAAGAAAAATTTAGCCGATCTGACAACTACTATTATGGGGGATTGTACAGCATTAGAAAGGACATTTTCTAATGCGATTCCACAGTTGTTAGGCACAATTCTTATGTTTGTTATTATGTCCGTGGGGCTGGCAGTTTTAGACTGGAGGATGGCTCTTTGTATTATTGTCCCGGTACCAGTTGCCTCAATTGTTGTTGTTCTTGCTCGTAAGGCACAGAGTAAGGCGGAACTTGAAAATCTGGAGGCAAAAAGGTGCGCCTATGACGCAGTACAAGAATATATTGATACTATAAAAGAATTAAAAGCATACTCAAAAACGGATGTATACTTGGATGAACTTGATAAAAAGTTAGAGAATGTTATTCGTTGTTCCTTCCGAAATGAGTTAGCCCCCGGAGCATCTACAACAGCTGCTCAGTTCATCCTGCGCTTTGGTTTAGTTGCTGTTTTGCTTATAGGGGGAAACTTGGTGATTGAAGGTATGCTTTCTATTCCCATGCTCATACTGTTCCTTCTTTTCGCTGGTCGAATCTATGATCCATTCACCAACTGTTTCATGCTATTAGCGGAGGTTTTTGCCGCACTTGTAAGCATTGGTCGGATGAAACAGATAGACAATACACAGGAACAAACCGGCTCAGACTGTTGCAATAACATTGGCTGCGATATTGAGTTCAAGGATGTTTACTTTTCTTATAACGAGGAACCAGTTCTGACAGGAGTATCTTTTGTAGCAAAGCAAGGCGAAATAACTGCTTTAGTCGGGCCATCTGGCAGTGGAAAATCAACAGTTTCAAAATTAGCAGCGCGTTTTTGGGACGCCGATTCCGGACTCATAACACTTGGAGGCATAGATGTCAAAACTGTTGAACCAGAAGTATTGTTAAAAAACTATGCAATCGTATTCCAGAATGTCACCCTTTTTGACGAATCGGTAATGGAAAATATACGGCTTGGCCGTAGCGGAGCTTCTGACGAAGATGTTAGAGCCGCAGCAAAGGCCGCCCAATGTGATGAGTTTATTGATCGTTTACCGCAAGGCTATGACACGAATATCGGGGAAAACGGAAGTAAATTATCCGGTGGCGAGCGCCAGCGCATTTCTATTGCCCGTGCCTTGCTAAAAAATGCTCCTGTTATTCTTCTCGATGAAGCAACTGCATCTATGGATGCAGAAAGTGAAACAATGGTACAAACTGCCTTGTCAGCGTTATTAAAAGGTAGGACAGTGATAGTTATTGCGCATCGAATGAGGACCATAGCAAATGCAGACAAGATAGTTGTTTTGGACAAAGGAAAAGTGACTGAAGTGGGGACTCCCAGCGAGTTGGCTAAAAAAGGCGGGTTGTATGCGCATTTGGTTGCACTCCAGCAGAAACAGCAAATGTCTTCCTTACCGACATGAACGTCCTAAGAGGGAAATATGAAAAGAAAACAGCAAGCCACCACATCGGGTGAAGATTATTTAGAGGCAATTTTAGTGCTCCAAATGCAGAAAGGAACAGTGCGCTCTGTTGATGTCGCCCGGCATATGGAGGTGTCAAGACACGGCATGCGCATAGGCGCAACGCCTGAGATCGGAAGAG
>OLSN01002746.1_pt1 | contig 12244 bp, 9 predicted proteins | sample 1672411 | NCBI WGS metagenome assembly OLSN01 (sample SAMEA3136683, study PRJEB25190) | human gut metagenome | biome: human gut; feature: human-associated habitat; material: faeces | place: Austria | collected 2013
TTTTATGGCTAACGAAAAAAAGAAGGTGCATCGTGCATTACGACACACCCTCTTTAGCGATGAATATAATACAAAAGGGAATGATAGCGGGACGAAAGAATTATCACTCCAGTTACCTGATCCATATAAAAATTTTCCAAGGATTGAAAAGATATTAAATTGGACAGGTTTTAAAGAAAGTGATCGTTCTAAACGTTCTATTAGTGATTTGGATATTATTTCTGGTATTCAGTCCACACAAATTAATGATTCTATGTCTGCAATTTTACGGACAATGGATAAACTAGGTATGGTTAATCAGAAAGGATTTGAAATACTTGTACAGATACTATCTTTAAAAATTTATGATGAAAAGAGAAATGAAAATCAGCCATCAAGATATTTAGATTTTTATATTCAAAAAGAAGAGAAAGAATATAAAACTCTGGCAGATGTTGGAATCCAAACATTTTTAAATCGCATTGCAAAATTAAGAGATGAAGCCATAGGTACCTATTACAGAATTCTGAACGGAAGTGTATTTAATTTTAAAAATGATAAGCATATTCGTATTTTAATCGAAGTCGTTTCTCAATTTCAAGATTATTCATTTGTAAACTCACAAAAGACAGACTTATATCAATTAGTCTTTTATAAGTTTGCCGGACAATTTTCAAAAGACCAGAACGCTCAATTTATTACGCCTTTACCAATAATAAATTTTTTGGTAAATATTGTAAATCCACGCAACGGAGAAACTGTTATAGATCCAACCGTTGGCATTGCAGATTTTTTATCCGTTTCTTATGTAAATTCAAATAGTAAATTAAGTGATAAAAATATATTCGGCATGGATATAGATGACCAAATGGTTATGCTTGCAACTCTCAACATGCTTTTAAATGGAGATGGAAATGCAAAAATAATTCCACAACCAGATGGATATGGTTCGTTACTAACAAAATTTAACGACCAAGGCGAACCTATACAACTTATACCTTCAATGAATCAAAATGGAAATTGGGATAATAGGCCTGATACTAATTCCATAAAAAAATTTGACGTAGTGCTAACGAATCCTCCTTTTGGTGATGATCGGGCATTTACACCAACTGATCAAACTGATTTAGACATAATTAAATGTTACGAACTTTGGAATCTTTATGGTACTGATAATAATAAGAAAAAGAACAAAAAAGATGCAAATAAAATAGATTTGGGAGTCATTTTCTTAGAGAATGCATACCATATTCTAAAAGAAAATGGAAGACTAGGAATAGTACTATCTAATTCTATAGCAAGTATAGATTCTCATCGTATCGCTCGCCAATGGTTAATGGATAAAATGCGTATTGTAGCGATTTTTGATTTACCTGCAAATGTCTTCGCAGAAACAGGGGTTAACACTTCTATTATTGTTGCTTATAAACCTAGTAAAGAAGAATTAAATCGTTTGAAGGAACAAAACTATGAGGTCTTTGCCCGAGAGATTAATAAAGTTGGTTACGAAGTCAAAACTAGTAAACGTGTAAAATTCTTTTCAACAAAGTATAAGATAAATTATGAAACATTTGAAACAGTAATTGATAAAGATGGAAATCCTGTTATTGACGAAGATTTTACTAAAACAATAATAGATTTTAAAGAATGGTGTTCGGGACAAGAGAAAAATTTACAAGATTTATTTATAAAAAATAAATAATAATATGAGTGAGTATACACATACACCAAATACAATTTGCTTTAAAGATATTGAAAAACATGATTTCAATCTTTCGGCTTCACAATATAATAAAGTTATTATTCCTAATGATAATTGTAAATTAGTCAGAGACTTTCTGACTCGCAATTTAGTACGCGGTGATTTAGGAGTAGAAGTGGGTGCAACGAATTACATAGATAAATCCCCATACAGATTTATTAGAACTAAAGCTTTACAAGCACATTCTTTTTTACTTGATATAACAAAAGAAACAGCGTTGCCTATTTTACCTAATATATTTGTTCAAATGAATCTTAAAAAAGGTGATTTATTAATTTCTAAAGACAGTAATATTGGTGAAATTGTAATCCTTGATAAGGATTATCCTAACTATATGCTTTCTGGTGCAATTTATAAGTTGCCAATAAAAGAAAAATGGAAATATTATTTGTTATCATTTATCAAACATGATATATTTAGAGAACAATTAGATTCTATGGTACCAAAAGGTGCAACAATTCGTCATGCTAAAACGATGTTTTTAGACTGCAAAATCCCTTTACCAAAATATAATACAGAGGCTATTATTGTGTTTGTTTCGATTTTAACACAGGCAATAATTAATAAAGAAATCCAAATAAAAGTACGTTTTAATAAGATTTTAGAATTAATAGAAGAAGAACTCAAGTCAAATCAAAAGCCTAATAATTTTGTTTATAAATTACCTAAATTTGAAGATTTGTCAAATTTAGGACGTTTAGATACAAACATGTATAGATACTCTTTTAAAAAGGAAATTTTCTATATTATAAATTATAGTGGTGGCTTTAAGACTATAGAACAACTTGGATTTAAAATGTCAAGAGGACAAAATTTACAAATTTCTAATATAGGAAAAAGTATTTATTCAACAAAATGGCATCCTAATTTCTATACTCTTATTTTGCCAATGTTTTTATCAAAATATGGAACCGTAAATAAGATAAGTTATTTAGGCAATAAAAATATATTAAAGACATTAAAAAAAGGAGATTTGATATTTGGAGCAGAAGGATTTGAGAAAGGTCGTTCTGTAGTGATAGTTGAAGAGCAATCAAATTCTATTACTAATATTCATGGAATAACACTTCAACAAAATAAGCATGATTTGAATAATGCAATCTTCGTTAAATGCATTTTGGATTATTTAAGAAGTAAAGGATTGATAGATTTATTTGCTGTAGGAGGAAATGGAGGAAGTTTAGCTCAAAAATATTGGACATATATACCATTCCCGTTATTTAGTGATAAAAAACGAAATGAAATGGTATCATTATACTTTAATTCAATAGAATATGATACACAAGATTTTACAATAGAAAATTTTATCGAGAAAGATAATATATTTAACGAAAAAGCTGGAATCTATGAATTAGACAAATCACTTAAACAATTAAAACTCATATTAAATGAAACGATTGATAATATAGTTAATGATAAAGAAGTAAATATTAATTTTAATATTTAAGTTTATTAATCATGGGTAAAATAGTAACTACATATCTTATTGACGGTAATTCTAAATGTATGAAATACTCATCCATCAGCAACAAGATTTATCAAATTAATGCCCATTATGTTTTAACATCCAATCTTACTTTTTCCTATCCTAGTATAGCCACAATATTTTGTCTTGGAAGGCCTATAAATGGTTGGAATGAATGGAAAAGGAAATAAAAGATGGAAATACATTAGATTTAATTTATAGAAAACAATTGATATTAAATATATGAAACTTTTAGATATTATCGCTATTTTAGGAGCTCTTGCATGGTTGCCTCAAATTATTTCTTGGATATATAATTGGATGAAGAAACCTAAAATATCAATATACCATGATGGCGAAGCCGAAGTTGGTTATATAAAGAATGGAAATGTGTTCAATCTTAGATTTTCATTTCTTGCAAGAGATAAACACGCATTAATAGATGATATGGAATTAGTACTTACAGATATTGATGGAGCACACCACACTCTAAAATGGATGTGGTATAGTGAAACATTTTATGAACTTCAAGGCCCTGCTGGTAACTCAATTATGGCCAAACAACAGAATGCAATAGCTATTAATGCATTTAAGGATGTATTAATCGAAAAGTTCATAGGATTCCAATCCGCTACATTTCTTGAAAAGAAAAAACAATTAGCTTATAAATTGACAACATTTATCGAAAACCAGAAAATAAATGGGAATGTAAATATTGATGATATCAAACGTTCTAATGAATATAACGAATTAATTCGTTTATATAAGAATTCTTTATTTTGGAAAGCCGGAAATTATTCTGCAGTTGCAAAGATTCATGTGGCAGACACAAATGAAACAATTAGTCATAGTTTTAATTTTAGATTATCTGAACTTGAAATCGACACCCTAAATAAAAATATTGAATTTGCAAAATCTGTTGTAGACTGTGAGTTTATTGATACAACTCAACAACCTAAAGGTACATGGTTATGGGCTAAGCCAACAATCAATTAACAATGTTTTAAATACTATTTGTTTACATTTATGAAAATGTTCTTTTTCTCTAGACACGAAAAAGAACATATGGTTTAAAGGATCAAGGCATACACGCCGAAAAAGCCTATGACTTACGACTAAAAAGTGGGCCGGTTTTGCATGAAAAGTGGCCCACTTACGGGTCATAAACGGGCCACTAACAGTATGAAAGTAAATGAATGTGATTTACTTAATGTACAGTCACACAAAGTGCTTGAAATATTTAGACTGAAAGGAAAAACATATAAAATAGTTACGATTTTCGGCGTGTTTTTGATTCGCAGGCTGACGCAAGGCGCCATGACGGCTGAGAAGAAGAAAAAAACGTATGTCTAAAAGCTGCGAACATTAGTTTTAAGCCAAGATAAGTGATTATGATTTGACCGGAGATGTTTCTCTTTATCATATGTGCATACACTTCAGGCCGTCATCAAACCACACGTCAGGCATTGCCGACAGGCTTTTATTTACACGGCGCATCGTGCCTGAGCAATGACCCATGGCAGCACGCAGGCTTGCCACAGGCATGAACGTCAGGGTGCAATGCTGTTGAGATAGTTCTCCAGATTGGTGTATCCGTTGCTGCCAAGGCCGTTGCGGTCGGCAGGATTGGCAGGGTCGAGGCCGTGCTCACGCTCCCATGCGTCGGGCATGCCGTCGTGGTCGGAGTCGGCAGGAGCGGCTGCGCTCTTAAGCTCGGGCCATCCGCCCACATCCTGCTGCGAGTCTATTATGCCCGTGGGCACATGGTCATCGCCCGCGTCTTTCCTGCTGCTGTAGCTCTTGCCGCCGAATGTGGCCGTGCCTGAGCGCACCTCTGCCACTATGCGGCGGTCTACCGCGTCGCGCACGGGCAGCGAGTATCCCGCCCTGTCGAGCACTGCCTCGTAGGCCTCGTGTGGTGCCTGCTCATCTATCTTCATAGCATCCCAGGGCTTGCCGAGCCTTATCCTGTCGAGCACGCTGCTGCCGCCCTGCGGCTGCACTCCGCCGTTCCAGTTGTCGCGCGTAACAGCGCCGTTGCCCTCTACCACGTTGCCGTCTACATACCACAGACCGTAATCGTCGTCGCCGCGGCTGCCGGGGTTTACTATACGGTAAGACACCTTGCCGCCGCGCGTAGCCGGACCGGGCTTATAGTAGTTGCCCACCATGTTCACCATTATCGAGCTGAACTTGGGGTTGCCCTTCTGCTGCCTCTCGCCGCCGTAGCTGCTGTTGTAGCCCCAGTTGTAGACAACGTTGTTGCGATAGTCGTTGCGCCCGCCTCCCGACGCCCAGCGCGGGTTGCGGCTCGAGTGATGGGCTATCAGGTTGTGATGATATGTGCTGAGGTCGGAGCCCCATATGCCGCCGAAGCCGTGGCTGCCCTTAACGTGGTTGGAGCCGAAGAGGCTCTCGGTAATCATACACCACTGTATGGTTACATTCTTGCAGTGATACACCGACATGGTCTCGTCGATGCTCCAGCTTGCAGACACGTGGTCGAGTATAATGTTCTTGCGGCCGCGGCAGCTCAAGGCGTCGTCATTGCCGCCGCTCTCGTTGCCCAGGCGCACACGTATATAGCGTATTATCACCTCGTCGGCGGCTATGCTCAGCGGATAGCGCTTTATGCAGATGCCGTCGCCGGGAGCTGTCTGTCCGGCTATGGTTATGTAGGGGTTGCGTATTGTGAGCTTTTTCTTCAGGTCGATGGTGCCCGACACGCGGAACACCACCGTGCGCGGCCCCTCGGCCTCAACGGCATGGCGCAGGCTGCCCTCGCCCGAGTCGTTGAGGTTGGTAACTTCGTAGACGTCGCCTCCGCGGCCGCCTACGGTAAACTTGCCATAGCCCTCGGCCGTGGGGAAAGCCTTAAGGCCGTCGGCCATGCACAATGCCGGCACGAGGGCAGCTGCAACAGAAAATATAAGATTCTTCATGGTTCAGTAAGACTTGTTTTAACCTTATATAAAAGCTACAGTGCAGGCTCTGCGCATCACTGCAGCACCTCTGTGCCTTGTGCCACACTCTCGGTCTCTGTGCTCTTTGTCCACGGCATCTTGTCCTTGGGCCACACGCCGTCTACGATGGGATAGGTAACGAGCTTTGAGGGGTCTATCACCACGTGCTTTATGCGCTTGCGGTGCCATGAGTAGGTGATATGCACCAGTCCGTCGCTCGTCTGTATCACTGCCGGATACGAATACTGCACTGCGCCGGTGCGGTATTCAAGCACGGCGGCAGCCTCCCAGTCGATGCCGTTGCGCGTCATGGCCACGGTCAGAATGCCCCTGCCCTTGCGCCCGCCTGTGGTGTCGTTGCGCGTAGAGTGGTTGTAGACAAGCAGATGGCGGCCGTCCTTCAGCGTAACGGCGTCTATGGCCGAGTTGTTGTTGGGCAGCGTGGTGTCGGTTATCGGGCCCCATGTCAGTCCGCCGTCGTCCGACCATGTCTGCGCTATCCTCGTGTCGGATCCGCTGCTGTTGGGGCGTGCCAGCAGCTACAGGCGCTTCTGCGAGTGTACGAGGAATGTGGGCTGAATGAGCTTATACTTTGTTCCGGCAGGATCGCTCAGCGCCGGCGTCTTGGTCCATGTGCGGCCGTTGTCGGTGCTGCGCTCCACGTGTATGCGCTTGCCGGGCGCGTCCTGCAGGCTGGCTCCTGCCACGATGGTGCCGTCGTCGAGATACACGGGCTTGTTGACCACAGGACCTACGAAGCCTTTGGGCAGGGCCACGGGGCGGCTCCACGTGAGGCCGTTGTCAGAAGAGGTTATCACGCGGCCCTCGTCTATCGTCGGGCAGAGATAATATATCTGTATGTCGCCTCCCTTGAGCTGCACCAGCACCGGATTGAACACCGTGCCGCCTTCGCCGTCGGCTATGGGCACAGGCTCCTGCCACGTGCCGCCCTTGGGCTTGCGTGCCAGCCATATCTTTACGTCCTTGGCGCGCTCGCGTGTGCCGCCGAACCATGTGCATAGCAGAGTGCCGTCAGACAGCTCCATTATAGACGATGCGTGACAGTCGCGCGTGGGCGACTTCATGAACACAAACTCCTCGAGCACTATGGCCTGCTTGCCCGGATCGGCCTTGCTGCCTGCCCATGCCGAAGCCGCAAGCAACAAGGAGCATAACAATATTGATAATTTCTGCATATAATATTAAGTTGTATTTAATGTTTTTATTTCACTGTAACAACCACACGGGCGTAGCGCGTAAGGCGCGGCGTGCCGCTGTCGGTAACCTCACACACCACGTGTATGGTCTGCCCGGACTTTGCGTCGGCAGGAACTGTCAGCATTGCATTGACAGACCCGCTGTCTGAGATATCAACAGAACCCGGATATGTGCCGGCCTCGGCATACTGCCACCAGCTGAAGGTGAGGCTGTCGCCGTCGGGATCGGAAGTGCCCGCAGCGCTAAGACTGACCTTGCTGCCCGGCTTGGCCTTTATGTCGGCACTATGCGCCAGCACAACCACAGGCTGATGGTTGGCTTCTGCATAAGACTTGACGCACCAGTCGGCACGGGCCGCAAAATCGTTCTGCATTGCAGCGCTCCATCTCCACATCGGCTTAAAGTAAGCGCTGCGCTGTTCGTCGGTGGCAGTGCTGCCTGGACGAAGACTGCATCGCCCCCAGCCGTTATCGCCATACCAGCGGCCTTCAGGATACTTATATCCTTCAACAGGCACAGGGTCAAGCCATGTGTTCTCGCGCACCAGCACATAACGGCCACCCCATCCGCCCCATGAGGGATTCTCCAGATTACGCAGTCCGACATTTATTGTATGCAGGAAAGCCGGAGAGTCGCCCTCTGAACGGAAGTCGCCATTGTCATGAGCCTTATACGAACCACACAAGGCACCATGATTCTGCAATATGTTTTCTTTCATCCATGCGCCTTCATAATACTTCTGCATATAATCAGGCTGAACCATTTTCCAGCGGTAGGCGATGGCCTCAAACTGGTCAGATATGATTGTCTTTATGTTGTATTTCTTCCAATGAGGGCGTATGTAAGCCTGATATGTGCTGTCCTGCTCCCATATAAGGAAGAGCCTCATTCTGTCTGCCACCTCGGCCATGCGCTCAGGATAGGTCTCCTCTATGGTCTTCAGCGCACGGGCTATGGTGTTCGTGCCTCCCCATGCCTGTATCCACACCGGGCGCTTGTCGGCATTGTCGAGCAGCACCTCAACAATACGCTGTGAGCCTTTAGTAACTTTGTCCATTTCACCTTCAGTCTCTACATTGCCAAGATAAGTACGGCTGCGCAAAAATTCAGGCGAAGGATATCTCCTGTCGTGCTTCAGCAGATTGGGATAGACCTCGGCATATGCAGTCAGCGTAGGCTCCATCCAGTCGTCACCAGCCCACTTGTGGCCATGCCAGTGATATTGCGAGCTTGATGTTATGATACCCTCAATGTCCCATTCGTTTGAATATAGGAGAAAACGCACCAAAGAGCATTCATCGTCTATCTCGCCGTCGCTCGTCACGATAACTCTTGTTCTGTCATCCTGAGCCACAGCCTGGAACGGAGTGCCGCACAGCAATATTATCAACGGCAGGCTCAAAGCTAAAAATATTCTTTTCATTTGAAACAGTATTTATTTTCAGTAACGTCATTTAACAACATTCACTATTACACGGGCGTAGCGCGTAAGGCGCGGCGTGCCGCTGTCGGTAACGGCCAGTATGATGTGCATCGTGCCGAGACGGCCGCCCTTGGGCACTATAAAGTAGGCGTCGCGGCTGTCGTGGCCCACTATCTTTAGCGGACTGCCCGTGCGCGCCGTAGCCACGTTGAAGGTTCCCGGCTCGGGATAGTAGAACCAGCTGTACGAAAGGCTGTCGCCGTCGGGGTCAGATGTGCCTGCTGCGCTCAGCATTATGGTGTCGCCCGTGGCGGCTGTCATCACTGCCGGACATGCCAGCGCAGGCACAGGCGGATGGTTTGCCTCGCCGTAGTCCTTCACGGTCCAGTCCATGCGTGCTGCAAAGTCGTTCTGATAAGCCTCGCGCCAGCGCCATATCGTGGCCTTGTTGCTTGTGTGCCATGAGCCGTCGCAGCCCATCACCTCGTCTTGTGCGTCGGTCCATATCGGTCTTGTCTCAGGCTCAATAAACCAGCGCTCCGTGCGCGGCTGATACAGCTCGTAGCGTCCGCCCCAGCTGCCCTAGTCGGGATGCTCGGCACAGCCCAGTCCGTTGTCAATGAGATACATAAACGTGGGCGAGTCGCCCTCCATCAGAAACTTCATGTAGGGATACTGCTTGCCCAGCTCGCCCTTGCTGCGTATGTGCTCGTCGAGCCACGGATTGTCAACTATGCTGAAGTCGGCTCCGGCAAAGCGGCCGTGAAACTTGTCGCCGCTGATGCCGCTCCATGTGGCGTAATGGTATCCGCCAAGGCGATGGAAGCCCGGACTGACTATATAGAACAGGTCCTTGAACGTCTTTCTTATCCACACGCCGCTGTCGTCCTGGTCTGAAATGGCATACACGCGGAGCTTCGACACAAAAGCCTTTAGCTCGCTCTCGCTGCGCGTGGCCTTAACCTTCCACAGTGCCTGCGCCAGACAGTTGGGACCGCCCCACACAAGCACCCACACCGGACGGCTGTCGCTGCGGTCTACGGCCTTGATTATCAGTTCGGATCCTTCAGAGTCCATGCCCTTGCCCACGGCGTGCATGCCGTAGTCGGGGCGTCCCTCCTTTATCACCGACAGCAGATAGTCGGCCGAGGGATAGCCCTTCTCGTGCTTCAGCAGGTTGTCTCTCACCTTGCCGTATGCCGTCACAATCTCGCGTATGCGCCATGCTGCCGTCTCCTTCTTCTGATGCACCGACGTTGTGGCAACAAGTCCTTCAACGTCCCACTGGTTAGAGTATGTCAGGAAGCGCACCATCGACATTGCGTCGTCTGGTTCGTTCTCAATGTCCGTAAGCACTATCACGCGGGGCTTGCCTGCATTGCCTTTACCTGCCGCGAAAAGCCTCAGCGGCTGAAGCACGGCAATGACAACAAACAGTAATGTAATCTTGATTTTCATGGTATTAATATTTTCTGATTTTCAATCACTTGCTGATTATGTTCCGCTAATATAACATTTTTTGTGGCGAGGCACGCAACGCAAAGCACAAATAGCAGTCGAATAATCAAAAATCAATATATCTGAAAGCTGCAGACATTAATCTCAAAGTTTTAAAAAGCAATAAAAAACAACGGTTTATTGCGCCATGTATAATAAAAAAGCTAATTTTGCACGACGACACGCAGTTGTTATCATAACAACATTCTGACCTACATGGCAAGTATCCTTATAGTTGAAGACGACCTTACATACGCAACCATGATGCAGACATGGCTGCGCAAAAAGGGTTTCACGGTTGAGAGAGCAAGCTCCGTAAGCGCCGCGGCACGGGCAGTGACCGACAGCACGGGCTTCGACCTCATACTGTCTGACCTCCGTCTGCCCGACCACGACGGTCTGTTTCTGCTCAACTGGCTACGCAAGAAGAATATGCAGACGCCCTTCATCGTGATGACGAGCTATGCCGAAGTGCAGAACGCCGTGCTGGCCATGAAGTCGGGAGCGTGCGACTATATAGCCAAACCCGTGCAGCCCGACATTCTGCTGCAAAAGATAAACGACGCGCTCGACAGCCACAACGCCGATGCAGCAGCCACGGCAGGAGCTACGCCGACGACAGCAGCAACACAAGCAGCCCACGACAACAACGCGGCGGCAGAACAGAAGACGCACACGGCCGCCAAGAAATACATAGAAGGCACGAGCGAGGCTTCGCGCCAGCTCTACGACTACGTAAACCTCGTTGCGCCAACGCCCATGTCGGTGCTCATTCTCGGAGCCAGCGGCACGGGCAAAGAGTATGTTGCGCGCCGCATTCACAGCCAGAGCAGCCGCGCCGACAAGCCCTTCTTTGCGCTCGACTGCGGAGCCATACCCAAGGACGTGGCGGCGTCTGAGTTCTTCGGATACACCAAGGGAGCCTTCACAGGCGCCACGACCGACAAGCGCGGAGCCTTTGAGGAGGCCAACGGCGGGACACTGTTCCTCGACGAGGTGGGCAACCTGACCTACGACGTGCAGGTGCAGCTGCTGCGTGCCCTTCAGGAGCGCAAGGTGCGCCCGTTAGGCTCGCCAAAAGAGATAAGCGTGGACATACGACTGGTGTGCGCCACCAACGGCAACCTGGCGCAGCTCGTGGCCGACGGAAAATTCCGCGAGGACCTTTATCACCGCATCAACGAGTTCACCATATATATGCCCGAACTTAAAGACCGCGGCGCCGACCTGTTTCTGTTTGCCGACCTCTTTGTCAGTCAGGCCAACGAGGAACTGGGACGCAACGTGGCAGGATTCGACGACAAGGCGTCGGAGATGCTTGCGCGATACAGCTGGCCGGGCAACCTGCGCGAGCTTAACAACGTGGTGAAGCGTGCCACCCTGCTTACGCGCGGCTCATACATCGGCAGCGAAGAGCTGTCGAAGGCCATGACGCGCCCCGTGAGACAGGAGCCAACAGCCCTGCACGACGAGCAGACCGAACGCCAGCGCATAATAGAAGCCCTGCGCGCCACGGGCGGCAACAAGACCAAGACGGCACAGCTGCTCGCCATAGACCGCAAGACGCTGTATAACAAGATTCAGAAATACAACATTGACGCGTGAAGGGGCGTTTGACAATTGAGAATGGAGAATTGAAAATTATGATTACTCTTGTGGCGGTTATAAGGGAGATAATTTTAAAGCTACAAGTTTCACATATTAATATCATTCATAATTTATACTGAATACATATTTAATGACATAAAACTATGTTTATGCCGAAATGTCATCCATTACGATTGGTTTGTGTTATTTTTTCCATAAAAAAGTCATGTGCAATTCATGGTTCCATAAATGAAAAACATAATTACACATGACTGTAAATCAGGAAAATATTTAATTTGGCACTATAAAATATTTTGTGTAAATGTAAAATAAAGGATTCAAAATAGAGT
>OLSN01002748.1_pt1 | contig 12237 bp, 14 predicted proteins | sample 1672411 | NCBI WGS metagenome assembly OLSN01 (sample SAMEA3136683, study PRJEB25190) | human gut metagenome | biome: human gut; feature: human-associated habitat; material: faeces | place: Austria | collected 2013
ATGCCTCGCTGCGGCGGAAGCTGCGGGGAGAAAGCGACCTGCGGCTGGCTGAGGCGCTGGCCATTCAGGAGGCGCTGGGCAGCGGGATGGCGCTGGAAAAGCTGTTTGAAAGGAGAAACGCATGCGGATGAACGCCACGGAAACGGGAAACGGCCTGCCGGTCGGCCCGGCGGAGATTGCGCAGGCCCAGAACACGCTGAGCGCCGCCCTGCGGATGAACGCCATGATTGGCCTGAAGCTGGCGCAGCTGGATCAGCTGCGTTCCCGGGCCGTCAGCGTCACCGGATCGTATTTTACCTGTAAAATACAGGTCTGACGAAGCAGCTCCTGTATGGTTCTTCGAATCGCCTCCACCTCGGCGGGGGTGCGTTCCTCCAGATATGAAAACATGTATCAATTCTCCGTTTCGTCTATACTAAAACCGGTGTAGGAAAAGCCGTCCTTCTGATGGATTTCCTCCTGCAGCAAAATCCGGTCTTCCTCCTGTCTGCTCTGGGTCGCCTCCTGCCAGATAAACAGAAGCTTTTCCAGATCCTCTGCCGACTGCACCGTATCCTCCAAAACCTGAAAAACTCCGTTCTTCGTATGCCGCCGTCTGAACTCCTCCAGCTGTCTGCCGGTATAGAGCGGCTTCGGGACGAAATCTGCGATTTCCGAGGATGCCTCCTCCTGCAGAGCCAGCGGTACGAACTGATTTTCCAGCCTTGGCCGACGGTTGTAAAGGCTCGCGTCCCCGACAATGGAAAACGGTGCCGTCACATACATGCTGTCCCGCAGCTCTTCCAAAAGCGCTTCTTTTTTGTCGCTATGGTTGAGCAAACCGATCAGCTCCAGTGTGCTGTCCTCTACGCCTGCACCCTCCTGCAAAAGGTAGTGGATTCTCGCCAGCGCCCGCCGCGCAAAGACAGTTTTCAATTCGATCAGGCGGTTATACTTTTTCTCGATTAAATCAAATTCGCGCTCCACCAAAAGAACCAGCTGCGCCGCCTCTTCGCAGAATTGAATGCCGCGCTCCAGCCTTAAAAGGGCGGGCGCAGACGCGCCGGATGCCAGTGCTTTCGCCTGCATGGACGCTGCATAGCTGCCTCCTGCGCTTTCTGACAGTTCGGGCGCGCTGCTGTCGCTGCCCTGTGCAGCCATTAGCATCCGCTTCTGCGCCGTCAACCCCTCGCGACGGTTTTCATTTTCCTCCAGGATTTTCGCAATCAGCTCCTTGACCGCCTCCTTATAGCGGTAAAAACTGTCTGTCGTTGTTAAAATTGCATATTTTACACTCTCGCGATTGTTGATCTCGTTGACCAGAACCTCCTGAATTCCGATAAAGTCCTTTCGTTTGGAAAGTTCATCGAACCACAGCCGCATGCTGTCCTGCATATTGGACAGCATCTGTCCGAGGCTTTTGGATGTGCGCAGGGCACTTTTTAAAATGCTGTTATTTTTTTCCGGATCCGAATCATAGGTGTAAAGGGCGCTGTATACAGACAGAATACTTTCCCGCTCCATGCTGTCGTCCTCTTTTTCAAGACGGTCAAACAGCTCCACATACAGCCTGCTGTACTCCGGAAAGCCAATGATATAGCAGTTTAATTTTTCATCAAAATCCTTCGAAAGCCAGCCCCACTTCACAAACCTGTCCAAAACAGCGGAGGGCGAAAGCCCGGGAAAGCCTTCGTCCTCCGTTTTTTCTGTTTCATCCTCCCACCAGACCAGGTTGACCCTGGCGATCGTTTCCGCCAGAATGCTCCTGCATTCCGAATCCGTCAGCTGCGTCAGGGCATAGGCTTCCTGATCCGCCTCGTACAAAGCGGTCAGAAGCTGCATGTAATACTCCATGTTCTGGGTGCGGAACAGCTTATAAAAATCTCTCGGTATCTTCTTTTTCAGAATCATCTGTCGTGTTAAACCTCATATTCCAGTTCTCCGTCAAAGACAAACTCCGCCGGACCTGTCATAAAGATATGGTTCGTCTTTTCGTCCCATTGGATCGTCAACGCACCGCCCAGCACCTCTACGGTCACTTTCCGCCCCGTTTTGCCGTTTAAAACGCAGGCAACCGCCGTCGCACAGCAGCCTGTTCCACAGGCAAGGGTTTCACCGGTTCCGCGCTCCCAGACCCGCATTTTTACATATTCCGGGGATACGATTTCCACAAACTCGGTATTGGTGCGTCTCGGAAATCTCTCGTGATGCTCAAAATGCGGTCCGATCTGCTCCAGTGGCAAATCTGCCGTGCTGTCCACAAAAACAACGGCATGGGGATTTCCCATAGACACGCAGGTCATGCGGTATGTTTGATTCTCCACAGTGATCTCTTCATCGATGGACTGTCGGTTTTTAGAAACAACCGGAACCTCTGCCGCCGTCAGGATCGGCTCGCCCATATCCACACGGATCGCTTTTGTCACGCCGTTTTCCACCGTCAGATCCATATATTTCACTTTTCCGCCGCTGATAATGGAAAACCTTGCCCGATCGGTCAATCCTTTGTCATGGGCATATTTTGCCACGCAGCGGATGCCGTTTCCGCACATTTCCGCCCTTGTGCCGTCTGCGTTATACATCTCCATCTCAAAATCTGCTTCGTCAGAAGGATTGATAAAAATAACGCCATCGCCGCCGACCCCGAAATGACGGTCGCTGGCAAAGCGGACAAATTCCGGCTTCTTTTCCTGCGGTATATGCTCCGTAAATCCATTGACATAAACGTAATCATTCCCACAGCCCTGCATTTTTGTAAATCTGATCTTCATAAATCCTCCATACAGACATAATCTGTAAAACCCCTGCGTACACTGGAATAACAAAATATCCGGGGGTATCGCAATGCGTTCCAAAACAAAAATTATCGTACTTCATTTAAAAGAACTGATCTATACCGGAATCCTGCTCGTTTTAGGCGTTGGACTGCTTTTTTTGCTGCTGCAGATCTTTCTGCCCAAAAAGGCAGTTCCAAAACCGGACTATGACGCAGAAACCTCCCTGTACCTGCCCGGAAAATACACCTCCACGGTTCAGCTCGGAAACGACCACGCGGATGTAGAGGTCGTCGTGGACAGCTCCGATATTCTTTCCATCCGTCTCGTCAATTTAAGTCAGACTGTCACAGCCATGTATCCGCTGGTCGAACCCTGCATGGATACACTGGCGAAACAGATCTGTGAAAAACAATCCCTCGAAGGCATCACCTACCCGGACGAAAACCGCTACACGTCACAGCTTCTGCTGCAGGCGATCGACGCTGCGCTGCAAAAGGCGACATATCCCCAAACCTGACCAGCCCAGCGCATTCGCAAAGGAAGGCTTATTTATCCCGGCAGCTGATCCAGTTCCTTCTGCCATGCCATGCGGCTCGCATCCGAAGGCATCCGAAGGTCTCCCCTCGGCGATACCGCGACACTTCCGACTTTCGGTCCGTCCGGCAGGCACGAACGCTTAAACTGCTGTGCAAAGAAGCGGCGGCAAAAGGTCTTTAGCCACTTGCCGATCGTTTCTTTGCTGTAAATGCCTTCAAATGCCCTGCAGGCAAGCCGGTAGATCTTCGCCGGGCCAAAGCCACAGCGCAGCAGCTGATATAAAAAGAAATCATGGAGCTCGTAGGGGCCGACCAGATCCTCTGTTTTCTGGCTGATCTTTCCGTCCTCCGGCGGCAAAAGCTCGGGGCTTACCGGCGTGTCGAGGACATCCAGCAGCACCTCCTGCAGCACTTTTTCGCTTTCGCTGCAGGTATTCGCACAATATGCCACCAGATGGCGCACCAGCGTCTTGGGCACGCCGACGTTTACGCCATACATCGACATATGATCGCCGTTATAGGTCGCCCAGCCCAGTGCAAGCTCCGACATATCCCCGGTTCCGATGACAAGTCCGTTGCTCTGGTTGGCGAGATCCATCAATACCTGAGTGCGTTCCCGCGCCTGCCCGTTTTCGTAGGTTACATCGTGCTTGTCCATATCCTGACCGATATCCCGAAAATGCACCTGCACCGCCTCTCGGATGTTCACCTCGATTAACTTCGCGCCAAGGGTCTGCGCCAGCCTGCAGGCATTTTCATAGGTGCGGTTCGTCGTACCAAAGCACGGCATCGTCACCGCTAAAATATCGTTTCTGTCTTTCCCGAGCAAATCAAATGCCCGCGCCGTCACCAAAAGGGCAAGGGTCGAATCCAGACCGCCGGAAACGCCGATCACCGCCGTTTTCGCCCCCGTATGCTCGTAACGTTTTTTCAGTCCCTGCGCCTGAATCGATAGAATCTGCTCACAGCGCTCCTTTTTCAAGGTTTCATCCGACGGGACAAACGGCATCTGGGCAAACGTGCGCGTCAGCTTTGTTTCTTCTTTTTCCAAGGCAAAACCAATCCGTACACAGGTTTCTGTGTTTTCGGGCACAAATGTGCTCATTCTGCGCCGCTCGTGGCAGATTTTATGAATATCCAGCTCCGAAAAAATCGTCTCGTTTTCAAAGCGTGCAGCCTCCGCCAGCACGCTTCCGTTCTCTGCAATCATATGATGCCCGGAAAAAACGAGATCCTGAGTGGATTCTCCATCCCCCGCGCTCGCGTAGACATAGCCACACAGAAGCCGCGCGCTCGTGGCAGCAATCAGGCTCTTACGGTAGGTGTCCTTTCCGACCGTCTCGTTGGAGGCGGACACACAAACGCCCGCTCGCCGCCGCATTCTCCGGCCACGGCCGCCGCCGCATCGTTGCCCGAGGCGGACAGGTTGACAATCACCGTCGCGCCCGCCTTTGCCAGCGCCGTCGAGGGCGGGTCCATCACCCAGACGTCCTCGCACAGCTCACAGCCCACGACAAGCCCTTTCAGATTCCTGCAGGAAAACAACAGATTTCCGCCAAAGGGTACGGTCTGTCCCAGCACATCCACCTCGGACACTTCCCTGCTGCCTGCCGCAAAATGCCGCACCTCATAAAATTCGCCATAGTTTGGAATATTCTGCTTCGGGACAAGCCCCAGGATCCTGCCATCCTGTACTGCTGCTGCCACATTGTAAAGCTTTCCGTCTTTTTCAAAGGGAAGCCCCACAAAGGTCAGCGCATCGTGCCCTTTTGTATGCTCCAGCACCGTCTGCAGCCCTTCCAGGCTTTCTTCCAGCAGGCGTTCCTGCAAAAACAGATCCTGACAGGTATATCCGGTCAGACACAGCTCCGGCAAAACGATCAACTTTGCACGCTGTGCATAACAGGAGTCCAGCGCCTTACAGATTTCCAGTGCGTTCCAGGCAGGGTCTGCAACACGGATTTTCGGTGCAGCCGCCGCAGCTTTTAAAAAACCGTCTTTCATCGGGATTTTTTCTCCATTTTTTTCAACTCATCCACGTCAAACTTATAGGTTTTGCCGCAGAAATGACAGTTTACCTCGATCGGCTTGTCCTCGTCGATCATCTCCTGCAGTTCTTTTTTGCCGATGGAAATCAGCGCTTTTTCCACCCGTTCCTTGCTGCAGTTGCAGGTAAAGCTGCAGGGCATCCGGTCGGTAATCTCCACATCCAAGCCGTCCAGCACCCGCTCTAACAGCTGCTCCGGTGTCATTCCCTGGTCGAGCAGCGCCGTCACAGAATTGATCAGCGACAGGTTGTGCTCCAGCTTCGAAATCGTCTCTTCCTCTGCAAAGGGCATCAGCTGAATGATAAAGCCGCCTGCACAGCGCACGGTATTCGTCTTTTCCATCAAAACGCCCAGACCCACCGAAGAAGGCGTCTGCTCGGAGGTTGCAAAATACGAGGTCAGGTCATCCCCGATCTCTCCGGTCACCAGGGCTGTCTGTCCCACATAGGGTTCCTTTAAGCCGAGGTCACGGATGACAGAGAGCGTTCCCCTGCCGACCGCCCCTCCGACGTCGAGCTTGCCCTTCGCATTCGCAGGCAGGATGACGTCCGGCACCGTCGCATAGCCCTTGACCTCGCCCTTGGCGTTTGCCGTCACGGTCAGACCGCGAACCGGACCATCGCCGCGAACCTGCAGGGTTAAAAGATCGTCGTCGCCCTTTAACATGCTGCCCATCATCACGCCGGCTGTCAGCAGACGTCCCAACGCCGCCGTTACTACCGGGCTGGTGTTATGTGCCTGTCTCGCTGTCTCCACAAGCTCCTTTGTTGTCACTGCAAACGCGCGCACCTGTGCATTCGCCGCCGTCGCGCGTACCATATAATCTCCCATAGCTCCTCCATTCCTCAGGCTTACTTTACGGCAAGCCCCTGCCATTTCCACGCTGCGCTTTTCACCGCATAGCTTTTCTGCGTTGCGCAAATATTTTCATTTCTTATCCCAGATTCTTCCCGTGCTCGCGCGCGATCACATAGATCCGCTCGCTCGTCTCCGTTACGCTTCCATGCGTGTCTGCATCCAGTGCCTCGACAAAAATCAGCCCGGACTGTTCCACGAGCCGTTTCATCGTTTCCAGCGTATAGCCGCGCTGCAGATGGGTCTCCGTAAATTTGCGGAACAGGTCTTTTTGCTGTTTCACAAAAATCGTCAGATCGTATTCGTTGATCTGATCCTCCGCCGTATAATAATTTTCCCAGATAAAGCTGCAATCCTCCCGGTTTTCCGCAATCGTGCTGTCACCGATGACTGTTTCGTATTTATAGACCGTATTAAAATCGAAGATAAAAAGCCCATTCGGGTCAAGATAGTTGTTTACCAGTTTAAAAGTTGTCAGTAAGTCATCTTCTTCCAGTAGATAATTTAACGAGTCGCACAGACAGATCACCGCCCGGACCGTTCCGTAAAGCTCAAACTCCCGCATATCCTGCTGCAAATACAAAATATTATGACCGGACTGCGCACGCTTCTCCATTGCAATGTCCAGCATGCTGTCTGACAGATCAACACCGATCATGTCGTAGCCCTGCTTTGCCAGAAGCTCCGTCATGGAGCCCGTGCCACAGCCGAGATCCAGCAGGATTCCGTCCGTGATCTGATCCTGTTTCAGGCGTCCGACTACAAACTGACACCATTCTTCATAGGGCGTTTCATCCATGAACCGATCATAAACTAACGCAAAATCCTCATACATTTCCATTCGTTATCCACGCTCCTTCTGCCGCGCAGCGGCGTTTTTCTGCATCTGTCCGCGTGCGTTCCTGTGTCTGCATGCGAACGTATTTTCCGCTGCTGCCCGCGCGTTTTCGAACATGCCGCGCCCTATTTCACCAGCTCTACCAGCACTTCGACCAGCCGCTCCATCTCCGCCTGCGTGCCGACTGTAATCCGCAGATAGTTGTCGATTCTGGGCTTTTTGAAATATCGCACATAAATTCCGGCTGTTTTCAGGTTCTCGAATAACTCCTGCGCCGGGACGGTTTTGTGCGTTGCAAAAATAAAGTTCGCCTTCGAATCCGGGAACGTAAAGCCAAGCTCTGTCAGCTTCTGCTTCGTCCATTCCCGCGTCGCCACGATTTTCCCCGTAATCTCCTGAAAATACGCACGGTCCTCTACGCATGCCTTTCCGCAGGCAATCGTCAGGCGGTTCATTGTATAGGAGTTGAAGGAAAATTTGACATCATTTAAATAGGAAATCAGCTTCTTTTGGCCGATTGCAAAGCCGATTCTCATACCCGCAAGTGCGCGCGATTTCGAAAACGTCTGCACGACGAGCAGATTTTCATACTTATCCACAAGAGGCAGGGCACTCACACCCCCGAAATCCACATAGGCCTCGTCTACAATCACAACGGAATCGGGATTTTTTGCCACGATCTCCTCGATCGTATCCAGATTCTCCATCAGACCGGTCGGTGCGTTGGGGTTCGGGAAAATGATGCCGCCGTTTTCGTTCAGGTAGTCCTCTTTTTTCAGGCGGAACCTTTCATCCAGCCCAGGCGTCCGATAGGGAATGCCGTACAAATCCGCCCAGACGTCGTAGAAGGAATAGGTGATGTCCGGGAACAGAATCGGTTTTTTGCTGTTAAAAAAGGTCAGAAATGCCAGCGCCAGCACATCGTCGGAGCCAACGCCCACAAACACCTGGTCTGCCGCAACCGGATGCTCCGAAACAGAAACCGCCGCTGCAATCGCTTCCCGCAGCTCAAGCGCCGCCGGATCGGGATACAGCCGCAGCTTATCCGCTTCAAACTCCTGCAGTGCTTTTGTCACACCCGGTGCAGGCGGATACGGGCATTCGTTGGTGTTTAACTTGATGATGTCATTTCGTTTGGGCTGCTCTCCCGGTGTGTAGGGGACAACCCTGCGTACATTTGCTTCCCAGTCTGCCATGACAGTTCCTCTCTTTCTGATGTAGTATCGCTACTCCATCTCCGCTTCTTTTAACGCTTCCTGCTCCTGCTGCGCCTTTGCAAGCTCTACAAACTCTTCCAGGCACAGGTTATTTTCCTTCATAAACTTCGCCGCCTCTTCCCCAACGTAGCGGAAATGCCAGGATTCATAGGAAATCCCGGTGATCGCCACCTTGTCCTGCGGGAAACGGAGAATAAAACCATACTCCGCAGCGTGCTCGTTTAACCAGATCGCCTCTTTGGTCGAAGCCTGCGATTTATCCAGGCCCTGATGATTTTTTCCTACGATATCCACGGCGAGACCGGTGTGATGCTCGCTCGCACCGGTGAGGGCGATTTCTTCCTTCGTCTTGAAAAAAGCGTCCTTATAGCTCATGCCGCCCCTTACGAATTTTGCGATGGAGTTGTCCATCAGCTGATCCTGCTTTTGATAATCGCGGTAAGCGGAACAAACCATCAGGGGCAGCCCTTCTTTTTTGCCGTCCGCCAGCATCATCTCAAGGGCTTTCTGAATCCGCCTGTCCACATACTTCCCATTGTCCGTCTTGGCCAGATCTACCTCAAAATCCTGCTGCAGCGGATTTTTTTCATTGACCAGCACATAGTTCCAGTCCTCCAGATCTACAGAAAATGGAATTTCCGGCAGATCCTCTTTCTCGCCGTCCTGCAGCATGACGGTCACATAGCCTTCCCGCGTTTCTTCCACTGCATTGCTGCTTTCTTCCAGCTCCTTTGTCAGATCCTCCACCTGACTCTGTGCGTTTAACAGCTCGCCGCTGGTCTGCGCCAGTTCTCCTTTTACCTTTTCATAAGACACATAAAACGAACTGGTCAGCACTCCTGCAATGACTACAAAGCCGCCTGCCAGTCCAATGAACCATTTTTTATAATTATCGTTATTCAATTTATTCGCAGTCCTTTTATCGTTTTATCTTTTTTGTCAATTCAGTATATTAGTATATTCCCAATCCGAAGCGGTTACAAGCCCTAATTTTATTCCCAGTTCCCTTGCCCCTTACTGCCGCAGCTTCGAAAAAGGCTTGACACGCTCCCTCAACCTGACTATCATAAGCTGAGAACTGTAACCAAAATTTTATATCATTGCCAGGGGAGCGATTGCTGAGACTGAATATCCGCCCGGATTTCTGACCCTCATCACCTGAACCGGATAATACCGGCGTAGGGAGGCACATGCGACAGATTTTTATCTGTCCTGTTTTTCGTCCCCTCCTGTGCACACAAGGAGGTTTTTTTATGTCCATTTTTTTTGCAATCCCCATCACGGATGAATGGGGAACGACTTATCAGCTGACCACTGCCGGTTATACCGCACTGGTTGTCCTCATGCTGGCGCTTTTGCTGCTGGCCTGCTTTATCGGCAATTCTGTGAAGCAGCCTAAATTTTCCGCACGTCAGCTGGCATTTTCCGCAATGGCGATAGCTGCTGCCTTTGTCACTTCCGAAATCAAGCTGTTCCATCTGCCCTTCGGCGGCTCCATCACTTTATTTTCCATGCTGTTCTTAGTCCTGATCGGCTATTGGTACGGTCTGCGTGCCGGACTGATGACTGCCATCGCCTACGGCTTTTTACAGCTGGTCAGCGATCCGTATATCATCAGCATACCGCAGATGCTCGTTGATTACATCTTCGCATTCGGTGCGCTCGGCTTATCCGGCCTGTTTTCCAAATCGAAAAACGGTCTGGTGAAGGGCTATATCGCAGGTGTACTCGGTCGTTATTTCTTCGCATTTTTATCCGGTATGATCTTCTTCGGCGCTTACGCTGCAGACTACGGCATGTCCGCACCGGTCTATTCCCTGGTTTACAACGGCATCTATCTGTCCGTGGAAGCGGTGCTGACGCTGATCATCCTCTACCTGCCTCCGGTCAAAAAGGTCATGGGACAGTTAAAAACCATGGCGACACAGAGATAAAACGCACGCTCTGCGAGCATTTCAGATTTATAAAAAAAGAATCCGGCGCACAGTCCTATCGCTGTCTGACGCCGGATTCTTTTTTATCGTATGGAAAACTTCGTTTCCATACGATAAGAAACACTCCGCGAGGATGCGCACTCGGCGCAAGAATGTGCCAAGGCACATTCCTTTTCACAGTTCTGCAAAATTCAGAAAATCTCAATACTCCAGGTATTTTCATACCGCTTGCCTGCAGGCAGATGAACCAGGTTGGGCTGCTCGGAAAGGTCTTCGATCCTGCCCTTGCGGGAAGGAAGCGCAGACCAGGGCTCGATGCAGACATAGGGCGCATCGGTAAACGGCATATGCCAGATCCCCAGGAAATTCATCTGCGGATAGGATACGCGCACGCTTCTTGTTCCTTTTTCACTGCACAGGGTCACTGCCTTCGCCATATCAGTCAGCACGATCGCATCCTGATCGAACAGGTTGTGTGCAAGGGGCAGCTTACCGCCGTCAGATAAAATAAACTCGCTGTCCTCGCCATTTACGAAACAGTCCTCAGAAAAGCCAACGCGGATCGGATTCCCGGGAGCTTCAAACTGTAAGCAGTAATCCTCAAATGCAAGACCTTTTTCCAGCGGAACGGCAAAGCCCGGATGACCGCCGACGCCGAAATACATCACCTTTTTGTCGTTATTTTCTACCGCAAAAGTAACATTTAATTTGTTGCCGACAAGCTCATAGGTCAGCCAGTAAACAAACGCAAAGGGATACATTTCTCTCGTATTCTCGCTGTCTGTCAGCTTCAGCACCAGTCTCTGTGCCGTATGCTCTTCCGCTTCCAGATCGGAAGAATTGACAAAGCCGTGGATCGGCATTTCGTAGGTCTTGCCATCCAGCATATATTTGCCCTCCGTCAGACGTGCGATATACGGAAACAGATTCAATGCGCGGTCTTTCCAGTAAGTCTCATCGCCCTGCCAGAGATATTCTACCCCATCCTTTGTCTGAATCGACCACAGCTCGCCGCCGTGGGAGTTTACCTGAACCTTCAGGCTGTCATTTTCCAGTGTGTAAATCATACATTCCCCTTTCCGCAGCCGATGAAAAAATCCGCTGCATCCCCTGATTCCATTTTCCCGGAGCGCAGCATCCAATTTGCCCGCGCCCCGGATTTTTTCTAAAAACGCGATACCCGTGTCCCACAGCTCCGCGTTTTTTTACTGGAATGGATTCCAGAAACGGCTGCCATCCGCAAATGTAATCGTCAGAGCAACCGCCATAAATACTACCGCAAATCCAATCGTCAGATAGTCATTTCGTACCAGCTTCTTTCCCATGTACCAGGTACGTTTTTTATTTTTACCAAAGCCCCTAAGCTCCATGGCATTGCTGACCACATCGATACGATCCATGCTGGAAAACAGCAGCGGGAAAATAATCGTGCTCATCCGCTTGATTCTCGTCCAGAGGGATGTCTTGCTGCTCATCTCGATGCCCCGCGCCTCCTGCGCATGCTTGATCTTGGTAAAATCAGACTGTACGTCCGGGATGTAGCGCAGCGCGATGGCAATGGCGTAGCCCACGTTGTAGCTGACACCCATGCGATTTAAGCTTGCCGCAAACTCGCTCGGGTTGGTCGTCACAATAAACATCAATACCACCGGCGTTACTGTCAGATACTTCAGCATAATATTAAACTGGTAAAACAGCTGTTCCTTTGTGATATTATGATTGCCAAACAGGTGTAAAAGCTCTGTTTTTGTGCCGTAGATCACAGTTCCCTGATTCGGGGAAAACAGCCACACCGCAAGCATGTTAATACATAAAAACAGCAAAATAAACTGAAATACCGTCCCGACCTGTTTCCATTCTGTATGGGAAACCTTAAAGATCACCAGGCTGCAGACCAGCATGACCAGCAGCACTCTCGTGTCATAGGTCAGCATACCGGTCAGTGACCAGAGCAGGAAAAAGATCATTTTCGAAACGCCGGAAAGCCGATGGATCCAGGTATCTTTTTCACTGTACGTCAGAATTCTGCCCGCCATCCGCTCTCACCTGCCTT
>OLSN01002763.1_pt1 | contig 12203 bp, 9 predicted proteins | sample 1672411 | NCBI WGS metagenome assembly OLSN01 (sample SAMEA3136683, study PRJEB25190) | human gut metagenome | biome: human gut; feature: human-associated habitat; material: faeces | place: Austria | collected 2013
ATTGAGGAAATGACAGCGGGGCTTGTCAAGACCTATTCCGCGATTTCCGAGGATACCGGTTGCGGTGTCGACCGTGACGATGCTTTTGCCACAGGTTGCAAGCATCGTGCCGCCATTGAGCTTCTCGGCGAACGTCATATCGGTATAGCCAACTTCGGAATCGCCGATCTTCGTCAGGCTGTAATCCTTTCCGACCTGATAGAGAGTCGAGTAAAGATTGCCGTCCTTTTCTTCATAGGAGGCGGCGTAAGTAATGCCGGCGGTATCGGTCGCCACGGCCATGATCTGCTGGCGGCTGGCCTGCTCGGTCAGCTTCTTGTAATTCGGGATCGTCTTCGTGTTGAACGTGCTGAACCAGGACTGACTGTCCGCATCCCAGATGACGGCGCTGAGGTCATGGTCGACCTCCTTGACCGTCACGGTGCAGGTATCCGTGACACTCGGGTCCAGAACGGAGGCTGCCTTGATGGTGCAGGTGCCTGCGCCGACGGCCTTGACGACGCCGTTTTCCACCTTGGCGACGGTCTCATCGGAGCTTGTCCAGGTGCAGTCACGGTTCACGACCGTCCACGGCTTCGCGGAAACCTCCAGCGTGGCGCTGCTGCCCTTGATGAGGTCGAGGCTCTTCTGGCTCAGTGAGATCTCCTGAACTTTTTCGGACGGGCCGAACATGGAGCCGCTCTTGCGCGGGATGAACAGGCCGCACAGCTCTGCCTGATAGAGCTCATCGAGCACGGTAGCTTCGCCGGTCGTCAGGTCATAGGAAATGAAGGTGGTGTAGTACGTCTTCGCGCCGTAGTTGGCGTGATAGAGCTTGCCAGTGTTATGGTCGTAGGTCATGGACTGCAGGAATGCGACCTTCATGCCCGTCGTCTTCGGGAACGGCGTGACCGTGAAGCCCTCGTCCGTCAGGACGAACTTATACAGGCGGGAGTTATAGTCGCTGTAGGTCGCGGCATAGAACGTGCCGTCTGTCGCGCAGGCCAGCGTCATGAAGCTCAGGCCGGCGGACATCGGGATGGTGCCGACCATCTCCAGTGTGCCCATAAGCGGGTCGATGGAGTACAGGCGGTTCTGCGTGCACAGGACGTACAGCTTGCCGTCTGCGTAGTTGTAGGCCATATCGAGCGCATTGCTCGGCAGGCTGAGCGTTTCGATGTATGTCTGGTTTTCCAGATCGTTCAGCGGAGCGACGCAGAAGCGGGCGCTGCTGTCGATCGTAAAGACATGATCCTCGACGCAGTCGGCAGCATAGATCGCGCCCTGCGCCACGGTCTTGGCAGTGTCCATCGAACCGGCCTTGAAGGCGATCCAGGAGGAATCGTAGGCGTTGTTGGCATAGAAGCTGTCCGCATCGATCTCCTCTTCCTCGCTGCCGTTGAGCTTGATCTTATAGCCTGCCATGTTGCCGGCATAGTCGACGGCAATGACGCAGACCTCGGAGCCGGTGACGTTGGAGGTATCAACCGTGACCGTGGATTCCACGCCGAGCTCGGTCTGATCAACGGCCTGACGGGCAAGGATCTCCGTCTGGCGGGCATTCGTCACGAGGATGGCCGCCACATAGCGGTTGTCCTTCGCGGTGACCCGCAGACTGGATTCGCCGGTCACGAAATCGCGGGTGTAGCTCGCGCCGGTCAGCTCCGGAGCGGTGTTATCGACCGTGAGCTCCGTCGTCCAGGAAGCGCCCGCGCCGAGCGTGCCCTTCACAGTCTTCGTGGCGCGGTCCCAGTTGTATTCCGGGATGGCATTCACAGTGACCTTGATCTTCGTGCCCTCGGGCAGCGGACCACCGTTCTTGTCCGTCACGTTCCAGCTCAGCGGGATGGCGATCATGTTGTTGCCCCAGGCCGCTGCGCTCGTGTTGTAGTAAGCGCCGAACTGCACGCCCTGATCAACGCTTGCATAGACCTCGCCGGTCTCCGCATTGGAGATGACGGCATTCAGATCACCGCCCGCGTTGCGGATCAGGCTGGCGTATGCGCCATAGAGCTGCATGCCGGACGTGGAGCTGATGGCCGTGCGGTCGGCGAGGAATTCCGCAGCCTGACCGTAGGGGTTCGCCGTAAGGTAGTAGGCTGAGGAGGAGCCGGAGGCGCGCAGGACGAGCGCGTTGGCATACTGCGTCGTGGTGTAGCCGACGGCATCCGGATCGACGCTGTCGCGCAGGGTGATGTACTTATCGAACATGGAGGCATCCGTCCAGCTGCCGTAGTAGGCCAGGATCGGCAGAGACAGCTCGGCCTCAGCTTCCGTCGGATCGGAGGCGTAGACAAAGCCCTCAACATAGCAGCCGTTCGGATAGTATTCTGCGAAGTAAGCACGGTCGGCCTCGCTGAGCTTCACCGTCGCCTTGACGGAGACGGAGCCGCTGGCGGGGACCGTCACGGCAGCGGCGTAGACGTTCGGGCTCTCCGGCTCATTGTGCAGACCGGCCAGATAGAGTTGGGCATCCGCCGTGGTGAGAGCGCCGTCGCCGTCGAAGTCGTACTTGGCGGTATCGGCCTCGGACAGCGCGTCATGCGTGCCGTTTGCGACCTGCAGGAGCACGAGGGCATCGTTCTCGTCGATGGCGCCGTCGCCGTTCAGGTCATAGAGGTAGCTCATGCCGCCCTCGACGTCGAAGGTGACCTTCGGGCTCAGAACGCGGGCCGTATCGGACATGTAGTTCTCACCCTCGATCTCCTCGACCGCCATGGTGTTGATGCCGGCATGGAGCACATAGGCAAGGGCCTTGTCCGAGAGATTGTTGATGGTGAAATCAAAGGTGTACTCGCCCGTGCGGTCGGGATCGTCGCCGAGGTTGACCTTGACCTTGCCGTCGGTCACATCCTTGCTGTCCGTCAGCAGATAGGCCGGGGTCGTCACGGCATGATAGACATTTGCAAAGCCAGAGCCCTGCTTTCTGGGCGAATACTCCACGCCGTTATCCTGCTTCAGCGGGCTGGACGTGGACATGAGCAGTGCCTGCGACAGGGCGCGGACCGTCATACCCTCCTGCTCGGCAAGGCCGGTCTCACGCAGATACTGCGCAACGACTGCCGCCATGCCGGTCACGCTCGGCGCGGACATGGACGTACCGGACATGGAGCCGTAGGTGCCATCCGTCAGGGTGGACCAGATGTTGCCGCCGGGGGCGGTGATCTCAGGCTTCAGGTCGAGGTTGCCGGGAACGCCCCAGGAGGAGAAGTCGCTCGGCACAAAGCCGCCGGGGACGTCCGTCACGGTGCGGACCTAGTTGGCAACGACCATCTTGCCGCCGTACAGGCCGGTCGTCTCGTCTTTTTCGGAGGCGGCGAGAATGCTGCCCGCGCTGATCATCGGGATGAGGACAGCGGGGTTCTTATACTCATAGTCCGCCAGGTTCATCATAAGGTTGTTGGCGCTCTCGTTATTATAGATAACGGTAGCGGCCGCACCGGCCTTCACGGCATTGTTTGCCTTGACGGAGAACGAAACACCGCCGCCGCGGGAGATGAGGACGATCTTGCCGGTGAGGTCGAGGCCCTCAAAGCTCTCGTCCGCGCCGAAGATGTCCTCGCCCGTCGTCGGGTCGCCAAGGAAGACGTAGTCATACGTCGTGCCGGACTTGTCCGCCGAGGTATCGAGCGTCGTGAACGCATAGGCGCCGTAGTTCTCAGAAGTATCGTTGTAGGACGTGCCGACGCCGTTGAACACCGGCATCACGCCCGTCAGGCCGGAGTTATCGGTCGAGGCAATGGTGAACGCATTGCCGAACGAGCCGGGAGAGCCGACCGTGTCGATCACGGTATCCTGCGTGAGCTGCATCTTCGTGCCGGTATTGTTGTACTGCGCATAGCTGAACTTGTTGCCGGCGGAGATGGTCACGACGGTGTCCGTGTTCTGGAGACTGGCAAACAGCTCGTCGTTATCGCTGAAGGTATGGCCGGAGACGGACGAGCCGAGCGACAGGTTGACCGTGTCGCAGTCGAGCAGCAGGGCGTCCTCGAGGGCCGCCATATAGTCCGAATCATACGCGCCGCCGCCCTTGCCAAAGACCTTCATCGGCAGGACCTGCGCATCCGGCGCCACGCCGACCACGCCGTTTTTCTGGCGGGCCGCGTGCAGATCGCCGTCGGCGTCCTTCGTCCAGACATAGGTATTCGCGGTGGCGATACCGGCAACGTGCGTGCCGTGGTCGCCCTGCGCGTCGTTGTCATGGGTGACGTCCAGAACCTCATCGATGTAGTTGAACGCATAGGGGATCTTGGCCGTGCGGTAGAGCTCATCGGCCGTCAGGCCGCTCATGCGCTCCGATGCATGCAGACGGGGCAGGACCTTCGTGATGTCCTCTTCCGTCATCAGATCATAATCGGAGACCTGCTTACCGAAGCGGGCCGCGGAGCGCTCGAGGCCATAGAGGAACGCGCTCTCGTCAAAGCTCGGGTGGTCGATATCCAGGCCGGTATCGATGATGGCGACCCGGCTGCCTGCGCCGGTGTAGCCGTCGGCCCAGGCGTTATAGGAGCCGATCATCGTGCCCGCCGTAGCCGTGTTGGGCTCGTCGACATCCGGCTCGTACTGATTTTCCACATAGACGCTCTCAACGCCGTCCATGGCGCGGATCGCCTCCACCTCGCCGTAGGGCACACTCGTGGCAACGCCGTTCACGCCGATGGTGAACTGGTAGCGCACGGGAAGCGTCACGCCGAGCTCCGCCGAAATGGCCTTGAGCTGCGTGCGCTGCTCCTTCTGCAGGCGGTCACTGTAGGCCAGTGCCGCAGCGTTGCTGCCGAGACCGCGGGTCGAATAGCCGTGCCCGGTCAGGGGATCGCTGCGGAAGCGGATGATCACACGCACCGTTTCCTCCGGCGCGGGCTCGTCCGCTGCGTCCGTTTCCACATTCTCATTTTCAGGAGAGATGGAAACAGGCGTCTGCTGCAGCTCCAGCTCCTTCGTCTGGTCTGCTGCAAACACTGCGGGAACGCAGCCGAGCAGCAGGCAGAGCGTCAGGAGGACAGCCAATAGCTGCCGAAGCTTCTGTTTTCTCATCGAATCAACCTTCCTTTCTTTGTTATGACAATACGCCCGGCTTGCCGAAAAGGTCCCGCAGGCCCTTTTCGATAAACCGGACGTTAGGCCATACTTTATTGTAGCAGTGCCGCAAAGTGCAGTCAAGATAAAAATGCGCTAAAATTTGAATACATTTCCTTATGTTTTTTGCTCGTCGTGCATACTTGCAGGAATTCTTTCACAGTTTCCCGCATGATTATCCTTTCATATGCCGTAATATCAGCATAACCTGCATGATTTCATGCAAGACTGCCATGTGTACTGCTTACCTACATTTTGCAAATGTTTTCATCATATTCAGACCATCGAAGCCGGAAAAAGCTGCATTCCGACATTGACAGAACGCCGAAATCGGGGTAGGATAATACCATAATCGAAAAATGAACGGCGGCGCAGCTGCGCTGCCGAAGGAGGCTGCCCATGGATCCCATTTACGTCACCGGCCATCGGAATCCGGATACCGACTCCATCGTCTCCGCCATGGCCTACGCCGCGCTGCGCAATGCACTCGGCGACCGGGAGTACCGCGCCGCCCGTCTCGGCCACGTCAGCGACGAGACGCAGCTCGTGCTCGACCGCTTCGGCTTCCCTGCCCCGGTCTGGATCAAGACCATGCGCACGCAGGTGCGCGACCTCGACTATGACACGCCGCCCGCGCTTTCCTCCGGCGTGACCATCAGCCGCGCGTGGGCCGCTCTGTCGACGGACACGTCCATCGCCGCCCTGCCCATCACAAATGAGGACGGCACACTGTTCGGCATGCTCTCCTCCGGCGACATCGCCGCCAGCGACATGCAGTCCATCGAGCATCCGCACATTGACGCCGTTCCGCTGTTCAATGTGCTCAGCGTGCTCGAGGGCCGTATCCTGAACGAAGCGGGCGATCTTGTGGATTCCATCAGCGGCGACGTGTGCATCGCCCTGCCGCAGAGCTGTGACAATCTGCTGTTCTCCGGCAGCGGCAGCATCATCGTCTGCGGCCACCAGCCGGACATGGTGCGCCGCGCCATCGAGCAGCACGCCCGCTGCGTCATCGTCTGTCAGGCCGAGCTGGACGAGCAGCTCCGCAATGCGCCGACGGACACCGTCATCATCTCCACGCCGTTCGATGCCTACCGCGCCGTCCGCCTGCTGTATCAGTCACTGCCCATCAGCCGCATCTGCCGCACGAAGGACCTCGAGTGCTTCCATCTCGACGACTTTGTCGACGACGTCCGCGAGGGTATGCTGAAAAGCCGCTACCGCTGCTATCCCATTCTGGATGAAAACGACCGCGTCGTCGGCACGCTCTCCCGTTACCATCTGATCCGCCCGAAGCGCAAGCGTGTCGTGCTCGTCGATCACAACGAGGCGGCCCAGTCCGTGCCCGGCCTCGATCAGGCGGAAATTCTGGAGATCATCGATCATCACCGCCTTGCGGACATCCAGACGGGCAATCCCATCTATTTCCGCAACGAGCCGGTCGGCAGCACCACGACCATCATCGCCACGATGTATCAGGAAAAGGGCCTCATGCCCTCGGAAAAGCTCGCAGGCATGATGGCAGCCGCCATCGTCTCGGATACCGTCATGTTCAAGTCCCCCACCTGCACCCAGCGCGACCGCAGTATGGCCGAGCGCATGGCGCGCATCGCCAACGTCTCGCTCGAGGAGCTGGGCCAGCAGATCTTCTCCGCCTCGTGGTCGGATGACAAGACGCCGGAGGAGCTGCTGTTCACGGACTTCAAGGATTTCCACATCGCGGGCCACGATCTCGGCGTCGGCCAGATCACCTGCGTGAATTCCGCGCACATCCTCGAGCGCAAGCAGGAGTTCCTCGATATCATGCAGCAGACCATGCAGGAGCGGCACTACAGCCTGATGCTGCTCATGCTGACGGACGTGCTGCTCGAAGGCACGCAGCTCATCTACCTTGGCGACGAGGAGACGATCCAGCAGGCCTTCTCCAGCGAGGCCAAGAACAACGTCGTGTTTCTGCCGGGCGTCATGTCCCGTAAAAAGCAGATCATTCCCACGCTCTCCGCAATGTGGGGCTAAACCGCACCTGAACGGGGATCGCCGTGCCGCTCGGCAGGCTGTAAGGCACAGAAGCATAAAAACCGGCAGGGGCCTTTTCGCCTCTGCCGCATTGTTTTCCGTATTTATTTGGGCCAGCCCGCGCAGAGCTTGGCATTGAGCTTGGAATAGATGCGCTCGCGGAACCACGGCTCCGACGAAGCCGCCACGGCCTCATCCAGGCCGAACCAACCCACGCGGCTGTTCTCATCCGGCTTGCAGCGGATGGGCAGCGCCGGGTCCGCCTCCAGCAGATATGTCACGTTCAGGTGCAGGTGTGACGGCACATAGTGCCCGCGCTTTTCGTGCCCGTCCACAGGCAGGATCTCCACGGAGAACAGCTCCGGGCTGACGGCGCGCACAGCGGAAAGCCCGCTCTCCTCCTGTGCCTCCCGCAGAGCGACAGCCAGAAGATCATGGTCGCCGTCGGCATGGCCGCCGAGCCAGGACCAGGAGTCATAGAGATTGTGATAGGCCATGAGCACACGGTCGCGCTCCGGGCTGACGATCCAGCCGGAGGCCGTCAGATGGGCCGAGCGGTTCTCCCGCGTCCACAGGTCCTCCCCCTGCCCGAGCCGCCGCAGCAGCTCCGCGCAGTCCGCCTCCTCCTGCTCGTTCCACGGGCGATAGGCCCGCAGCTGTTCCATGATCCGATCCATGCCGTTTCCTCCGCTTTCTTTCTGTTTTCTGTTTCTGATTTTACAGCGGCTTTGGCCCGCTGTCAACTCCCGAACGCGCCTGCGCGGTCCAGAAGAACGAGAAGCCGGACGCTGTCCTCCGTCAGGTCCAGCACCCGCTCCTCTCCCGTTCCGCTGCGGCCACGCAGGATGTCCGCCGCGATCAGCTTGTCCAGCACGGTGCGGTAATCGCCCTGCGGCACGTCGGAGAGCAGATGATAGCACACCGTCTCCGCCCGCTGCGGCTCGTCTGCGGTTTTTTTCAGGCCGTAGTGCTCCGCAAGAACAGCTGCCTCCGCAGCTGCCAGCCGTTTGAGATTTTCGTCGTCCAGCAGCCAGGTCGTCATGCGCGTGTTCGTGTGGAAGCTGTGCTCCAGGATCATCCCGGTCACGCCGAAGGCTGCCGTGAAGCGGATGACCCCGTAATAATCGGCGTTGTGCGCGCTGTTCCAGCGGACGCGCGTCTGCGCGGACTGCAGCGTTCCCATCGTCTTATGGATGCACTCCGCCAGCTCGGCAGCCAGGCCGATTCCCTTCCCGCTGACCGGATAAAAGACGACGGGATAGTCCACACTTTCGCAGACCCCGTTTCCCGCTGCGTTGCTGTGCAGGCTGAGGAACAGATCGCAGTCCTTCGCCGCCAGCGCGCGGGTATAGAGCGGCGGGTCGTCCTGCCGCGCGGCGCGCGTGCAGACCACGGTCACACCGTAGGCCTCCAGCTCCTGCTGCAGCAGGCGCTGCAGCGTAAACATCCGGTCGCCCTCAAAGTAGCCGCACCGTGCGGGGCTTTGATTCTGGCCGGTCCCATGGCCGGCATCGAGACAAATTTTCATGCTGCATTGCTCCTTTCATGCTGTGTTCCGAAATAAAAGCTGATGACGACCGTAAACACGGTCAGAAACTCCTGCGCCGAGACACACCGCTGCAGCGCAAGCGCGGCAAAGACCCCCGTCAGCGTCACCGTGACGAGCGACTTGACCGTCAGCAAAGCGGATAACCGATCCTTCATGTCTTCCCCCCTTCCAGGCAGTCCATTCTGTGCGAGATCGCCGTGACCCGATCCTCCAGGACCGGGATGCGCTCTCCGAAGCCGTTGTGACGGTCCACTTTTTTCTCGAGCTGCTCGATCCGATAATTTGTCAGCCGGGCCGAGGTCAGGATCCCGCCGAGGGTGCCTGTCAGCGTTCCGGCCAGGGACAGCAGCGCGATGAGAACGTCTTGTTCCATGTTGCCGTATACCTCCTTTCACCCATACCGCGCAGCCGGTGAATTCTTAACGGAAAATGTTGTTTTTTCCTGCCGAAGTTGAAAAATTTTAATTCATGTGCTACACTGAATGCTGTCGAATGCAGAAACTTGTCGCCGCAGCCCGAAGCCGCGCGGCACGGAAAGGAGAGTCCGGATGAAGCAGCAGATCACCAAGCGCGCCATCACCGAGTCGTTCCGGGCACTTCTGGCCGTCAAGCCGCTGGACAAGATCACCGTCCGCGATATCGTCGAGGACTGCGGGCTGACGCGCAATACCTTTTATTACCATTACGAAGACGTCTACGATCTGCTGAGCGACGTGCTGGAGTCCGAGATCGAGCGGGCGCTGTCCGTCCCCGCAGGCGGGGCCTCCTGGGAGACCATGCTGCTCGATATGCTCAGCTTTCTCACCGATTCGCCGCAGATCGGCCGTCATATTTTCCAGTCGAAATGTCAGGACGCCATGCGCGTCTACCTCAGCAAGGTCATCTCCGAGCTGACGGACCGCTATATCGAGCAGAACGTCCGCGATCTGGACTACAGCCAGCAGGACCGCAAGCTCATCTGCGACATCTGCTGCCACGCCCTCTACGGCCTGCTGGAGGAATGGCTGACGGGCCGCTCCGACGTCGCGCTCGAGGCAGAGCTTCGCCGCGTCGCCCAGCTGTTCGAGGGCACGGTGCGCCATGCGCTGGAATTCAGCGCCGCTCATCCGCGCACCTGAATGCCATACAAATATCCCGGAGTGTATGGATTTTGCACATCGCTCCGGGAATGAATGATGACTAGCAGAGGCTGACCCGCTATGCTATAGGGGTGGTTTTTTGAGTCTCGCAAAACACAGGAGGAGATCAACATGCAGGCTCTGCTGCTCAATGGCAGCCCGCGCGGCGCTGCCAGCAATACGCTGCGACTTTCCCGCGCCTTTCTGCAGGGTACAGGCTGGCCGTTTGAGACGTTTTCCCTGACGGATAAACGCATCGAGCCCTGCCGGGGCTGCATGGCCTGCTGGCGCAGCGACGCCCCCTGCACGATTGCGGACGATTTCTCTGCTTTTGTCGGACAGTTCCGCCGGGCAGACGTGCTGATTGCGAGCTTCCCCCTGTATTATTTTGGTCTTCCCGCTCAGCTCAAGGCCCTGCTGGATCGGACGATCAGCCTGATGGAGCCATACCACGGCCAGACGCCGGAGGGCGGGCACTGCTCGTTCCAGACGCTGCGGGACCCGGCGCTGCGGCGCAAGAAGCTCGTCGTCATCTCCTTATGCGGCTATACGGAGGCCGCGCCCATGTATGAAGCGCTGCTGGCCCAGCTTGACCGGCTGTGCAGCGGCCGGAATTATACGCCCCTGTTTTTCCCGCAGGGCGAGCTGCTCCCGGTGGAAAAGCTGGACGGGCCGCGGACCCGCCGTCTGCAGGCCTTCGAGGCGGCAGGCCGGGAATATGCCGAAACGGGAACGCTCTCGGAGCAGACGCTTGCCGGGGTGCAGCGGCCGATGGTCGATCCCCGTGTCTATGAAATTCTCGCCCGCGCGCAGTGGCGCGGCGGTGCGGAAAGGAACAAACAGCCATGAAGCAAAACGACAATCTGGTCAAGCTGGCCAAAATCACCAATACGGCCGCCTCGTTTCTGATCTTTCTGGCGGGCCTGATGCTGATCTTCCTGCCCAGCACGGAGGTCACATCCCTGCAGCGGACAGTGCTTGCCGTTTTATTTCTGCTGACCGGCGCCGCCAAGATGATCGGCTACTACTCCAACGATCTCTACCGCCTCGCCTTTCAGTTTGACTTTGCCATCGGCATCCTGTGCGCCCTGCTGGCAGGGCTTCTGGCCTTCCTGCCGCAGCGCGTTCTGCCGACACTTCCGGTGTTGCTGAGCGTCTATGTTATTCTGGATGCCCTGCTGAAGCTGCAGATCGCGATGGATGCCCGCCGCTTCGGCATGGAAAGCTGGATCGCCATTCTCTGCTCCTCCCTGCTGCTCGGCCTCGGCGGCCTGTTCGCCCTTTCGGCGCTGTATTCCAGCTTCCTCACGCCGTCCGTCGCCATCGGCATCGCGCTGGGGCTCGATGGCCTGCAGAATGCCTGGATCACCATGCACACGGTGCGCGTCCGCGCCCGCAAAAAAAATCTTTCCGAAAAGTTTGGGCTGGAGAATCATGAAGAAGATCCTGATTGACGTATTTGGCAGCGACCACCCCGAGCAGCTGCTCGAGGGCTGCGCCCGCTGCACGCTGGAGGTCCCGGACGTCATGCTCGTCCTGCCCGGCGAGGAGGCCATGCTCCGTGCGGAGCTGGAAAAATATCCCTGCAATTGGGATGCGCTGGAATTCATGCCCGCATCCGAGATCATCACAAATCATGACGATCCCATCGACGCCGTCATGCACAAGCGCGACTCCACGCTCGTCAAGGGCATGCAGCGCCTGAAGCGCGACCCGGAGCTTGCCGGCATGCTCACCGCCGGGAGCACCGGCGCCGCCCTCGCAGGCGGCGTGGCCTATGCCGGGCGCATCCGCGGCGTGCGCACGCCCGCGCTTGCCACATTCCTGCCGTCCGTCCCCGGCCGCAGGCTGTGCCTTGCCGACTGCGGCGCAAACGTGGACTGCAAGCCCGAGCGCATGGAGCAGTTCGCTCTGATGGCCACGGCTCTCATGCAGAGCTGCGGCGTGGAGGAGCCGCGCGTCGGCCTTCTGTCCGTCGGCGTGGAGGAGAGCAAGGGCAGCCACTTTATCCGCGAGGTCTATGACCTGCTCGAGCGCCTGCCGATCCGCTTCACCGGCATGATGGAGGCGCGCGACGCCCTGTCCGGCGAGTACGACGTCATCGTAGCCGAAGGCTTCTCCGGCAATGTGCTGCTGAAGACCGTTGAGGGCACGGGCCTGTTCACGGCCGCCCGGCTGCGCGCCAGCACCGATCCCGCCGTCCGCGCCGCGGGCGACACCATTGCCGCCGAGCTGGACTTTGCCTCAAACGGCGCGTCCATGCTGCTCGGCCTGCCAAAGCCCTTCCTGAAGGCGCACGGCAGCGCAAATGCCGCCACGATCCCAAACGCCGTCCGCCAGCTCCTGCAGCTGAGCGAGCTGGACTTTCCCGAGCGCCTGCAGGCTCTGCTCGCCCGCACGGCCGAGCTGCAGAAGGCCTGAAAATACAACAAAAAGCCCGGGGCTTCTGCCCCGGGCTTTTTGCC
>OLSN01002769.1_pt1 | contig 12181 bp, 10 predicted proteins | sample 1672411 | NCBI WGS metagenome assembly OLSN01 (sample SAMEA3136683, study PRJEB25190) | human gut metagenome | biome: human gut; feature: human-associated habitat; material: faeces | place: Austria | collected 2013
TTTCTGCGGGCACTTCCACTGAAAAGTTTCACCGTTCTGGTGTGTGATTTTGCCAATTGGGCCGAAACTGCCCCGCTGCCCTGCCTGATCCTGAAAAAATAACGAAAACACTTGCATTATCACGCGTTTTCGTATAGAATAGGGTGCGTATGTGTAAAAATGCTTCTTCCGGCATCGCTGCGCGATGCCGGAAGGAGTTCCATCCATTTCAGGAGAAATATCATCTATGACAAATCGTGAAGAGATCGAACGCCGCAGGACGTTCGCCATCATCAGCCACCCCGACGCAGGTAAGACCACCCTTACCGAAAAGCTGCTGCTGTACGGTGGAGCCATCAATCAGGCTGGCTCCGTCAAGGGCAAGCAGAGCGCCAAGCACGCCGTGTCCGACTGGATGGACATTGAAAAGCAGCGTGGTATCTCGGTCACCTCTTCGGTGCTGCAGTTCAACTACGCCGGCAAGTGCGTGAACATTCTGGACACCCCCGGCCATCAGGACTTCTCGGAGGATACCTACCGCACTCTGATGGCGGCAGACTCTGCCGTTATGGTCATCGACGCCGCAAAGGGCGTTGAGGCGCAGACCATCAAGCTGTTCAAGGTTTGCACCCTGCGCCACATCCCCATTTTTACCTTCATCAACAAGATGGACCGCGAAGCCCGCGACCCCTTTGAGCTGATGGAGAACATCGAGGAAATTCTGGGCATCAAGACCTACCCCATGAACTGGCCCATCGGCTGCGGCAAGGAGTTCAAGGGCGTGTTCGACCGCAACGCGCGCAAGGTGCTGGCTTTTTCCAGCGATGGCCGCGCCAACGGCGTGAAGAAGGTCAGCGAGACCGAGGCCGAGCTGGGCGACCCCGCACTGGACGAGCTGCTGACCCCCTACCTGCACCAGCAGCTGGTGGACGAGATCGAGCTGCTGGACGGCGCTGCCGAGGAGTTTGATCTGGACAAGGTGCTGCGCGGCGAGCTGAGCCCCGTGTTCTTCGGCTCTGCATTGACCAACTTCGGCGTGGAGCCTTTTCTTGAAAACTTCCTGCGGCTCACCTCTGCCCCGCTGGCACGCGTGGACAGCCTGACCGGCGAGCCGGTGGACCCCTGCCGGGACGAGTTCTCCGCTTTCATCTTTAAAATTCAGGCCAACATGAACAAGGCCCACCGCGACCGTATTGCCTTTATGCGCATCTGCTCCGGCAAGTTCGAGCGCGGCATGGAAGCCTATCATGTGCAGGAGGGCAAGAACATCAAGCTGGCCACCGGCACCCAGCTGATGGCGCAGGATCGCGCCATCGTGGACGAGGCCTACGCCGGCGACATCATCGGCCTGTTCGACCCGGGCATCTTCTCCATCGGTGATACCCTGTGCACCGGCAAAAAGAAGGTCCAGTTCGCGGGCATCCCCACCTTCTCCCCGGAGCACTTTGCCCGCATTGAGCAGAAGGACACCATGAAGCGCAAGCAGTTCGTGAAGGGTATGGAGCAGATCGCGCAGGAAGGCGCCATCCAGATCTTCCGCGAAGTGGGCGGCGGCATGGAAGAAGTGGTGGTCGGCGTGGTCGGCGTGCTGCAGCTGGAAGTGCTGGAGTACCGCCTGAACACCGAGTACAACGTGGAGATCCGCATGCAGCAGCTGCCCTTTGAGCAGCTGCGCTGGGTGCAGAACGACCCCGACACCTACAATCTGCGGGATCTGGACCTGACCAGCGACACCAAGGCTGTGGAGGACATGAAGGGCAACCGTCTGCTGCTGTTCACCTCCGACTGGGCGGTGCGCTGGGCAGAGACCCACAACGAGAGCTTGCAGCTGAGCGAGTTCGGCAACATCTGATAAAAGAGCGCTGCGGAGTGCACCTGCGCTCCGCAGTTCTTTTTTATAGAATAAAAAACACAACAAAGTATGCCAGACATCAGAATGAGGGTTCCCATTGCGGGGAACACTGCTGGCATGGAGGGTAAAGTATATGCAGAATATCAATATTGGCAAAAGCGGTATTGCCGTGCCGTTTCTGGGCATGGGTACATGGGCCATCGGCGGCGGTGCATGGTGGGGCGATAACGACGATGCACTGTCGGTAAAGGCCATCCAGACCGCCGTGGAGCAGGGCATCCAGTGGATCGACACTGCGCCCATCTACGGGCTGTACCACAGCGAGGAAGTGGTGGGTGAGGCCATGAAGCACATCGACCGCGACAAGGTGGTGCTTTCCACCAAATGCGGCCTGGAGTGGCGGCACGAGTCTCCCATCCTGCACAAGGTAGTGGACGGGGTACAGGTGTACCGCGACCTTTCCGCCAAGAGCATCATCGAGGACGTGGAGGACAGCCTGCGCCGTCTGCACACCGACCATCTGGACGTGCTGTATACCCACTGGCAGAGCCCGGATTTTGGCGTGTATCCGCTGGAAGAGACCATGGAAGCCATGATGAAGCTGAAGGAGCAGGGCAAGATCCGCGCCATCGGTGCTTCCAACGTCACCTCCGACATCATCCGGGGCTACTGCAAGTACGGCCAGCTGGACGTCATTCAGGAAAAGTACAGCCTGCTGACCCGCCGCATTGAAAAGCAGCTGCTGCCCACCTGCAAGGAGCTGGGCGTCTCGGTACAGGCCTACTCCCCGCTGGAGCAGGGGCTTCTGACCGGCAAGGTGACCATGGACACCACCTACCCGGAGGGCAGCACCCGCAACACGAACCCCTGCTTCCAGCCCACCCGCCGGGCACAGGCGCTGGAACTGCTGGCAAAGTGGGGCGACCTGACCGAGAAGTACGACTGCACCATGGCGCAGCTGGTCATCGCCATGACCGCCCGCATGATCCCGGGGCTGCACGTTCTGTGCGGTGCCCGCAAGCCGGAGCAGGTACTGGACAACGCCGGTGCGCTGCACATCAAGCTGGACGGCGCCGACGCCGTCCGCATGAAGTGGGACGTGGACGCAATCTCCTGATCTGCGTATAACGATTGGAATGGCTTCCGCTTGTGCTCTAGCCATTTTCAGCGGAAAAAATATTTTATAATTTGTGGCTTAGAAACGCCTGCGGGCGTTTCTGAGCCACTTTTTCACAGAAGGGGTCTAAATGCTGTTTATCTCTACGACCCCACCCCGTGAAAATGGAATACCGGAGCGTCCGCAGACGCTCCGGTATTCCGAAATTAAAAATAATATTTCCTTAGCTTATGCGCAAAGCAACGCGGAGCGCATTCAAAATCGTCCCCGCGAAAAGAAGAGGAGCTTATTCTCCCCTTGCCAGCGCCTGCAGCTTTTGCTTGTCCAGCACCTGCACGCCGCCGCGATACAGCCGCACCCAGCCCTCCTGCGCAAAGTATTTGAGCATCCGGCTCACCACCTCGCGGGCAGAGCCCATGTACTTTGCCATCTGGTCGTGGGTCATGCGGAGGTCCGCGCCGCCGGTCTTGGCAAGCTCATCGGTCAGAAAGATTGCCAGCCGCCGGTCGGCGCTCATGAACAGAATCTGCTGCATCGTCCACATGGTATCGGAAAAGCGCTCTGCCGTCATCTGGTAGGCGTAGCAGCGCACATAGACGTTTTCCTGCATCAGCTGCCGGAAGATGCCCGCGCTGATACACAGCGCTTCGGTGTCCTCCTCGGCGTCGATGTAGAGGTCGATGTTCACCGCGTCCATCACGCAGGAGGCAGACAGGATGCACACCTCCCCGCCGAACAGGCGGTACAGCGTCACGTCCCTGCCGTCCTCGGACAGCAGATAGCTGCGCAGCTGTCCGCTGCGCAGCAAAAGGATGCCCACGCAGCTTTCCAGCGGGCTGTGCACCCGGGCGCCTTTGGCGTAGTGCACCGGGCGGGTAAAGCGGCACAGCCGCTCCTGCTCTGCCGGGGTCAGCTGCTCCCAGAACGGAAACGCACAAGCCAGACACCGGGCGTGCGGAGATGTTTCAGCCATACGGCTCACCCCTTTCGCAGCGCCTTGGCGGCTTCCGTACCCGCCAGTGCGCCCTCATAGACCGCTTTTGCCACCTGCAACAGCCCGCCGGTGCAGTCTCCGGCGGCGTACAGGCCGGGCACGGTGGTCTGCATTTTGTCGTCCACCACGATGCGGCTGCCCTCTACGGCAGCGCCCAGCTTTCGGGCAAGTGCGGTGCTGCCCGCCACGCCCAGCGCCACAAATACGCCGGATACCTCCCGCACCGCGCCGCCCTCCAGCTGCACGCCGGTGACGGTCTGCTCGCCCAGAATGGCTTCCACCTTCTGGGTGCAGACGGCTACCTCGGGCGGGAAGTCTGCGGTCAGGGCTGCGCCGTTCGTCAGCAGGGTGACGCTTTTTACCACCGGCAAAAGCGCCTGCACCTCATGCAGGGCGTACTCGCCGCTGCCCAGCACCGCCACGTCCTTTCCGCGGTAGAAAAAGGCATCGCAGGCGGCGCACCAGCTTACGCCGTGGCCTTCCAGCCCGGTCAGCCCCGGGATGCGGGGCACCGCGCGGGAAGCACCCGTTGCCAGAATGACCGCGTCTGCCGGGTACGCGCCCGCCAGCGTTTCCACGGTCAGACGGTCGGTCCATGTCAGCCCCACGGCCTCGGTCTGCACGAATTGCACCCCCAGCCGCCGGGCGTTCTCGATGCTGCGGCGTTCCAGCTCCGGCCCGGAGACCGGCTGGGCGAAGCCGTAATAATTTTCGATTGTTTCGGCGCGCGCCAGCGCCCCGGAGCCCTTGGTCAGCACGGTGGTCTGCACCCCGGCGCGCACGGCGTACAGGGCGGCGGACACCCCCGCCGGGCCGGAACCTACGATGACGATGTTGGACATGGTGTTGCTCCTTTGCATGGTTCATTGCCCTTATTATACACCAAAGCCGCGCAGATTTCTGTGACCGGGTCGCAAAAACTTTTTGGGCGGCGGGCACTGTTCAAGCCCCGGGGAGTATGTTATACTGGTCTCACGTTGAAATTACTGCCACAGGGGGCTTTTGCTTTATGTCCAAACAACGTCTGCTTTTTATCACCACCGGCGGCACCATTGCCAGCGTGCGCACCCAGCAGGGGCTGAAGCCTGTGCTTAGCAGCGAGGAACTGCTTGCCCATCTGCCGGAGCTGAAGGAGCTGTGCTGCCCGGAAACGCTGGCGCTGTGCAGCATCGACAGTACCGACCTCGGGCAGGAGCACTGGCTCATGATGGCACGCGCCATACAGGAAAACTACGCCTTGTACGATGGCTTTATCATCTGCCACGGCACGGATACGCTGGCCTACTCTGCGGCGGCGCTTTCTTATCTCATCCAGAACGCGGATAAGCCCATCATCCTCACCGGCGCGCAGCAGCCCATCTCCAACGAGATCACCGACGCCAAGAAAAACCTGCGGGACAGCGTGGTCTGCGCCATCGACCCGGGCAGCCGGGGCGTGATGGTGGTGTTTGGCGGGCACGTCATCGCGGGCACCCGCGCCAAGAAGAACAAGACCATCAGCTACGACGCCTTTGCCTCGGTCAACTTCCCGGAATTGGCGCTGGTGCAGGGCGACCGGCTGGTGCGGTACATCCCCTCGCCGTGGCCCACCGGCCCGGTGGAGTTCAGCCGCACGCTGGACAGCCGGGTGTTCCTGCTCAAGCTGACCCCGGGCATGTCCCCGGCGCTCATCCCGGAGATCTTCCGTCTGTACGACTGCGTCATCGTGGAGAGTTTCGGCGTGGGCGGTATCCCGCAGCAGCTGATGGACGCCTTTGCCGCCGGGCTGGGCGATTACGAGACCACCCACAAGGTACTCATCATGACCACGCAGGTCACCTACGAGGGCAGCGACGTGGGCGTGTACGAGGTGGGCAAGCGGGTGCGCAACCGCTTCCGCTTTTTGGAAGCCCACGATATGACCATCGAGGCAGTGGTGACCAAAAGTATGTGGCTGCTGGCGCAGAACTGCGAAAGCTTTGACCAGCTGCAGCAGCGGTTCTACCGTCAGGTGAACTTTGACACCTTCTACCACTGAGCCGCTTTTCAGAACACCAGCTGCACCAGCAGTACATAGCAAAACGTGCCCCCGGCTACGCTGAGCAAAGTCTGGTGCTTCCATTTATGCAGCGCGATGGTAACCAGCAGCGCAAGCGCTTCCGGGATGCCGTGACTGCCGGAGAACGGGGTGACCCCCTTCAGGCAATAGACGATGAGCATCCCGAAGATGGCGGCGGGCAGCACCCGCCCCAAATACCGCACCACCTCCGGCGGCTGCTGCTCCTTGCTGGAAAAGATCAGAAACGGCAAAAACCGGGTAAGCATGGTGGCGGCGGTGCACACCGCAATGGTAAACCCCATCTGAACTGCTGTCATTTCTCTACCTCCCCGGCTGCTTTTTCCATCGGACGGCGCAAGGCCAGCAGCAGCACCAGAATGCCGCCCATGGACGGCAGCAGAAAGCTGCCGGAACCGAATACTGCCAGACATACCAGCGGCACGGCAAGCCCGATCAGGGCACTGCCGTGCTGCTGATCTTTTTCCCACTGGTTCAGGAAGATGACCGTGAACATTGCGGTCATGACAAAATCCACGCCCTCGGTGCTGAAGGGCAGCACCGTGCCCAGCGCAGCCCCAAGCCCGGCGCTGCCCACCCAGTAAAGCTGATCCAGCAGGGTGATGAAGAACATGAACCAGCCCTTGTCCACCCCTTCCGGCGGCGTTGCCGAGCAGGTGATGGAAAAGGTCTCGTCGCTCATGGCAAAGATCATGTAAAAGCTGCGCCAGCCGTAGCCCTTATAGCGTTCCAGCATGGCAAGGCCGTAGAACAGGTGCCGCGCTTGGATCATCAGCGCCATCAGAAAGGCCGACAACGGCGAGAACGCGCCCAGCAGCAGGCTTGCCAGCACGAACTCCAGCGAGCCGCCATACACGACAGTGCCCATGAGCATGGGCATCCACACCGGCAGCCCCAAGGACTGCACATAGATGCCGTAGCCCAGCCCCAGCACAAAATAACCCGCCAGCACCGGGATGGTCTGCGGAAAAGCCGCCCGCAGCGCCCGCAGGCAGGGGTGCGGCAGGGCGGGAGAAGCGGTTCGGGACAGATGCTGCATAGAAAAGCTCCTTGCTTTGCGGGCTCAGCGGGCGGTGCGCCCACATACCCACATATATTGTATGGAATAAGTGATTTTTATTATAGCACATCCCGGCGCTTTTGCAAGACGTGGGCTGAACCCTCTCAGTCACCTGCGGTGACAGCTCTCCCAAAGGGAGAGCCAAGAGCACTGCCGGAAGCTTTCTCATTTCACCTAATACTTTAGCAACGAACGTGATGGCTTGGCTCCCCCTTTGAGGAAAGACTTCCCCCGCGCCGGGGGAAGATGTCGCGCAGCGACAAAAGGGGGAATCTGGCGCGGGAGCGCCTGAGAGGGCGCACGCTAAAGAAAAGCAGCCAGACCGGGCGGTCTGGCTGCTTTTATGCTTATAAAAATCTTTTACTCTACATCTTCATCCGCAAAGATCCACAGCACCTCGTTGATATGGGAGCCGCTGCGGGAGTAGGGGGTCACACGGATGCAGAAGCTGCGGCCATCCGTCTTGCGGTAGCGGTGCTCCAGCAGGTTGCTGCTGAACACGGTGCTGCGCACAAGGCCGAAATCAAACAACTTTGCAAAATTTTCTCTGTCCTCGGGCGCTACCATCGTGTCGCGGTAGTTGGTCAACGCAGCGCGGAAAGAACCGCCGCAGGTGTCCAGAACGGACTGGAAGTAGTCCGGCACAATAACGGGGCGCACGGTGTCCTCCTGCAAGTCCACCACGATCACTGTCTTGTATTTGGGGGCAAGCACCTTCAAAAAGTGCTCCGCGTCCCGCTTTTCCTGCAAGGTGCGCTCCATCTTTTCGTTCAGGCCTTCCAGCTGGCGGGCGCGGCCGTTGTGGTCGTAGTAAGCCTGCCGGTCCTGCCGCATGGCAGCCTCGGCCTTGGCGACAGCTTCGTCCAGATGGCGCAGGTCGGTAGTCTGCTGGATGCCTACGGAAATAGCATAGTCCTTTTCCTTCAGGAAGGCGCGCATCCGGTCTGCGGTGCTCCACACACTGTAAGGCGGCTCGTTGGGGGTAAGGATGACAAATTCATCGCTGCCGATGCGGTACACCCGGCTGGTAGCAAAGAACTTGCGGGCGGCGTTTGCCAGACAGCACAGCAGGGCGTCGCCGCTGCGGTGACCCAGATGCTCGTTTACCTCGTGCATCCCCACCACATCAATGTAGGTGCACACCACGGATTCGTATCCGCTGTGGGGCAGCTCCCGCAGGTCGGCTTCGTACCGGCTGCGGTTGGCAAGACCGGTCAGGGTGTCGTGGCTGTAAGAGAAGTCCAGCTCCTCGCTGAGCTGGTCGGCCTGTGCGTCGTTGCGCACCAGCACGGTCGCCCACGGGTTCTGGGCACAGCAGCCCCGGCAGGGCAGCACCTCTGTGGTGATCCAGATATACTGGCCGGACACGTTCTCGCGGTAGCGGTAGAACTCCGGCGCAGTGGCGTGGTACAGCACAGAGCGCAAAGCTTCCAGATCGGTCTGCTCCAAGAACAGGTCTGCGTCCTCCTCGTGCACGATCTTCTCGTTCACCAAGCGGTCGCAGTAGTTGACAAAATCTTCTTCTTTTTCCAGATCCGGATCCAGCAGGCGGGCATCCCGCTTGATCACCCGGTACACACCGGTGGCAAGGTTCAGCAGCGAGATCTCCAGCACGTTATCGGTAAAGATCTGGTAGGCCTGCAAGGCCAGCGCGGTCTTTTCGGTGCCCGGGTTCTCCACCCGGCGGTCACGGCGCATCAGGTCGCGGCGCAGATCCCAGTAATCCTGATTGGTGGGATCTGCCAGCAGTTTTTCGGCGTTTTCCACCGGCATGGGCTTGAAGAAGTAGTAGCCCTGCGAGTACAGGCAGTCTGCGGCTTGCAGCATGGACACCTGTTCCGGGGTCTCCACGCCCTCGGCGATGATGGGCAGATTCAGCCGGTGTGCCATATCCACCACCGACTCCACGATCTGCACGCCCTTGCTGCGGTTCTCCTGGTTCATGTCGATGAGCTTCATGTCCAGCTTGATGGCATCGACGTTGGTATCCTTGAGCATATTCAGCGAGGAATACCCGCTGCCGAAGTCGTCCATCATGACCGAGAAGCCCTTGCGGTGCAGCCCCTGAATGGCGCTTTCCACCATCTGGGTGTCCTCGGCCACCATGGTCTCGGTGATCTCAGCCAGCAAAAGCTTTGGCTCCAGCTTATATTTTTCCACCAGATCTGCAAAGATCTGCGGCACATCCAGGTTCAGGATATCCTGCACCGAAACGTTCACCGACACCGGCACAAGGTTGCTGCCGCTCTCCTGCCACTTCTGCAGGGTCTGGCAGACGGATTCCCAGATGTACTGGTCCAGCCTTGTCACAAGGCCGGTGCGCTCCAGCAGCGGCATGAACTCGGCGGGAGGAACACAGCCCCGGGTGGGGTGGTTCCAGCGCACCAGCGCTTCCATACCCACGATGGCGCGGGTGATGCTGTTGCACTTGGGCTGCAGGAAGAAGCAGAATTCGTGGTTGTCCAGTGCGTGCTCCAGCTCGCCCAGCAGCTGCTGCTGTTCTTTCAGCTCGTTGAGCATGGTGGGCTCAAAGCGGTGCAGGTAGCCGCTGTCTGTCGTTACACCGGCAATCTGCGCGTAGTTGCACAGGGTAGCAGCATCCGCGCCGGAGTTTGCCTGCACGGGGCACACGCCCATTACCACAAAGAAGGTGACATCCTGTCTGCCGGCATTCATGCAGGCTTGCAGCGTGGCAAGCACAGCGGTCTGCTCGGCTTTTTCGTCCGGCAGGCACAGGAAAAAGTCATCATTTCCAAAATAGCCCACAGGATATCCGGTCTGCTTGCTGTAGCCCAGCAGACAGTTTGCCACCGTTTCCAGCAGAGCATCGCCCTTTTCGGTGCCGTAAAGCTCGTTATAAAGCTTGAAGTGCTGGATATCCACAGCGGCGACAGCCCATTCCGTTCCCTGATGCGCGGTCAGGAATGTATGCAGGGCCTGTAAAAATGCGTCCTTGCGGTCGATTCGCTCCAACGCAGCAGATGCCGGTGCGGCGGCATCTGTTTTGGTCTTTCGTTCCTCTGACATGACGATTCCTCACAATTTGGATAGATTGAATGCGGATAAGCCGATTGCGGTCGGTTTGTATACTTTATAATCAGTATAACACGGTTTCAGTCGTTTTGAAATAGTTTTTTCACACTTTATAACAACATTATTCGAGCAAAGCGCAACAAAAATGCCACACACGGCAGCGCCGGTGCGGCATTCGGGGTCATTTGGTATTCTTGTTGTCGTCCTTGTTTTCCTGCTCGGCGCGGTGCAGCATCTCCCGCAATGTGGGCAGGGTGCGCAGCTTTTTGCCGTGCCGGAGTTTCGGGTAGGCGCGCAGCATCCGGCGCGGGCCCACGATGCGGGGAGTGCGCAGCAGCTGTGCCTGCATTTCCTCGCTGCGGGCTTGCAGCTCTGCTGCCAGCTGTTCCAATTGCAGCAGCTCGGCGGCGCGCTCTGCAGTGCCCTTGGCAGCAAGGCGGGCGGCGTTGGCAGCTTCGGCAGCGTTCAGGCGGGCGTCCTCGCTGGCGCGGCGGGCAGCTTCGCTGGCCTCGGCGGCCTTGGCGCGGATGGCAGCCAGCGTCTCACGGGCAGAGGGACGCTTTTCGGCGGCGTCCCGCGCCTCGGCGGCGGCAAGCTTGAATTGCAGCCGTCCCTCGTCCAGTTTCTGGTCGGCATTCAGGGTGGTGGTACCCAGCAGCTGGGTCATGGCGTCGCTGACGGCGTGGATACTGTCTCCCAGCTGCTCCATAGTGTCCAGCGTATCAGCCAGTGCAGAGGCAGCAATGGCGGTAGCCACCACGTCCACCGCATATACAGCGTACAAAAAGCACATGAGGATGACCCCCACAAAGGGCGGGATCAGAGCTACAAGGTCGGCCACCACCGGGTGCACGATGCGCATGACCACCAGCGTGCCCACGCCCCACAGCAGGCAGAATTCCAGACAGATATAGCCCCCGATGTTAAAGGGGAAATCGCTGTAATCCCACCAGCGGGTGTGGTAGAGCTTATACAGTGCCCAGCCGCCCACCAGCTCCAGCGCACTGGGCAGGATGACGCCGCCTATATACAGCAGCAGGATGCTATGTTGCAAGGGCGTAAGGGCAAACAGCACGATGATCATGCCAAAGCCGTAGATGGGGCAGACCGGGCCGTTGAGAAAGCCCCGGTTCACCAGCTGACCGGTGGTGGCGGCGGCGTAGATGACCTCCAGACACCAGCCTATGCAGGAGTAGATCAGGAAATAGGCCAGAATATGGTACAGCGAAAAGCCGCATACCACGGTATCGGTAAGAAAGCTTACCATAGGCACCTCCGTTCTTCAGTTCTGTTTGGATACGATCTTATATTCGTCCCCCGGCTCAAAAAAGGGACAGGCAGCGGTGCTGTGGGCAAGATAGCGTGCCATCTCGTCCTCGTCCAGCGCAGCGCCCTGCGCACAGTAGTAGCTGCCGTATTCGTCCTGAACATTATTCAGGCACAGCTCACAGGGGTCAGACATTTCCTTCGCCTTCCTGCGCGGCGGCTTCGGCAGCGGCAGCCTCCCGTGCCATCCGCTTGAGCACCTTGGGGTCTACCCATGTCACGCTGTCGGCACCGGGCTTTTTGCGGGCAATGAGCGCTTTGATTTTAATGCCCATCTCGGTGAACATACCTTCGTGCTCGGTGCGGATGTTCCACTCCGGCTCGTTCTCGTGCAGGTCGTAGGTGATCCACTCGATGTCATAGCCGGAGGCGGGGAAGTACTCCACGCTGTCCCGGAACAGGTCATCATCGTCGGTCTTGAAGTAGATCTCGCCGCCGTCCTTCAGAAACTCGCGGTAGGCAATGAGCTGGCGCGGGTAGGTAAGACGGTGCTTGTGGGAGGAGTCGTTCTTGCTCCACGGATTGCAGAAGTTGATGTAGATGCGGCTGACTTCATCCTCCGGGGTAATGACGCCCTTGATGCGCTCGATATCGGTGCTCATGATCTTCACGTTGTCGATGGGGCGACCGGCTGCCTGATAGGCGGCTTCGATCTTGCGCTTGGCAAGGATGAGCACCTTATCGGTGATATCGATGCCCAGATAGTTGTTTTCCGGGTGGGCGCAGGCCAGCTGGGAGATGAAGCCGCCCTTGCCGCAGCCCAG
>OLSN01002771.1_pt1 | contig 12176 bp, 10 predicted proteins | sample 1672411 | NCBI WGS metagenome assembly OLSN01 (sample SAMEA3136683, study PRJEB25190) | human gut metagenome | biome: human gut; feature: human-associated habitat; material: faeces | place: Austria | collected 2013
TTCACTCAATAAGGGAGGTAGTAATTATGGAAGGTAAGATTACAAAAATATTCAACGCAGCTGACCAGATTCAGGCTGAGATGATTCATGATCATTTAAAACAAAACGGAATTGAAACCATGTCCAAACAACCTGGAACAGGAGAATATATGAGTATTGCAATGGGGTATTCTGTTTATGGAACGGATATTTATGTCCGGGAAGATCAGAAAGCGAAAGCTGAGGCTTTGATCAATGAATTATTGTATGATAGTGACTACGACACATCAACTGATGAAGAAATTAAATTGCCTTGGTGGCAGAATAAAGTGATCGTTGCAAAATGTATTTTAGGATTTTTTGTACTTGTCATTATTGTTATGATTGCAAATCAGATTTTACAATAAAATGATAGATTTAAAAAAGAACAGATATGTTTTAGAATTTATTGAAATCCTTATGCATATCTGTTCTTTCTTATGATTCATTATTTATATTTCGTTAATTGTTGCCTTATGATCAGTCAAATTTCTGAAATACATCCTTAAGTGCCGGATATATCTTTCTAAATTGCTGATACTTTGCCTCATACTTCGCAACAAGCTCCTCGTCAGGTTCCACCGTATCCACAACTTTCACAAGCTTGTCAGCTGCTTCCTGTACGCTTTCGTATTCTCCGCATCCAACGGCTGCAAGCATTGCTCCTCCATATCCTGGACCTTCTTCGCTTTCGATCACATCGACTTTAAGATTCATCACATTTGCAATGATCTTCTTCCATAATGGGCTCTTGGCTCCACCGCCGCAGATCTTTGTGCGTTCAATCTTGATTCCAAGACTTCTTGCAACTTCCAGAGAATCACGAAGTCCGAATGCAACTCCTTCTAACACGGCCTGTGTCATTTCTTCTCTTGTTGTGTCCATGGACATTCCGATAAATGTTGCTCTGGCTTTTGGATCATTATGTGGAGATCTCTCTCCCATTAAATATGGAAGATAGAATACATGATTTTCTCCAAGTTTGGTGATTCCTTCTTGTTCTTTGCTGTATTCTTTTGTCTTTAAGATTTCGTCCATCCACCATTTGTTGCAGGATGCTGCACTTAACATGCATCCCATGAGGTGATAGTATCCATCTGCATGATCAAAAGAATGTAAAGCATTATTTGAATCTACACCAAATGTCTTGCTGGAAATGAAGATCGTTCCGGATGTTCCAAGGGAAATGTTACACATTCCATCTCCGACTGTTCCAGTTCCTACGGCTGCTGCCGCATTATCTCCGGCTCCTGCGATGATCTTGACTTCTTTGGATAATCCAAGTTCTTCTGCAATATCTTCTTTTAATGTTCCTACAACTTCATAACTTTCAAACAGTTTCGGAAGCTGTTCTTCACTCACTCCGCAGATTTCCATCATCTGTTTAGACCAGCATTTATTCTTTACATCCAGCAATAACATTCCGGATGCATCGGAATAGTCCGTGCAAAATGTTCCAGATAGTTTATATGCCAGATAATCTTTTGGCAGCATGATCTTTTTGATCTTGTTGAAATTGTCTGGTTCATTTTCACGCATCCACAGGATTTTGGGTGCCGTAAATCCTGCGAAAGCGATATTAGCTGTGTACTCAGATAATTTATCTTTTCCAATCTTGTTATTTAAATAATCTGTTTCTTTCTGTGTACGTCCATCATTCCATAGGATTGCAGGGCGAATCACATCATCATCTTCATCTAAAACGACAAGTCCATGCATCTGCCCTCCGAAGCTGATCCCAGCAACCTGTGATTTATCACATTCGCTGATCAATTCTTTGATTCCTTCCATAGACTGACTGTACCAGTCTTCTGGTTTCTGCTCAGACCATCCTGGATGCGGAAAATGCAACTCATATTCTTTGGAAACGATTTTTTTGATTCCGCCTTTTTCATCCATTAACAGTAATTTCACTGCGGATGTTCCAAGGTCTACACCAATGTATAACATACAAACCTCCGATCTTATCCCCAAGGATTTTCTGTTGGATATCTGACTCCAGCTGACTGATTGTATCCAATCTCTTCTACTGGAACTCCAACATATTTAAATACTTCATATAATGTTTTTCCGAAATTACCAAATGCTACAGCTCCATGATGAGGGAAGTTTTTCTCGATCTCAACTCCTAAGTTGTATAACTGCTGGATTGGTGCATTGCATGCTAAGAAGTTTAATGGACGAGGCCCAAAACTGATGATCTTTAAGCTGCTTAATCCAACGACAGCTCTTGCGATTGGTACAAATTCATGTAACATCTCTGCACATTCTTCGGCATTACCAACTGGATATTCTGGAATGTAAGCTTTCATACCTCTTAATTTCAGATTATAACTTGCATTCAGCATACCACAATATGCATCTCCACGTCCATCTAACAGATTATCTCCTCTTTCCTCTGCTGCTGCAAAGAACATTTTTGGTCCTTCAAAATGTTTGGCAAGTAATATTTCTGCGATTCACTGATAAACTTTCTGGGAAACAATCTCTGCTGACTGCTACGATTTCGATCTTTACTTTTGGCATATTACTCATTTGATTCTCCATCCTTTCCTTTTTTGATCATTTTAATGTGATATTTTCTCCAACTAATCCACAAAACGCTCCAGGTATTTGAGTTTCTTCATGTGCGATCAGCCATTTATTCTGTGCAGTTAAAAGTTTGTCTTCTCCATTTATCACTTATAAGATTATAACAATATGCTTTTGTTTTCTCGACTAATTACTTATCTTGTTTATGGCACTTTTTTGTCTTTTTCGAAATTCAGCAGGCATAATTCCATACTTTTTATAAAAGGCTTTGGAAAATGCTTTGTTATTTGGAAATCCATTTTCCATGGAAATATCACTGATCGTCATATCTGTCTCAACGAGCTGGCGATATCCGTGTTCTGTACGTATTGCCTGCATATAGTCTTTATAATTGATACCTGCATATTTTTGAAACATTCGGGATAGATAAGATGGAGAATACCCGAATATTTCTGCCAATTTAGATAAAGACAGTTCTTCTTTGTAATGTTCTTTCATGTAATCTGTGATCACCGATAATTTCGTTAACTGTTTATGTTGATGTAAAATATCTGGATGTACATTGATCTCTCGGTATCTTGTGACCATCAGATATAACATGTCATAAAACAGACTTTGAATCTTCAAATCATAACCGCAATGCTTATCGGGATATGCCATATACATCTCACAGATCATTTCCATCAATTGCTCATCCTGTGCCTGCGGGGCATGGGCGAAGCAAATGAACTGATCCCCAGTGTAGTATTTTTCAAACATATTAAGCGGCATCTGGAGCACAACAGTCATATTTTCTTTTGGTGCATGAATGGAATGCACTTCGTTGGAATTGACAATAATAAAATCTCCACATTCCAGTAAATACTCCTGATCGTTTAAATAAAACTCCAGCGTTCCCTGAAAGACCGCAAAGATCTCAATCGATCTGTGCCAATGTTTTTCTCTGATATAATTACCATCTCTGCCTTCAAAAAGGAACATCTTAAATGGAAGATCCTTATTCGGCATGATCAGTTCATGTTGAATCTCTGTCATCGCTTTATCCTTTTCTTATCCTCGTGGATATCCTTTTATTTTGTCACAACCATCGATAATAAAACTGATAATATTCGTTTTTTCATACTCTTCCTCCTCGAATATTTGTAAATCTTTCTCTTTTTTTGCAACGATTCAATACTCAAATTATACAATAAATTCTAGCTGACCGAAATAGATCTTTATCAATTCCAATTCTTTATTTTTTCTTTCTCTTTCCATCTGTTCCATCTTGCGTTATACTTATTTTAGTTTAAAAATCAGAAGGGAGTTTTTTCATGAAAAAACCAGCATTAGTAATTCTGGCTGCCGGAATGGGAAGCCGTTATGGAGGATTAAAACAGATGGACCCTATGGATCCGATGGGACATGCGATCATTGATTATTCAATCTATGATGCAAAACGTGCAGGATTCGGTAAGGTTGTCTTTGTCATAAAGAAAGCAATTGAGAAAGACTTTAAAGAAACTATCGGAGCACGAGTTCCAGAAGGAATGGAAGTATGTTATGCATATCAGGAAGTAGATGCATTACCAGAAGGTTATAATGTCCCAGAAGGACGTGTGAAACCTTGGGGAACTGCACATGCTGTTTTATGTGCAAAACCATTTATCAATGAACCATTTGCCGTGATCAACGCAGATGACTATTATGGTGTTGATGGATATAAAGTCATGGCTGATTTCCTTACAAGCCATGAAGAGAAAGACGGAAAGGCACCATTTGCAATGGTGGGATATCATCTTGGAAATACAGTTACAGAGAATGGATACGTATCCAGAGGTGTCTGTGAAGTTGATGACAACCACCAGTTACTTTCTATCACAGAAAGAACTCATATCGAAAAACGTGAAGATCATGCAGAATTCACAGAAGATGACGGTGCAACTTGGGCATCGCTTCCATTTGATACTTTAGTGTCCATGAACTTCTTTGGATTCCAGCCTATGATCATGGACGAGTTAGAAAAAGGATTCCCTGCTTTCCTTGATCAAGCGATCAAAGAGAATCCATTAAAAGGTGAATACTTTATTCCTAGTGTCGCAAGTGACCTGTTACATGATGGAAAAGCCTCTCTTGAAGTGCTTGTATCTAAAGATCAGTGGTATGGTGTTACATATCCAGAAGATAAACAGAGCGTTATTGATGCTTTAGCTGCTTTAAGAGAAAGTGGTACTTATAAATTTTAATACCGTTAAATATTCATTTGTAAAAGCAAAAAAATATCAGCCAGTTTGAATTCATCTTTTCTTCCAAACTGGCTGATATTTTTACGCTATATTTTATAATCATCATTCGTATCTTAATTTACCTTATAAACTTTAACACCTGTTTTCTTACCAAATCTCTTTGTCTGTTTATGAGATTTAAAGAATACATCGATATGTTTTCCTTTGACACCGCCTCCGACATCTTCGGCTACGTATGTTTTTCCATTGATCTGTACTTTTGATCCTAATTTGATCTTTCTTTTATCTACAGCAATAGTTCTTCCCTGTTTTGCTTTCTTTCCGGAAGCTGTTCTTGTTCCCCATTTTCCACTGCATTTCTTACATCCACAGTAGGCTGTTAATTTATATTTTCCTAAATACTGTACTTTGTTACTTTTTGCTTCTGTTGAAGTTGATCCTGTAAAGATAAATCCTGATGCTACTACCAGCATTGTGATTACTACTAACAATTTCTTCTTCATGACTTTCAGCATATAAACCTCTTTCTGTGCTCAATAGTTTCTTAAACTTCGAAACATTTTTGTAACAATTTCGAAATCTATGTTTCATACTTTACTGCATATATGTAAAAATGTCAACCTTTGCATTAAAAAAAGAACAATATATTTACAATATTTGTAAGTTAGTTGTTACGAATATATTGAGGTACTTATGAACTCTATATATAATAGAGTATAGAAACAGTACAAAAAAAGAAGGCATAAATTACATAAATCTATGCCTTCTCTGTATTCACATACTTCTTATAAAATGATGTCCATGACGCCATCAAGATAGATATTCTCTACATCTTCGATCAGCCCTGCATCGCATGCTTCTGTTAGTTTTGGATCGATTGGCAGTTTGCCTAGCACTGGGATATCAAATTTCTCTGAAATCTCTTCAATATGGCTGTCCCCAAATACTTTGATCTCTTTGCCACAGTCTGGACATTTGATGTAACTCATATTCTCAACAAGTCCCAACACTGGTACATTCATCATATTGGCCATATTCACAGCTTTCTCTACGATCATTCCTACCAGCTCCTGTGGTGTTGCAACTACAACGATTCCATCTAATGGAATAGACTGGAACACTGTTAGCGGAACTTCTCCTGTTCCTGGTGGCATGTCTACAAACATAACGTCAATGTCTTTCCATAATGTCTTACCCCAGAACTGTTTGACAACATCTGCTACAACGGGTCCTCTCCAGATAACTGGCTGTGTCTCTTCTTCTAACATCAGATTCAGAGATACAACTTCAATTCCAAAATTAGTCATTGCTGGAAGAATGATTCCTTCTGCATTTCCTAATAATCTCTCATGAAGTCCAAATGCCTGCGGGATGGATGGTCCTGTGACATCCGCATCAAGAATTGCTGTATGCAACCCTTTTCTCATTGCTGCGACTCCTAATAAAGAAGTTGTCATGGATTTACCTACGCCACCTTTTCCACTGACGATACCAATAACTTTCTTTACTTTACTTTCTCTATATAATGGTTCAAGAAAATCTGTTTTCTCCTGTGTTCTGCTTCCGCAGTTTGCACTACAACTGCTGCAGTCATGACTACATTCACTCATTTTTACGCCTCCATAGCTTCTAAAATATCTTTTGCACTAGATGCAATATCACCGTTAAATACAGCGGATCCTGCTACAAATACGTTTGCTCCACATTCTTTGACATGTGCTACGTTCTTTGCTGAGATTCCTCCATCTACTTCAATATCGATATCCAGTCCTTTTTCATTGATGATTGCTCGTAATTCTTTGATCTTGTCATCCATCTTCGCAATATAAGACTGTCCGCCATAACCTGGGTTTACAGTCATGATCAGTACCATATCTAATTCTTCTAATACATAATCTAATGCAGATAATGGCGTTGCTGGATTCAAGGCTACTCCAACTTTTAATCCTTTCGCTTTTACCTGCTGGATCGCTCTATGAAGATGTTTTGTTGCTTCTGCGTGAAGAGTGATCAGATCAGCTCCTGCTTCCGCAAAATCATCAATATATCTTCCTGGTTCTTCAATCATTAAATGTACATCAAATAAAGCTTCTGTTTCTTTACGAAGTGATTTAATCACTGGAAGTCCCAAGGAAATATTAGGTACGAACATTCCATCCATAACATCAATATGCACCCATTTTGCACCTGCTTTTACTGCTTCTTTTACATCTGCTCCAAGATTCGCAAAATCTGCTGACAAAATTGATGGGGATAAAATATAATCCATAACTCATTTCTCCTTTACACACCTGTTTTCAACGCTCTTTTTAGTATAACGTATTGTTTATAACAAGTCTAGTTACTATCAAAAAAAGAACCTTCTTATTTTAGTTCTTTCAGAAGGTTCTTTTTGAATTTTATGTAATTGTTTTACCCACGTTCAATGATCTTTGCCATCTGTTTCGCAACATTCCATGTATGATCACCGATACGCTCAAAGTCTGTTAACATTTCAGAGAAAATGATGCATGCTTCATCATTACATTCTCCTCTGTTGATACGTTCCAAGTGACTTTCGTAGAATTCTTCTGTCTTCTGATCGATAAAGTTCTCAGAATCATGAACTTTCTGAAGCCATTCCTGCGTATCCTCTGGTACCTTAGAAATGTTATGGAACATTTTTTCACAGATCATTTTCATTTCTTCCATCTGCTGTTTTGCGTCATCTGAAAATACAATATGTTTTTCTTCGATCAACTTTGTATAATCACAAATATTAACTGCATGATCTCCAATTCGTTCGATATTACTTGTCATATCAAGATATGAACCGATATTTTTTGAAGCTTTAACATTCGTTTCATGCGCCATCATCTTTGCTGCGGCTCTTGAAATTTCTTTGTTCAGATAATCAATATAATCTTCTCTTTTATCAACATCACCTAAGAATCTGCTGCTTCCTGCCAAAAATGCATCAAAACTTTCTTCTACATTGACTCTTGCCATCTCAAGCATTCTCTGAATTTCATTTCTTAAGTTCTGTAAGTTGATCGCTGATGTACCAAATGTTGCATCCACTCTTGTATCAACTGATTTGATGTATTTTAAATGTTTGTGATGTTCTTTCTCTTCTGCTTTCTCTGGAAGGATCTTGGTTGCAAGTTTTGCCAGATAATTTCCAAATGGGATCAGCAGGATGGTTGTACTGATATTAAATAATGTATGCATATTCGCAATCTGTTTTGTAATACTGCTTCCACTAAATGCTGCCACATAATCTGTGATTGGTGTGATCAGACATAGCACTGTAAAGATTGCTGTTCCAATGATATTGAAACTTAAATGGATGATCGTTGCTCTCTTTGCACTTCTCTCTGTTCCAATGGATGCTAATATTGCTGTGATACATGTACCAATATTCTGTCCAAATAATACAAATGCTGCATCATGGAAACTGATAATTCCACTTAATGCCAGTGCCTGTAAGATACCTACAGATGCAGAAGATGACTGGATCACTGCTGTAAAGATCATACCTGCAATGATTCCGATCAATGGATTTGAGAATCTTGTCATAAGGTTGATAAATGGTGGATACTCACGAAGTGGTACCATTGCATCTCCCATCATATTCATTCCGACAAATAAGATACCAAGTCCTGCGATGATTTCCCCAACAAACTGTACTTTTTCATTCTTTGAAAATACAACAAGTGCTACACCAATAAACGCGATCAATGGTGCTAAAGCCCCAACGTCTAAAGCAATTAACTGTCCTGTAATTGTTGTACCAATATTAGCTCCCATGATGATCCATACGGCCTGATTTAATGTCATCATTCCAGAGTTTACAAATCCTACGACCATTACCGTTGTAGCTGAGGATGACTGGATCACGGCTGTGATCAAAGCTCCTACGATAATTCCTAAAAATCTGTTAGATGTCAGTTTTTCCAAAATGTCTTTCATTTTATTTCCGGCAACGGATTCTAATCCGTTACTCATCATCTGCATACCATAAAGGAATAATGCTAATCCTCCTAGCAGACCTAAAATGTTTGTACTGCTCACTTTTCTTTCTCCTTTTGTTGTTTTACATTTTTTCACTTATTTTTTACAACAGTTTTATTTTAACTTATTTTCAAGTTGAGTAGTGTTAAATCTATGTAAAATTTTAATTGCATGGACTACGCAGCTTGAAAACTTTATCTTTGGCATCCTTTTATATCAGCTATATGGAAAAATGCGGAGACATTTGTTTGATCAATCGTCTCCGCATTTTTATGCTTTTCGCTATTTTATTTTGTTCACTGACTCTGACAGATTATTCTTCATCGTCATCATCTTCCACCCACTGGGCATATCCAGTATTATATGTCGATGTATTTTCTTCTTCTGTCTTGATCTCAGAATCTGTTTTCACCTCTGCTTCTGAAATTTCTGCATCATTTTCAGCTGTCTCTGATACATTTTCAGCTGTCTCTGATACATTTTTATCAGACTCTTCTACTGGATTCTTGTATTTATTGAAGATTTCCATGAATTCTTTTCCTGTGATCGTCTCACGCTGGATCAAAAACTCTGCTGCTTCGTCAAGAATGTCCATATTTTCACGAATGTATGTGACTGCTTTGGCGTAAGCTTCTTTTAACATCTTCATGACAACTTCGTCAACCTTGGCTGCTGTTGTCTCTGCACAGTTCATAACGGCACGTCCGTCAAGATATCGGTTTGTGATAGATTCCAGTCCAATCAGACCAAATTCTTCTGACATACCGTACTGTGTAACCATTGCTCTCGCGATCGCTGTTGCACGTTCGATATCATTGGAAGCTCCAGTTGTGATCGTGTTGAATTTCACTTCTTCTGCAGCACGTCCACCGAAAAATGCTACAAGATCTGCTAACATCTCGTCTTTCTTATTCAGATATTTTTCTTCTTCTGGACGCTGCATTGTATATCCAAGCGCTCCCATGGTACGAGGTACGATGGTGATCTTCTGTACTGGTTCTGATTCTTTTTGTAATGCCATAACTAACGCATGTCCGACTTCATGGTATGCAACGATGTGTTTCTCTTCATCGCCAAGAATTCTGTCCTTCTTCTCTTTACCAGCAATGACAACTTCCACTGCTTCAAATAAGTCTTTCTGTGAAACAGCCTTTCTTCCTGCCTTGACAGCTCCAAGTGCTGCTTCGTTGATCATATTTGCAAGATCAGATCCAACAGCTCCACTGGTTGCCAGTGCGATTTCTTCAAAATCAACGGTCTCATCCATCTTCACATCTTTGGCATGTACTTTTAATGTCTCAATTCTTCCCTTTAAGTCTGGGCGTTCTACAATAACACGGCGGTCAAAACGTCCTGGACGAAGAAGGGCTTTGTCTAAGACTTCTGGACGGTTTGTTGCTGCAAGAATAATGATACCTTTGGATGTATCAAATCCATCCATCTCTGCAAGTAAAGCATTCAATGTTTGTTCACGTTCATCATTTCCTCCACCATGCATTCCATTATCACGACTCTTACCAATAGCGTCGATCTCATCGATAAAAATAATACATGGTGCCATCTGCTGTGCCTGTTTAAATAAATCACGGACTCTTGATGCACCAACTCCGACGAACATCTCTACGAAATCAGATCCGGAAAGTGAAAAGAATGGTACTCCTGCCTCACCAGCTACAGCTTTGGCAAGCAATGTCTTACCAGTTCCCGGAGGTCCTACAAGCAATGCACCTTTTGGAAGCTTCGCACCAATCTCTGTATACCGTTCTGGGTGATGGAGAAAATCAACCATCTCTGTCAGTGTTTCCTTCGCTTCGCCCTGACCTGCAACATCTGCAAATGTCACGCCCGTCTTCTTCTCAACATATACTTTTGCATTGGACTTTCCAACTCCCATCATACCGCTGCTTCTGCGCATCATCATAACAAGGAATCCAAAGATCAGTAAAGTAGGGATCAAACTGATCGCTACGGATAAGAATGTATCCATCGGATCTTCTGGTTCCTGCTCAAATGCGATCTTACTCTTGATCAGACGATTAACCAGTTCATAATCACCACTGATTCTCTGTACTGTGTAAGTTGTTTTGTAAAAAGGATTTCCCTCTTTCTTTGGTGTCACTTTTAACTGAGTGTCTGTTACTTTTACACTCTTTACTTGATCCTTGTCAACCATTGTGACAAATTTATTGTATGAAATCGTTGTCTCGGTTCCATTTCTCCATTTTGTTATGATGGAATTGAAAAAGATTGTTCCAAGAATAGAAACTACAAGAAAAACAGCTAAATACTTGGCATTTCTCTTCTTGTTATCTTTGTCATTCTTATCATTTTTATTATTCTGTTGATTATTCAAATGTCAGCTCCTCCTTTGATTCATAAGCACCATTATATGTTTTCTGATTTTATAAATCAATAAAACTATTCTAAACTTTTTATAATTTTAGTGAAAAATTACATCTTTTTCGTAAAATTGGCTTTTTAATATGATATATGGATAAGATATTCCCTTTCTCTGGTGCTCTTTTGTAACCCCGATCAGTGTTGTATCAATATAAATATGTGACTGATCCTGTGTAAATTCTTTTACTTTGATCTTATATCCACTCCCTGGCTGTCTTCCGTAACCTATGACATAATAAGTAAAGTCTCCTGTTGTATATGTAAAATGAAAAGTTTTCTTCTTCTCCTGGTCGATCAACTTTCCAAGTTCCTCCGGAACTACATTTCTTGTGCATACTACATACGTGACTTTCTCCTGTTCTCCATTTTCTTTTTTTCTAAGACAACCTGTCTGTATGATTGATAACATGCAAAATAAAATGATGCAAAGTCTCCATTTGTTCACAGATATTTTCCTTTTTAATCATTTTATGCAATTTGATTTAAGATAATACTTGTTTGATCATCTGTGGTTTCTCTAGCTGATCCTTTGCTATATAGAAATTTTCTTTAAAATGTTTCACTGCCTGTCTGACTTTCTCCTCTTCATTTCCATAAATCGTTGCCAGCAAATCTCCTTTCTTCACTGGATCTGCAACTTTCTTTGAAAATACTAATCCAACTGTCGGATCGATCTGACTGTCTTTCGTCTCTCTTCCACCACCAAGGATCAATGAACAGATTCCTATCTCCTGTGCGTTAATATGTTCAACAAATCCTTCTTGTTCTGAGCGTATTTCTTCTATTACATGTGCCTGTTCAAACAGTTCTGGATGATCTATATATCTTGTATCACCGCCCTGTGCAGCCACAAACTGTTTAAATTTTGCAAGTGCCTTTCCATCTCTGATCGTAGTTCTTACCATGGATACTGCGTCATCAAATTTCTCTGCAACACCTCCAAGCATCAGCATATGAGAGGCTAGTGTTTCTACCAGTTCCGTGAAATCTTCTGGTCCATTTCCTTTC
>OLSN01002783.1_pt1 | contig 12144 bp, 11 predicted proteins | sample 1672411 | NCBI WGS metagenome assembly OLSN01 (sample SAMEA3136683, study PRJEB25190) | human gut metagenome | biome: human gut; feature: human-associated habitat; material: faeces | place: Austria | collected 2013
CTGCGCCGCCGCGAGCCGGAGGCCCTGAAGGCCGCCCGCGAGCAGTACGCCGACGATGTGGCTTTCTGGCAGGTGGTGCAGTACCTGTTCTACGCCCAGTGGAACGCGCTGAAAGGCTACGCCAACCGCATGAAGATCGACATTATCGGCGATTTGCCGATTTACGTCGCGCTGGACAGTGTCGATGTGTGGAGCTGCCCGCAGGAGTTCCAGCTGGACGAAAACCTGCTGCCCACCGAGGTGGCAGGCTGCCCGCCGGACGGCTTCTCGGCCACTGGCCAGCTGTGGGGCAACCCGCTGTTTGACTGGGACGCCATGGCCAAGACCGGCTATGCCTGGTGGGTGCGCCGCATCCGCCATATGTGCAGCATCTATGATGTGGTGCGCATCGACCACTTCCGCGGGTTCGCGGGATATTACGCCATCCCCTACGGCGACAAGACCGCCGAACATGGCCGCTGGCGCGAAGGCCCCGGCTATGCGCTGTTTGCTGCCATCAAGAAAAAGCTGGGTAGCCCCCGCATTATCGCGGAGGATCTGGGCTTTTTGACCGAGGATGTCAACGCCCTGCTGAAAGAGTGCGGCTACCCCGGTATGAAGGTGTTGGAGTTCGCTTTTGACAGCCGTGACGGCGGCGACTATCGCCCCCACAGCTACCCGAATAACTGCATCGCCTACGTGGGCACCCACGACAATGAGCCGGTCAACGGCTGGATGGAGACCGCCGCGCCCGAGGATGTGGAGCGCGCCGTGCGCTACCTGAACCTGACGAAGAAAGAGGGCTTCCATTGGGGCATGATGCGCGGTGTCTGGTCGAGCGTGGCCGACTTGGCCGTTGTGCAGGCGCAGGATGTGCTGGGCCTTGGGCATGAGTCCCGCATGAACACGCCGTCGACTTTGGGCGGCAACTGGTGCTGGCGCGCCGAGCCGGGGGTGTTCAACTCCCGCCTGGCCCGCCGCCTGCACGGCCTGATGGAACTGTACGGCAGACTGCCCGAATAAACAAACGACCGCCGCAGCGTGTGAAAATCAGTACCGCGCGGAACGAACACGGCGTTGGCGGAAAAGCACGCCGACCCATTGCTGGTGGCCAAGAATAAATGGCTGATTGGCCACCCCGAATCCGGGCTGCCGGATAACATGGTGCTGGGGTTGTATGGGGAGAATCGTATAGTCTAAATTTACATAACAATTTTCTGCTTACAGAAATGCACGGCAGAAACAACCTTTGCAAACGGCTGTCGCATTGTGTGGCAGCCGCTTTTCTTGTTTAGAGAGAATTAGAACAAAATGGCGGCTTTGCAGAAACTGTTGTGGTTGCGTTGCTTTAGCTATCCAGCCCGGCACTGTGGACGAGAGAGTTCTTACAGAAATGGTTAAAAACGGCGATGACACGCCCTACGCCAATCATGGAGAGCACAGTGCCGAGGCCAATGCCCAAAAAGGGGTTGCCGTAGAAAAGCCCGATCAGGCAGGAGAGCGCAACGCAGCCAAGGTCAAAGCAGTTCTTGCAGAAGCCGAGCTCACGGCCGCAGCGGCGGGCAATGCTGTTGACAATGCCGTCGCCGGGGTTCGGAATCAGCTGCATATTGACGGTCATAGCGGCCCCGATGCCGGTCAGGAGGATGCCGCCCGCAAGCATCAGCAAATCGGTGGGAAGAAAGCCGCTTTCATACGGAATCATGGCCTTGAAAAGGTTCATGAACCGGGTGAACACCAGGCTCAGCGGCAGCTGCAGCAAATCCAGCCAGCTGCGATTTTTCCCGTTGATGACCATCTGCGCCGCAAGGAACAGGCAGTAGACAATAAACGTCATATCGCCAAGATTCAAATCGCTGACAAGGCTGACGGTGTAGGCAACCGACATAATGGCAGAGGAACCGAGCCCGGCCTCAATGTTCAGAATCAGGCCCAGCGCAAGGACCAGCATACCGAACAGATAATAAAACCAGCGCATGGCAACCGTTTTCCGCTTCATATAAATTCCCCCACGAACAATATATTTGAGCAGCGCACTCTTTTTCGACAATCTGAGCTGCATTATACACCTGATATCAAAAAAATACCAGCCCCCTGCGTTTTGTGAGCGAAACGCAGGGGGCTGTTTTGTGGGAAGGCGGCAGGCGGAGCCTGTATGTTTGAGGCTGGCCGGTACAAGATAATCCAAAAACCGGGCAGAAAAGTGAAAAACAGAATAGTCCAAACGTGGGGACGGCGTAAAAAACCGCAGGAAGAACTGCACAAATTTGGCGGGTTAAATTTTACTAACTGCACAAAAGAAGCGGGACGGTCAAAAAATACCGGGGCGGTTCTTGTGCAGGGTGCATAAACCAAAACAAAAAAATTGCACATATTCGACAAAGAAACAGGCTGTGAAGAAAATGACAACAATTTTGTGCCAATTCCTGGCATAATAATCTAAGAAAATGGACAATTCCGCATGGTAGAATTACATCGCAAAGAACAAAGGGCCCGGCTATCCGGAGAGCAGGGCATTTTGACAGAATAATCCAATCCATCATTCAACAAAGGAAAGGACAGAGCAATGAAGTCTATTGATGTGTTTTGCCATCTGATGCCGCCTGAGTATGCCAAGGTCTGTATGGCGGAGGCACCGAACAAGTCCCATATGTTTGTCCGTGCGTTGAACGTCGCTTCCATGTCCAATATGGAATACCGCAACGAGGTGCTGAAGGCGTTCCCCGGCTACAAGCAGATTCCGAACATCGTTTCCCCGCCGGTGGAAACCTTTGCGGGCCCGGACAAGTCCCCCCGGCTGGCGGCGCTCGGCAATGACGAAATCAAAAAAATTGTCGAGGCCAACCCCGAATACTACGAGGGCTTTATCGCCGGGATTCCCTTCAACAACGTCAAGGCGTCCGTGGAGGAAATCAAGCGCGCCAAGGATATGGGCGCAAAGGGCATCCAGATTTATACCCACATGAACGGCGAGGCCATCGACACCGAAAAGTACTGGCCCATCTATGAGGCCTGCGAAAAATACGACCTGCCCCTCCTCATCCACCCGGTGGGCGGCCAGATGGTGCCCGAGTTCCCCAAGGAGCAACGCTCCAAGTATGAGCTGTGGTTCACCATCGGCTGGCCGTACCAGACCACCGTTGCCATGATGCGTCTGGCATTCTCCGGCGTGTTCGAGGACTTCCCCAACCTCAAGATTGTCACCCACCACGTGGGCGCTATGATTCCCATGCTGGAGGGCCGGTTGGAAAACGGCTTGAAGATGTACGGCGGCCGCACCGCTCCCGAGCTGCGTGAGGAGCTGACCAAGACCAAGATGAAGGGTGCGCCGATTGACACCATCCGCAAGTTCTATGCGGATACGGCCTCCTTCGGGTCTGCCTCCGCCATCCGCGCAGGCATCGACTTCTTCGGCGTGGACCACATCGTGTTTGCCACCGATATGCCATTTGACCCGGAGCAGGGTCCTGGCTACATTGACCGCACGCTGAAGTGCATTGATGCACTGAATCTGAACGATACGGACAAGGCAAAGATTCTGCACGGCAATGCGCAGCGGCTGTTCCACGTATAAGGGGGATATTATGGTTACGTTAATTTCTGTACTTACCAATCAGTTTTTCCTGATTTTTCTGGCCATCGCGCTGGGCCTGCTGCTCGGCAAGGTGAAAATCGGCAACTTCTCGCTGGGTGTTTCCGGTGGCATTTTCTCCGGCATTGTGCTGGGCTACATCGCGCAGGCGTGGGCCAAGGGCGTGCAGGAGGGTGCGCTGGGCTATTCCAGCGCAGCAAACGTGTTAAAGACCGGCGTTGTCAGCAATCTGTTCTTCACCTTCTTCCTGATGCTGTTCCTGGTTTCCATCGGTATGAAGGTCGGCGGCAGCATCGGCGCTATCTTTAAAAAGTACGGCGCCAAGTTTGTGGTCATCGGCGTTATGATTCCGGTTATCTCGATGATTGTTTCGGTGGCCGCCTATCATCTGGTGCTCAAGGGCAACCCCGCCGTTACTGAGTATGAGACCATCGGTATGTTTGCCGGTGCCATGACCTCCACACCGGCCTACGGCACCGCGCTGGATGCAGCCGGTCGCATTGCCTCCGGCGATGCGCTGGAGGCCGCCTCCTCCGCCATCAGTCTGGGCTACACGGTGGCCTTCCCCATCGGCGTGCTGGTGATTGTTGTGATGATTTCCCTGCTGCCGAAGCTCTTTGGCATTGACGTGGCCGCCGAGAAGGCCGCCTATGACAAGGAACTGCAGGCCGATGCCTCCGGCGAGAAGAAGCTCAAGGATGGTCCCCTCGACTTTATGGTTCTGGCACTGGTTGCCGCCATCGGCATCCTGATTGGCAACATCAAGATTCCTCTGGGCAGCTTTGGCGAGTTCTCCCTCGGCGCAGCAGGCGGTATTCTGGTTTCTGCCCTGATTTTCAGCTACATCGGCAAGATTGGCCCCATCAACTTCCGCATGGACCAGAAGGCGCTCGGCATTCTGTACCAGACGGGCCTGACCTTCTTTATGGCGGTTGTCGGCCTGCGCTACGGCTATGACGTTGTCAACTCCCTGATGGGCTCCGGCCTGCAGCTGGCCATTGTCGCTATCTTTGTGGAAGGCATTGCGGTTCTCATCGCGTTCCTTGTCGGCCACAAGGTTTTCAAAATCAACTGGGTTATCCTCAGCGGTGCAATCGCCGGTGGCTGCACGTCTGCGCCCGGTCTGGGCGCGGCTATCAGCGCAACCGGCTCTGAAGAGCCCACGGCTGGTTACGGTGCCGCACAGCCCTTTGCAATTTTGGCAAACGTACTACTGGCCACCCTGTTCTTCAATATTGTATAATGAGGGTACAACATCCCGCATAGCATAAGGAGAACAAATCATGGAAGACGTCCGGATTGAACACAGATATAATGCGTCCAACTTTACCTTGGATATGCACTGCGAGAATGTGTACCAGGTGCTGCTTGTCACAAGCGGCCGTGTCCGCTACCGCGTCGGAGAGAAGATCTATGAGGTCGGACGCGGCGATGTGATTGTGCTGAACACACTGGAGGAACATGGGCTTGAAGTGCTGGAATATCCATATGAACGCTATATGATTCGTGTTCAACCGGACTTTTTTCAGAATGAGGTAAAATATCCGGAAGTGATTGCAGCCTTCATCAAGCGCCCGCCCGACTTTTCCCATCTGCTGACGGTATCGGAACCTGTATGGAATTATTTATACGATATTGTGTTGGAGATGGAAAGAGAGTATAATGGTAAAAAGAAGTATTGGGAGCTTTATGTCGGCGCAGATTTGCGGCGGATGTTCATTATGATTTACCGTGAATGTGCCGATGTTATGACGATGAAGGTGGGCCACAGCGTAACCGTGGCCTACAACATCATGAACTACATCAACCACCATTTTACGGAGGATATCTCCGTGGATAAGATTGCGGCGGAGCTGTACCTGAACAAGAATTACATCGCGCATATTTTCAAGGAAGAGACGGGCTACAGTCTTATCGCTTACGCGATTCTTCTGCGCATCAACCGTGCTAAGCTGATGCTGGCAAAGACAGATAAAAGCATCACCCAGATTGCAACCGAATGTGGGTACGATGATTTTACGTATTTTTCAAGACAGTTCAAGAAAACGACCGGTCTGACCCCTTCGGCCTATCGCAAGGCATATGCCGGTGAAGATGACAAGAACCAGTAAGCGAGGTAAACACAAAATGCCACACGAAAAATTCCACTACAAATCTCTGGAAGAGGTTCAGGCCAAGGCGGCGGAGCTGGGCGTGTCCCTGCCGTTTGCGGCAGACACCCACATTCTGGCCACGCCGCTGACCGCCGGCAAGGTGACCTTCCCCAACCGTCTGGGCATTGCCCCGATGGAGGGTGCAGACTCTACACCGGAGGGCGCACCGTCTGACTACACCGTCCGCCGCTACGTCAACGAGGCCATCGGCGGCAGCTCGGTCATCTGGTTTGAGGCCATCTCGATTGTCGAGGAGGGGCGTTCCTCCAAGACGCAGCTGCTGCTGACCCACGACACGCTGGACGAGTTCAAGAAGATGACCGCCGCTGTCAAGGAGGCCGGTATCAAGGCCAACGGCTTTGCGCCCTATCTGATTATGCAGGCCAACCACAGCGGCCGCTACTCAAACCCCGGCAACAAGCCCGCCCCAATGATTGCCTACCGCCACCCGATTCTGGAGCAGTACCGCGCCGCGGACGATTCCTGCATCGTCACCGACGATTACCTCAAGGGGCTGGAGGAAAAATTCGGCGAGGCTGCACAGCTGGCCAAGGAGGCTGGCTTTGACGCTATCGACATCAAGAGCTGCCACGGCTACCTGCTGGCAGAGCTTGCCTCCGCTTACAACCGCCCCGGCGAGTACGGCGGCAGCTTTGAAAACCGCTTCCGCCTTTTGAAAAACGGCATCCGCGCCGCCAAGGTCTATGAGGACGACAGCTTCATGGTCACGGCCCGCATCGGCATCTATGACGGCTATGCCTACCCGTGGGGCTTTGGCGTCAGCCCGGAAAGCGGCACGAACCCCGACCTGACCGAGCCTATCCGCCTTGTGCGCGATTTACACAATGAACTGGGCCTTTCCATGGTGGATCTGACGATGGGCAACCCCTACGCCACCACCCACGTGACCCGACCGTTTGATTTTGGCAAGTATGAGCCGGACGAGCACCCCTTTGTGGGTCTGGCCCGCATGATTCACGGCATCGGCGATGTAAAAAAGGCTGTGCCGGAAATGACCGTCTGGGCCTCCGCCCCGAGCTATCTGCGCGCCTACGCAGACCTGTTCACCGCCGGTGCGGTGGAGCAGGGCCTGTGCGATGGTATGCTGTTTGGCCGTATGGCCTTTGCCGACCCGGATTTTGCCAACGAAATCATCAAGCAGGGCCGCATTGACCCTAAGCGCGTCTGCCTGACCTGCGGCAAGTGCGGCGACCTGATTCGCGCCCACAAGCCCACGGGCTGCGTAATCCGCGACAGCAAGACCTTTATGCCGTTCTATAAGGAATTTTTGGAAATCAAAAAGACACAGCCCGCAAACTTCCGCGGCTGATGAGGAGTAAACTGGTATGAAAAAAACTGCTATTGTTACCGGCTCCAGCCGCGGCATCGGCTTTGCCATTGCCAAGCAGCTGGGCCTGGACGGCTGCAACATTGTGATGGTTGCCACCGGCGCACAGGAGAAAAATCAGGCCGCGCTGGACGAGCTGAAGGCGCTGGGCATTGACTGTGCCTACGTGCAGGCCAACATCGGCGAGAGCGCAGACCGCAAGAAAATTGTGGACGGCGCACTGGCTGCGTTCGGCCGTGTGGATATCCTTGTCAACAACGCCGGTGTGGCCCCCAAGGTGCGCGCCGATTTGCTGGAAATGACCGAGGAGAGCTTCGACCGCGTAATCGGCATCAACACCAAGGGCAATATGTTCCTGACCCAGCTGGTGGCCAACCAGATGATTAAGCAGGAGCCGCTGGACGGCCGCAAGGGCGTCATTGTCAACGTGTCCAGCTGCAGTTCGGTGGTGTCCAGCACCAGCCGCGGCGAGTACTGCGTCTCCAAGGCGGGGGTGTCCATGCTGACCACCCTCTACGCTGACCGCCTTGCCTCCGAGGGCATCCTCGTCAATGAGGTTCGTCCCGGCGTTATCGCCACCGATATGACCAGCAAGGTGCAGGGCAAGTACGATGACCTGATTGCAAAGGGCACCTTCCCCATTGCCCGCTGGGGCACGCCGGAGGACGTGGCCGGTGCGGTCAGCCTGCTGTGCAGCGACCGCTTGAAGTACACCACCGGCAACTATCTTGATGTGGACGGCGGCTTCCACATCCAGCGCCTGTAAGAGGATAGCATATGGAAAACGAGATTTTCCGCGCCGACGCATACACCGCAAGGGTTTACCGCTGCAACACCGCTATTGTGGGTAGCGGTGCGGCAGGCTTTAACGCCGCAGACCGCCTGTGGCAGCTGGGCCAGCACGATATCCTGCTTGTGACCGAGAACCGCGTGGGCGGCACCAGCCGCAACACCGGCAGTGACAAGCAGACCTATTACAAGCTGACCCTTTCCGGCGGCGACCCCGACAGCGTGCGCGAGATGGCGCAGACGCTGTACGAGGGAAAATGTGTGGACGGCGATATTGCGCTGTGCGAGGCCGCACTCTCGACCCAGTGCTTCCTAAAGCTGGTCGAGCTGGGTGTGCCGTTCCCGCGCAACCGCTATGGCGAGTACATCGGCTACAAGACCGACCATGACCCCCGCCGCCGTGCAACCAGCGTCGGCCCCTACACCAGCAAGCAGATGACCGAGTGTCTGGAAGCAGCCGTGCAGGCCAAGGGTGTGCCGGTGCTGGACAAGACGCAGGTCATTAAAGTGCTGAGCGAGAACGGCACGGTCTGCGGTCTGCTCTGCCTGAATGTCACGGCGCAGAGCGAGGACGAGCGCTTTGTGCTGATTCGCTGCAAAAACGTTGTGTACGCCACCGGCGGTCCGGCCGGTATGTACGCCGACAGCGTCTACCCGTTCAGCCAGTACGGCGCAACGGGCCTTGCGCTGGAGGCCGGTGCCAAGGGCAAAAACCTGACCGAGTGGCAGTACGGCCTTGCATCGGTGGCACCGCGCTGGAACGTGTCCGGTACCTATATGCAGGTGCTGCCGCGCGTCTACTCCACGGCGGCGGACGGCAGTGATGAAAAAGAGTTCCTGATGGATTTCTTCACCGATGCCCACGATATGCTGAGCAAGCTGTTCTTAAAGGGCTACCAGTGGCCGTTTGACGTGCGCAAGGTGGCGGGCGGCAGCTCGATTATTGACATTCTGGTCTATCTGGAAAGCTGCAAGGGCCGCAAGGTCTATCTGGACTACCGCACCAACCCGGTGGGCGGCGCGTTCGACTACAAGGCACTGCTGCCGGAGGCACGCGAATATCTGGAAAAGGCGGGGGCCTGCTTCGGCACGCCCATCGAGCGCCTTGCCCATATGAACAAGCCCGCGATTGATTTCTACCAAGATAAGGGCGTGGATTTGTACACCCAGCCGCTGGAAATTGCCCTTTGCGCCCAGCACAACAACGGCGGATTGGGCATCGACTGTTGGTGGCAGACCAACGTCAAGGGCCTGTTTGCGGTCGGCGAGGTCGCTGCCAGCCACGGCGTTTACCGCCCGGGCGGCACGGCGCTGAACGCCGGGCAGGTGGGCAGCACCCGTGCCGCGCAGTACATCGCTGCGCGCTGCCAGGGCGAGGCCCCGGCCTGCTTTGAAAAGACCGCTGCCGCTGCACTGACCGAAATGGCCGCACTGGCCGAGCACTGCAAGGCAGAAACCGGCAATGTGCGCACGCTGTGGCAGACCGCCGCCGAGAGCATGAGCCGCTGCGGTGCAGCCATCCGCGACACGGCGCAGATACAGGCCTACGGCACGGCGGTGGAAAGCCAGCTGGCCGCGTTCGGCAGCACTGTCAAGGCGGCAAACGCCGCCGAGCTTGCCATGGCGTACCGCCTGCGCGATATGCTGCTGAGCCAGCGCGCCTATCTGGCCGCCATGGCCGACTACACCGCCCACGGCGGCCAAAGCCGCGGCAGCGCGCTGTACACCGACAAGGCCAACGGAACCAAGCCCTTTGCCCAGCTGCCGGATACCTTTACCTTTGCACTGGATGAGACGGAGCACCCGCTGATTCAAGAGCTCTGGTTTGAAAACGGCGCCTGCAAAACCGCCTGGCGCGCCCCGCGTCCCATCCCGGAGGACGACGACTTCTTCGAGAACGTCTGGCGCAGCTATAGGAAAACCGGGAACATAGAGTAAAAATCAACAAACCGTAACCTCCTGTAAAAAAAGAGGTTGCGGTTTTTGCTGTAAAAGCGTCCGGCGCTTCGCCATTGAAATTCCGGCGGCGGTCCGAATAATGAACCTCACCGGTGTGCCGGAAACGATGGCCATGCGTGCAAAGCTGCTGCCGGAAAACGGCTTGATTTCGCAGATTGCCATGTCCGCCATGGACAACTGGGGCGGTGAAATCAAGGAGCAAGCTGTGCCGGTGCTGGTCATCATCGAAGGCTTGACCATGTATCTGTCCGAAGCGGACGTGCAGCGAATCTTTGCCGTGATTTCCGGGCGCTTTCATCCTGATGGATGTGCTGGCCGACAAACGCCTGACCATCACCACCATTGCAGACGGAATGCCCACCATGGACTATGCGGACATCAAAAATCCGCTTTTGCAGGACATCTACCTCTTTTTCCTGACTGGCTTTGCCTATTGGCTCATCGGCAGGGCGGGCCCCATCCGCAAGAATATCGTCTGCAAAATGATGAACCGCACGCCGGAATCCTTGATGGAGCCGCCCTCGGTACATTCGATTTTGATGCCCTCGCGCCAGATATTGCGTATGGTACAGTTGGAAATGACCACCTGAGAAATCTCCCCAATCGACTTCAGCCCGATGCGGATGCCCGCGCAGACCGAGGTGAACGCACAGTCGGAGATATGCACATCCTGCACGGCACGGCCGCTGGATTGCAGGCAAAGGTTACCTTGGTTTCCAGCGCGGTTGTGCCGGGAGTGACGGCATATTGTATCATCGGGATACAGCTTTTCGGAAATTGGAGACTTGTGTTCGGCATCGGCTCCAACGCCAGCGGCGTGCCGGTGCGGGTTAAACCCTCCACCGCGCACCAGCCGCCGGGGCAGGCGGCGCGGGCCGTGTGCTCTGTGCAGCTGTGCGCCGTACCGGGGCAGTCTGCCGGCAGGGCAAAGCCGGCATCGAACGCCTCACAGGCCAGCGTGCTTGTGATGGTATGGCGGCGGATATGCCCCTCGGCACAAAGGGAGATTTCGGTTACCATCTGCACGCCGGGCAGCGGGGCCCAGACGGCACGCAGACCGTTTGCGGTCATCGACCAGCTTTCCGGCCTGCCCTTTACCCAGATATGGCCGAGATACCGAAAGCTCAGCACCGAGTCCGGCGCGGCCTCCTCAAGCGTTCGCTGGCTGCGCTGAACGCATAGCGTGAGCAGTAGGCAAACTTTGCGTATTTTTCCTGCTTGTATGCCGCAATAATTCCGCGGGAAGAATTCACAATAGCGCCCAGTCCGTCTTCGTTAAAAAAGTGTACCAGGTCTGCGCCCTTGCCGCCCTGTGCCCCATATCCCGGAACCAGAATATAAGCCTTTGGCATAACCTTACGGAGAACTTTCCCCATCTCAGGATATGTAGCACCTACTACTGCACCTACATAGCTGTAGCTGTCTCCCATGTGTTCCTCGCCCCACTGGGCAACTTTCTCGCCAACCCACTCATAAAGAGGACGTCCGTCAATCATTCTGTCCTGGAATTCTCCACTGGAAGGATTGGAAGTTTTTACCAGTACAAAAATACCCTTATTTTCTTCTTTACATACATCAATAAATGGCTTCACGCCATCAGAACCCAGATATGGATTTACTGTGGCAAAATCTTCGTCAAAGCCTGCATATTTCTTGCTTCCTACCTGCACCTTGCCCAAATGACCTACTGCATAAGCTGCAGAAGTAGAACCGATATCACCACGTTTGATATCGCCGATCACTACCAGACCTTTCTCCTTACAGTAATCTACTGTATTTTTGTATGCCATCATTCCGGGAATTCCAAACTGCTCATACATGGCAATCTGTGGTTTCACTGCAGGTACCAGATCACAGATTGCATCTACAATCCCCTTATTATACTGCCAGATTGCTTCGGCTGCACCCTCCAGAGTTTCTCCCAGTTCCCGGAAAGCTTTATCCTGGATATGTTGCGGGATATAATTAAGCATAGGGTCCAGTCCCACTACGATAGGTGCGTTTGTTTTCTGAATTTTTTCAACAAGTTTGTTAATCATGGTTTTTCCTCCTGATATCTGTTTTATAATTTATCCTGATATACAATTTTTCCATCACTGATGGTACAGAGAATCTTTCCCTTTACCTTCCAGCCGTCAAACGGGGTATTCTGTCCTTTGGATGCAAATTCATTTTTATCAATAACATATTCGTGATCCACATCTGCAATGATCACATCTGCCGGATGTCCTTCCTGCAGAGTTCCCCGCTCGCTCTTTAATATCTGCGCCGGATTCCAGCTCATTTTTTCCACAAGCTGTTTTAATGTAAGAATACCTTTATCT